>Ga0207665_10000486_pt1 | contig 26908 bp, 25 predicted proteins | sample LARL112metaG_FD_184351 | JGI IMG/M metagenome (GOLD analysis project Ga0207665, IMG submission 184351) | Corn, switchgrass and miscanthus rhizosphere microbial communities from Kellogg Biological Station, Michigan, USA - LAR L11-2 metaG... | ecosystem: Host-associated > Plants > Roots >... | reverse complement strand
AATTCATGTTCTTCACTTCGGTTTTGGTGCCGAGCGTCGTTTGTCCGAACGGGCGCACGCTGATGTTGGCGTCGACGCGGAGACTTCCCTCCTCCATGCTGACGTCGCTTACGTCGAGATACTGAAGCATCTGCTTCAGTGTGCGGAGATAAGCGCCAGCGTCGGTTGCGCTCCGCAGATCCGGCTCGCTGACGATCTCGATCAGCGGCACGCCCGATCGATTCAAGTCAATCGCCGTCGCGCCGGGAAACCGATCGTGAATCGACTTGCCCGCGTCTTCCTCCATGTGAAGCCGCGTGATGCCGATCTGCACATCCTTGTCGTCCTCGGTTTTTCCGATGACGATGTGTCCGCCGGTCGCCAGCGGCTGATCGAACTGCGAGATCTGATAACCTTTCGGCAGGTCGGGATAGAAATAATTCTTGCGCGCAAAGACGGAGACGGCGTTCACGTCGCAGCCAAGTCCAAGGGCGGCACGCACCGCCAGCTCGACGGCCTTTTCATTGAGCACCGGGAGCGCGCCGGGAAGTGCGAGGCACACCGGGCAGGTGTTGACGTTCGGCGGCGCTCCGAAATCTGTCGAGCAACCACAGAACGCCTTGGTGCGCGTTTTTAGCTGGACGTGCACCTCCAGCCCAACCACCATCTCGTAGCGGTCGTTCATCGGTGCGCGTCCGCGCCCAGTGCCGCCTCGAGTGCGTACCCCACGCGAAACATTCCGTACTCGTCGAAATGAGGCGTGATGATTTGTCCGCCAACCGGCAGGTTCCGAACACGACCGATCGGAACCGACATCGCCGGCACACCGGCGAGATTAGCGGTGACGGTGAAGATGTCGTTCAGGTACATCTCGTAAGGGTCGCTGATTGCGCCCACCTGAAACGCCGGCGTAGGCGTCGTCGGTGTAAAGATCGCGTGCACACCGCTCGCGAACACCGAGCGGAAGTCGTCTGCGATCAGAGTACGGACAGCCTGTGCTTTCTTATAGTAGGCGTCGTAGTAGCCGGCGGAGAGGACGTACGTTCCGAGCAGGACGCGTCGCGTCACCTCTGGCCCGAAGCCCTCTGAGCGAGTGGCGTCGTACATCGCTCGCAAACCCTTGGACGGATCGACGCGGAGCCCGTATCTCACGCCATCGAAGCGTGCGAGGTTCGAGGACGCCTCGGCCGGCGCAATGATGTAGTAGACCGGAATCGCCAACGGCGAGCGCGGGAGCGACACCTCCCGAATCGTCGCTCCCATCCAGCGGAGTTTCTCGATGGCGCGGTCGCAAAGGTCGGCGATCGTGCGATCGAGTGATTCCGGGAAATACTCCTTGGGCTTACCGATCACGACTCCCTTGAGCGTCGTTTCGCTCGGCGGTGGCGGCAGCGGCACGGGACTCCGACCGATGCGCATCGCCTCAGTGTCAGGAGCGCGCGCATCTGGAGCAGGCTTGCCAAGCGCAGACAGGCGGTAGATCGGAACGTCGGCGTCCGAGCTCGTCGAGTCCATCTTGTCGAAACCTGCGATCGCCTCCAGTCCAAGCGCGGCATCGTCGACGGTGCGGCCAAGGACTCCGATTTGATCGAGCGACGATGCGAAGGCAACGAGACCGTAGCGACTGACCCGTCCGTAGGTTGGCTTTACCCCCACCACGCCGCAGAACGCAGCAGGCTGGCGAACCGACCCGCCCGTCTCGGATCCAAGAGCGATCGGTGTGATCCCCGCAGCAACCGAAGCTGCGGAGCCACCAGACGATCCGCCTGGTACGCAGCGCACATCGTGTGGATTTCTCGTGGGCCCGAAAGCGCTGTTCTCAGTCGACGAGCCCATGGCGAATTCGTCCATATTGGCTTTCGCGATGATGAGGGCGCCGTTGGCGCGCAGCCTGGTTACCGCGGTTGACTCGAACGGACTGACGTAATCCTTGAGAATCTTCGACCCGCACGTGGTCGGCAGCCCAAGCGATGCGATGTTGTCCTTGATCGCGATTGGAACGCCGGCCAGTATGCCAATGTCTGTAGCCTTTTCGAGTCGACCACTAATCAGATCGGCTTCCTTGCAGCACGCATCACGATCCGAGTGGAGAAAGATGTTGAGTCCATCTCGCCCGGCGTTGATTGCGTCGGCGCGGTCGAACGCGGCATTCACCAGCGCCGAAGGAGCAATCTCCCCCGCGCGAACGCTCGCAGAGATCTCCGCCGCGCCGAGTTTCGTGTAATTCTCGAGCGTCAAGCGCCGCTCTCGGCTGGATCTTCGTGCGTGGAAAGACGAGGAACGATGAAAAACCCGTCCCGCATTGAAGGAGCAAAGGATTCGAGCGTGCCTTCCATCAGTGGTGCGACTCGATCGTCGGGGCGCAAAGGAGTACCACCCGCCCCCACTCCCGCAGCCAACGGCACGCTCGTGGTGTCGACCTGCGCCAGAACTTCCATGTGGCCGAGGATTGAGCTCAGCTCACGTGTGAGCTCCTCGACGCGAGCCTCGTCGACACCGACTCGCGCAAGATTGGCGATATGAAGCACATCCTCTCGACTGACTGCCATTAGTCCTGTCCGCGCTCGAGCGTAGTGTAAGCCAGCTTGATGGTTTTGCGTCCGACAGCTTCGTCATCGAAGTCGATCACAGCCTTCACTTCTCTACCGACGCCGGAGAGCTCCGCGATCGAGCCTTCGCCGAAAAGTTTATGACGAACCCGCTCGCCTTTCACGTACCGCGGCTCGTCCTGAGAAATCTCCGCCTCCGCGATTGGCGTTGAGCGACGCCAGCTTGGTACATCATAGGTGCGGCGTGCCGGATAAGCGCCGCTGAAGCTGGTACCACCGCTCGGGCGTGATCCGCGTCCAAGAGTAGATGCCTTTAAGGTCTTCCGCTCCTCGAGATTCGCGGCGGCGATCTCCGCAAGAAACCTGGATTTGATGGACGGCAGCAGTTCCCCGTTCCGACGGCGCACCTCAGTGTGCGAGATGAACAACTTGGCCTGCGCTCTCGTGATCCCGACATAAAACAGGCGCCGTTCCTCCTCGAGTTTTGGCGGATCGTCGAAGGATTGCGATAGCGGAAACAGGCCGTCCTCGAGCCCGGTGAGGAATACAACCGGGTATTCCAGTCCCTTGGCGTTGTGCAACGTCATCAGGGTTATTGCATCCGCAGTCGGGTCCACCGCATCCGCGCCGGCGACCAGCATCGCGCGCTGCAGGAAGTGATCGAGTGGAGTCAGCCCCACTTCACCGCCATCATCGATTACGGTTTCAGCCGCACCGTCGATCAATGCGCTGACGTTTTCGATTCGATCCCGCGCGGACTCGGGGCCTTCCGCCTGCAGGTACTCGACGTACCTGATCTCGCCGAGCAAATCCTGAATCAGCACATCGACGCTGGTATCCTTGGCGCGCTCGCGCAGCGTCGAGATCAGGTTGATGAAATCTGCCAGCGACTTTCGCGCTGCGGGTCGCAAAAGACTCTGGGTTTCCGGATCCGCGATGGTTTCCATCAGGGTGTGATTTCCGGCCCGCGCGCGCGAGACGAGCATGTCGAGAGTGGTGTCTCCAATCCCACGCTTCGGTACCGAGATCGCGCGGCGGAAAGCCTCTTCGTCCGCCGGATTGGCGATCAGCTTGAGATACGCCATCAGATCGCGGATCTCGCGGCGATCATAGAAGCGCACCGAACCGACGAGGCGGTAAGGAATCACCTCACGGCGCAGTGCATCTTCAAAAGCGCGGCTCTGCGCGTTTGTGCGATACAGCACGGCGAAATCGGCGAGACCGCGGCCTTCCTGGTTCTGACGGGCCTTAACCTCCTCGAGCACGAAATCGGCTTCATCCCGCTCGTCCAACGCCGCGACCAGCGTCACCGGCTCACCCGCAGGCCTTGTCGGCCGCAGAGTTTTTCCCTTGCGACCCTGGTTCGGAGTAATCGCGGCATTCGCCACGTCGAGAATGTCCGGCGTCGACCGGTAGTTCTCCTCGAGCCGAACTACGCGCGCCGCCGGATACTCCTTTTCGAAATCGAGAATGTTTCGAATGTCGGCGCCACGCCAGCCGTAAATCGACTGATCGTCGTCGCCGACGACGACGACATTTCCATGATTGCTGCCAAGCAGTTTGATGAACTGAAACTGGGCGCGATTGGTATCCTGATATTCGTCGACGAGGATGAACTGGAAGCGATCGCGATATCGCGCGAGAGTCCTCTCATCCTTGCGGAAGATTTCAACCGGCAGCACGAGCAGGTCGTCGAAGCTGACCGAGTTGGCGGTGCGCAACGCCGCTTCGAGTTTGCCGTAGACCTTGGACGCCGCGCGTGAGACCGGGTCCATCGCCAGCTTCTCGTATTCCTGTGCGGACACCAACGCGTTCTTGGCGTCGGAGATGAGCGACGAAATCACCTTCGGGCTCCACTGTTTCGGCGAGATGCCCTCCTGCTCCATCAGACGCTTGATCAGACTGAGGGTGTCGTCCTCATCGTAGATGGTGAAGCTCGAAGTGCGACCAACGAGTGGCGCGGCGGTGCGCAGGATGCGGGCGCCGATGGCGTGAAAGGTCCCGCTCCACATTCCTTTCGGTTCTTCGCCGAGCAGCCTGCCGATGCGCTCGCGCATCTCGCCAGCCGCTTTGTTGGTGAAAGTGACAGCGAGAATGCGTGAAGGGTCAACGCCGTGATGCTCGATCAGCCGCGCGATGCGCGTTGTGAGGACGCGCGTCTTACCCGAGCCCGCACCGGCAAGCACCAGCATCGGGCCCTCGAAATGGAGAACGGCCTCGCGCTGCGCTGGATTCAAACCCGCGAGAGGCTCGGCTTCGGTTGCGATGGTGGCTGGGTCTGACATCCTATGAAATTATCAGGGAAGATGATCGCCTTGAACCTTGGGTTCAAAAGGAAAACTGCTTGCTGGCGGCTCGCGGCTATCGGCTGGGGGCCGGCGGCAAGTTCGCATCCCGAATAGCTCCAGGCACCAAGCCGAGAGCTGCCAGCCGCCTGCAAGCAGTTTTTTGGCGGTTCTTAGCCCAGGACCATATCGAACGTCGCTCCTCGATCGGACGGCACCAGCACGAGCTCACCGTGGTGGCTATCGCGCACGATCCGCCGCGCGAGAGAGAGTCCGATTCCCCAGCCCTTCTCCTTCGTCGAGAAGCCTGGATCGAAGATCTGGTGTCGAATTTCTCGCGGAACGCCCGGGCCGTCGTCAGACACACGAACGCGGACGCGGCCCTCCGGAAGCGGTTCGGCCGAGATCTCAACCCTTCCGTCGCGTCCGGCAAGGGCGTCGATCGCGTTCTTGGTCAGTGACTCGAGCGCCCACTCGAGCAGCACCGGATCTCCCTGCACAGTCAGATCTCCCTGATGCGTGGCAGAAACCGTGACACGCTGGGCCAGGGTCGGAACTCGCGCGCGGAAATAAGTCGCAACCCGATCCACCAGATCGCCGAGGTCCACCGACTCCTGATGCGGGGGCCGGCCGATTCGCTCGAACCGGTGCGCGACACGTTTGAGTCGCTCGAGATCCGCTTCCATGTGATCGAGCGCGGCCGCCGTCGATGGCTCGGGGTCGGTCTCTCGAAGCAGCTCGATCCAGCCGCTGATACTAGAGAGGGGCGTCCCGAGCTGATGGGCCGACTCCCGCGCCATGCCGGCCCAAATCTGCTCACGATCGGCACGTCCGCGCGTTCGCAATGCATAGGCGCCGGCGATCAGGACCAGGCCGATCATGATCGACTGCAGCACCGGAATGAGAATCAGTCCGCGCACCAGCGGTGTGTTGCCGAAGTGCACAGTGCCGATACCGGGTTCGACGATGGCGACGTTCTGCCGATCGAGCTCTGTGATGTAGTTGCGCATGTCGCGCGAGCGCAGCGGCGCAGTAAACGGAATGTTGGCCGTGTCGGTCGGCACGCCGTTCGGATCGGCGAGAATCATCGGCACTCCCGACTCTCTGATATGACGCGAGAGGTCGAGTAGTGCGGCGTTCGCCGCATCGGGGTTTGGATCGCTCAACCCGTTGTACACGCGCGCGTACATGAGTCCGACGCGCGACGCCTCCTGGCGAAGCTCGTGGACGACGGTGCGCGTGTAGATCACGTACCACACCAGCAACGCGAGTACGCCGATCGAGATGAGGGTGACCGGTGCGAGCCGGCGCATGCTCAGCTCAGGCGCTCAGCGCCAAGATATTTTGCCAGTGCAGCGGGCACACGCACGCTTCCATCCTCCTGCTGATGATGCTCAAGGATAGAGGCAATGATGCGCGGAAAGGCAAGACCCGACCCGTTCAGCGTGTGCACAAAACGCGGCTTGCCACCCTCGGCCGGCTTGTAGCGAATATTGGCGCGGCGAGCCTGGAAGTCGGTGAAGTTGCTGCAGGAAGAAACCTCCAGCCATTTCCCCACGCCGGGGGCGAAAGTCTCGAGATCATAGGTGTGAGCGCTCGCGAAGCCAGTGTCTCCCGACGCGAGGCGCACTACCCGATACGGCAGCTCGAGCAGCTGAAGAATTTTTTCAGCGTGTCCGGTCAGCAGCTCGAGCTGATCATTCGAGCTTTCGGGACTGACGAACCGTACCAGCTCGACCTTGTCGAACTCATGAACGCGGAGCAGCCCACGAGTATCCTTTCCGGCGGCACCTGCTTCGCGCCTGAAGCAAGGCGAATAACCGGTGATTGCCTTCGGCAAATCGGATTCGGCGAGGACCTCATCGCGGAAAAGATTGGTGAGCGGGACTTCGGCCGTTGGAATCAGATAGCCCTCCTCGCCGCGAAGCGTGTACATGTCCTCCGCAAACTTCGGCAGCTGTCCGGTGCCCGTCATGCTTTCGCGATTTACGACGACAGGAATCCATTCCTCTTCGTAGCCGTGCTCCTTCGTGTGGAAGTCGAGCATGAAGTTCATCAGGCTGCGCACCAGGCGCGCACCGGCGGCGCGAAAGACGATGAACCCCGAGCCACTGATTTTGGCGCCGCGTTCGAAGTCGATGAGTCCGAGCTTTACTCCGATTTCCCAGTGTGGAAGGACTTTCGCGCCCTCGCGTGGATTTCCCCAGGATCTTACGATCGCGTTGTTCTCTTCTCCGCCGGCGGGAACCTGGTCGAGGGTGATGTTGGGAATCTCGAGCAGAATCGACGTCAGCTCTTTCTCGGTCTCAGCGAGCTCAGAATCGAGGCGCGCGATCTCGTCGCCGAGTGCTCGCGACTGTTGCTGCAGATCGTCGGCCGATTGTCCCGCTCGTTTCCGCTGACCGACTTGCTGACTTACCGCATTGCGAGCAGCCTTGCGCTCTTCGACGGCTTGAATGGTATCACGGCGGGCCTTGTCCAGCGCAACGGCGCGATCGATCGCGGGGCCCAGTGTGTCGAGTGCCCCGCGCCGGGCCATGCCGGCGCGTAGTGCGTCGACATTCTCGCGCACCATCCGCAAATCGTGCACGGATTAGAAGGTTGGTACGCCGTCGGCGAACGACCGGAACCCGCAGTTTGGATCGAGTCCCATTCGGAAATAGATGGTACGTGACGCGAGGTTGACGCTGTCGACAGAGATCTTGGCGTAGATATTCGGATTGAACGCGAACTGACAGAGATCCGCCGAGGCGTTGTGTGCGGACTGGACGACGATGGTCTGGCCAATCGTTGCGACCAGGGCTGAATCAGACTGGTAGTTGGTTTTTGGCGCCTCGACCACTGCTTCGAACGGTTCGGCGAGCCTCTGCATCGCAACCGGGCGCGATGAACCCGAGGCGACAATCAGCTTCACCGGATACACAACGGCATTCCCGTCGGCGTTGATGTCAAATGCGACATCAAACAGTGCGAAGCCGTCGACGTGAACGGGTTGCCGCGAAAGGAGCGCGACGCCGCTTGGATAGTTTGGCGGAGTTCCGGACAGGGCGAACACCGACAGCGTGTCGACTGAATTCAGCAACGACGCTTTCAGAGCGGTCGGATCGCCACAGGCACTGATGAATGCGGTCGTGAGGCCGGCCGCAATAACTGCAATACGCGCTTTCATGCGTTGGATTTGACAGAAGAGAAGGAGGCGGGGTTGCTTTCGATAATACCCCGTAACTTGTGACAGTTCAAGCGATTGGCCGCTTGACTTCACCAGTGGCGAATCCTAGCTTCGCACCTTCTTCACCACCAATGCCTAACATCCGGGATTTCACGAGCGCCCTCCGTCAGCGTCCGGGAGTCGATGCTGTGCTGGTGCTCGGGCGCGACGGTCTGCTAATCGAAGGTTTTGCGGCCCCCGGTCTCAACAATGAAGACCTGGCGGCACGCGTCCCTGCGCTCGTCGAGGAGGCAGAAGCGCTGGGCAAAGCGACGGTGCAAGGGGCCCTCAACACAGCAATACTCGAGCATCAGAAGGGATACGCGATCGTCGCCTCACTTGCTGATGACACCCTGCTGCTGATCCTGTTGCGACCCTCAGCCGATCTCGGTGGACTGCTATTTGACGTGCGACGGTATCGTGGCAACATCGCATCCCTGATCTGACCGTGACCGAAAACCAGACCTCGCATATCCTAGTCGCGGACGACGAACCCCATATCGGCCGCATCATCAAGATGAAGCTCGAGCAGGGACCCTTCCGCGTCTCCATCGCTTACGACGGCGAGGAAGCCCTCGCATTCATCAATAACGGCGATCCGGTAGACCTGGTGCTGCTCGACCTCATGATGCCGAAGCTGAGTGGGCTGGATGTACTGCGCCAGGTCCGCGAGCAGGATCGTTTCAAGAACCTCCCATGCATCATCCTCACCGCAGGCGGTGACGCAAAGCACGAGCGTGACGCGCTCGCGCTCGGCGCGACTCAGTTTTTGACCAAGCCCTTTAGCCCGAAGAAATTGTACGCGCTGGTCGCGCGTCTCACCGGCGCGCCGGACGAAGCCGGAATCAGCGGCGAGTGAGCCGCTGGATAGTCGTTCTCGCGGGCGGCATCGGCTCGCGGTTCTGGCCGCTGAGCACACCGGAACGTCCGAAGCAACTTCTGCCACTGGTCACGCAGAAGCCTCTCTTACAGGATGCTTTCGATCGTCTTGCTCCAATGGTCGATTCGAAGCACATGTTGGTGCTCACCAACGCGGAGCTCGTGAAGCCGATCCGCAAGCTTCTGCCGACACTGCCCCGGGAGAACATCATCGCCGAGCCTAAACCGGCGGGCACCGCCGCAGCGCTGACCTGGGCGGCGCGAACAATCGAAGCGCGTGACGATGCGGGCGCGACGATGATCTCGGTGCACGCCGATTGGGCGATCGGCAACGACGAAGAATTTCGCGACGTTCTGGAGCGAGGAGAGAAGCACGCACAAAAAACCCACAGCCTCGTCACGGTTGGAGTTGTGCCGACCCGCGCGGACACGGGTTTCGGTTATATCCAGCCGGAAGATCCAAAGAAGGAAACGTCGCCGGTCAGGAGATTCGTCGAGAAGCCGGACCTGAAGACCGCCGAGAAACTGCGCGCAGATGGGTATCTGTGGAACTCCGGAATTTTCATTTGGACTGTCGGCGATTTCCTCGAGCAGGTGCGACAGCATGCAGTCGAGCTCAAGAAAGCGATGGCGCTCAACGAGGATGCGGACGCGTCGGAATTTTTTTCCAGCATTGCGAGGCCGGTGTCGGTCGACAACGCGGTGCTCGAGCGCAGCAAGAAAGTCGCAGTGCTGCGCGGAGATTTTGGCTGGGATGACGTCGGCACCTGGAGCGCGCTGGCGCGCGTGCGAGACAAAGACGAGTTTGGCAACGTGACGACTGGCGATGCGCATCTGCTTGACTCCGCCGACAACGTCGTGCACGCTGATGGAGGGCGGGTGGTGATGTACGGCGTGGAGAATCTCGTGGTGGTGGTGCACAACGGTCTGACTCTCGTCACTACACTCGAGAAGGCAGCGGACCTAAAACGCCTCGTGGAGTCACTAACGTCGCCGGACCGGGCAAAAGCATGAGCGTACTGTTTTTTTACGACGACGCACGCGCGCGACAATTCGAGCCGTTTGCCCTGACGCGTCCCGCGTCGGAGTTACGCGCAGGTACGTCGCTCATTCGGCACCGCTGGGAACGCGCTACATCGATGCGCAGCGCTGGCTTCATCAGCAGCGGACATCTCGCGCATTTCGAGGAAGGCGATGCACCGCCAGCGGCAGCTGCTCAGTCCGAGATCCCGGCTGGATCGATTCTCGTCAATTCGCGCTGCGTCATTCCGCTCGACCTCAAGATCGACCATTTCGATTTGCTGATGTGCGATGGAATCGCGTGCGCAGTACGGCTGGCGCGACCGATGCCCGTTTCGCAGTTCGCTGACGGCAAGGTCGACATCGGGTCGATCCAGACTAGTCTCGGCGGGCGGAAGGTAGCCGGCCGCTGGATGAGCGAAATCTGGGACTTCGTCGGCACGCTCACCGATCAGCTGACCGAGGACATTCCGCAGCGCGGAAAATCGCTGGAGGCCGCGGCAAAAACCGCCGCGTCGACGATGGGTGACCATGAGATATTCGTCGAGGAGGGTGCCGAGATCGGCCCGCAGGTCGTACTCGATGCGACCAATGGCCCGATCCTCATCCGAAAAGGCGCGAAGATCGCGCCATTTACCTATCTGGTCGGACCAATCTCCATCGGTCGTGAATCCCAGATTCTCGGCGATCGAGTTGCTGCTTCATCAATTGGCGACCACTGCAAAGTTCGGGGAGAGTTCAACAACTCGATTGTTCTCGGCCACAGCAATAAGGGGCACGCGGGATTCATCGGGCACTCCTACCTCGGTCGCTGGGTAAATCTTGGAGCGCTGACGACGACGAGCAATCTCAAGAACACCTACGGACCAGTTCAGCTTTGGACGCCCACTGGAGTGCGCGACACCGGCCAGCAATTTCTCGGCACGCTGTTCGGCGATCACGCCAAGACCGGCATTGGTACAATGCTCAACACCGGCACCTTGCTCGGCGCGGGCGCGAACGTCTTTGGCGCGAACACTCCACCGAAGGCAGTTCCCCCCTTCGCGTGGGGTAGTGATGAGCCATACGATACGTACGACGTGACTAAATTTCTGGCGGTTGCAGAGCGCGTGATGTCACGCCGACACGTAGAGCTGGGCGAAAAGGGACGCAAGCAGCTGACGGAAGCGCACAAAAGAAGGTGGAGCGTTTGATGAGGTTGTGGGTTCTTGGCAGTGGGAGTAACGGAAACGCAGTTCTGGTGGAGACAGAGCGGTCGCGGATCCTGGTGGATGCGGGATTCTCGCCGCGCGAGCTGAAGAAGCGACTCGGAATCGCGGGCTTCGCGCCGGAGTCCATCGACGCGCTGGTTGTTACTCACGAGCACACCGATCACGTGAAGGGTGCCGCGGCAGCTGCCCGGAAATGGGGCTGGACCATCGTTTCAACTGCCGGCACGCGAATGATGTGTCCTGACTGGACGGAGGTGCGCACGATCCTCACTCCCCGTAAGAGCGAAGTCACCATCGGTGACTTCAGGCTGGAGACGGTCCCGGTTTACCACGACGCCACCGAGCCCATCGGAGTGATCGTGACTTCACTCGGTGAAGGCTCACGCGCAGGAATCATCTACGACCTTGGCCACGTCACCGAGACGATTTATCGCGCCCTCGACAAGGTCGATGTATTGGTGATCGAGGCGAATCACGACGAAGGAATGCTACGAGCCGGCCGATATCCTCCGTCGCTGCAGGCTCGCATCAGAAGCAAGTTCGGTCACTTGAGCAATTCGGCGGCGGCGCAGACCGCACTTCAGTGCATTCACTCCGGGCTCAACAACATCGTGCTGGCGCATTTGAGCCAGGAGAACAACACCCCGCGTGTCGCAATGTCGACCGTTGGAGATTCGCTTCGTCGCGGTCGATTCAAGGGGCGGCTCACCGCCGCATCTCAGGATAAGGTCGTCGGACCGATAACAGTGGGCGCGAGCGCGATCTCTGGCGCCCCGCTACAGCTCGCGCTCGGGATCTGACTACGGCTTTGGTCGCCGATTGCCGGCGACGAAGGCGAAAACGAGCGCGGCGACGATAATGATCCCAAATAACAGATAGAAGTTCATCGTCAGCGCCCTTCGACGTCGCGTTCGCCCGGAATTTTTCGCTCCGCTCTTCCTTCCCCCGGATGCGCCTGGGCTTCGTGGAATCGCTCGCCCTTTAGCCGAATCGCGTCGACGAATTTCTCGTACTCGGTGTCGGACAGCTCGTCCGCAATCGCCGGAACCAGTCCTTTCACGAGAGTGATTCGTTCGGCGAGGGTGAGCTCATTGATCGACGTCACGAGCTTCCGCAGCCGTGGATGATTCATCCACTCGGTTTCCTTGCTGGTCGTCATGTTACTTCACCCCTCCGGTCACGACTACTTGGTGGATTGAGAGAATCTGGTTCGCTTGATATCGGCCCACTGAGCGAGCATTCTGTCGAGAGACTTCTCCAACTCGGCGGCAGTGGTGATGGTTTGCGTGGTCGGATCCATGTCCGCACTCTCAACGATGTCGAGCACAGTTGCAAGCTGTTCGTTGAGGCGGGCGAGGCCGACGCCGGTCGCTCCCGTCCCGCTCTCCAAACGAACTAGCGCCGAGTCGAGGGCGACGAGGGAGTCGGCCACTTCCTTTGCCTTCGCTCCTTCCCGCTGCGTGCGCAGGACGCCTCGACGCGCGCGAAGCTCGCTGAGCGCTGCGAAATCGCGATCGATCGCAGCGTTCATGCGAACACCGATGTCGTGCTGCTGACGCAGCCCGGCAGCAGTGATGGGCGCGCGGGGATCCATTTTGATCGTCAGGGGCTGAGTGAATGTACGGCCATTCACGCGCAGTCGAACCGTGTACTCGCCTGGCAGTACCGCTGGTCCAAGAGGCCCGCGCGGGGTGTCTCCGAAGATCGCAGAAATTGGATAATCATGCCCTAATACTTTCGGCGGCGGATAATGAAGGTCCCAAACGAACCGATGCATTCCAGCGGATGTCGCAACCGGCTGGCGTGGTCGCACCCAATACGTCGGGACGTTCAGATCGGTCTCGATCGGCTCGATTGAATCGGTGCTGGCAAAGGTGCGCACGACGCTGCCGCGGGCATCCGCAATCTCGATGACAACGGGTGTCGCGGCGTCTCGGGCGAGTCGATAGTTGATGATCGCGCCATCGGGTGGATTCTTCCCGGCCGGTTCTTCCGGCGGGAGTGGCGTATCGGTGTTCTTGTCGCGACGGAATCGATAGGTGGCTTTTGGCTTGAACAGGTAATCCTGCACGGTCTGGCTCGCAGTGAGCTGACGAAGCGGCGTCATGTCGTCGAGGATCCAGAACGACCGACCGTGAGTTCCCACCACGATGTCATCGTCGTGAATTACGAGATCGCGGATCGACGTGGCCGGCATGTTGAGCCGCAGCGAATGCCAGTGATCGCCGTCATCGATTGAGAAGTAGGTCGCGCGCTCGGTGCCGGCGAAAAGCAGCCCGCGCCGCACCGGATCTTCACGCACCACGTTGACTACTTCATTCGCCGGAATGCCATCGACGATCTCCTTCCAGGTCTTCCCGCCGTCGTGGGTGCGGTAGATGTGGGGACGCAGATCATCGAGCTTGATGCGATTGATCGCTGCGTATGCAGATTGGTCGTCGTAGTGTGATGCTTCCATCAACGAGACTTTTGACCATGGCGTCAGTGCAGCCGGCGTGACGTTGGTCCAGCTCTTCCCGCCATCGCGCGTGACGTTGATGGCGCCGTCATCAGAGCCGGTCCAGATCACGTTGAGATCACGAAAGGACGGTGCGATGGTGTAGATCACGCCTCGATTCTTCGCGAGCGAAAGATCTCCTTCCGTGAACATTCCGTAGCTGGCGGGAACATCGTAGTCGCGGCGAGTCAAATCGGGACTAATGACATCCCAGCTGTGCCCGCCACTCGTAGTCTTGAATAAAACGTTCCCCGCGAAGTAAAGGACGTGCGGATCGACGGATGAAAAGACAATCGGTGCGGTACGCAGAAACCTGTATTTGCCGGAGCGCACTGCCTCCGGGCTGACGTTTTGGACTTCGCGCGATCGCTGATCGAACCGTGAGATCTTGCCGCCGTAAATGATGTTGTGGTCGAGTGGATCGGGCGCGATGTAGCCGTACTCTTCAGCGCCGACTGGATTCCATTCCCGAAACGTGATCGCTCCGTAGTCGCCGCGACTCGTCGTCCCTACGGAGCCGCTTTCCTGCTGCCCGCCGTATACCCAGTAGGGGATCTGGTTGTCGGTGATGACATGATAGAACTGCGCCGTGGGCTGGTTGTACCACGAGCTCCACGTCTGGCCGCCGTTAACGGTCACGATCGCGCCCTGATCGGCGGCGATCATGATGATGTCGGGGTTGTCGGGATTGATCCAGATGCGATGATAGTCATCGCCGCCGGGCGCACCCTTTATGGCGATGAAAGTCTTTCCGCCATCGGTCGACCGGTATGTGGAAGTATTCGCCGAATAGACAACATCCGCGTTCCGAGGATCAACCTTCACCTCGGCGAAGTCGCTCGCGCGTCCCCACACCCGAACTTCGTCATTCGTTCTGCGCCAGTTCTCACCAGCGTCGTCCGATCGGTAGATGCCGCCCAGTGTGGGCGCGTCGATCGTCGCGTACATCCGATTTGGATCGCTGGGCGCAATGGTGAACCCAATTCTGCCGAGTCCCTGAGCTGTCGTAGGAAATCCTTTGCCGATCTGCCGCCAGGTTGTGCCGCCGTCGACCGATTTGAACAAACCACTCAACGGTCCGTTCCAGAATGAATTCTCCCACGGTCCCTGTCGTCCTGCCCAGAGCGCTGCGTAGACAATGTCAGGGTTCCTTGGATCGAAGCCGACCTGGATCGCACCGGTGTTCTCGTCCTTGTAGAGAACCTTCTCGAAGCTCTCACCGCCATTGGTGGATCGATACACGCCGCGCTCGGGATTCGGCCCATACGGATGGCCGAGCACGGCGACGAAAAGCCGATTCTCGTCTCGAGGATCGACGATGATGCTGCCGACTTGTTGCCCATCACGCAGCCCGAGATGACGCCACGTTTTTCCAGCGTCGCCCGACTTGTAGATCCCGTCGCCGGTGGATAGATCCGGACGCTGAAGACCTTCTCCCGACCCAACGTAAATCACGTTGGGATTCGATGGCGCTACAGCGAGATCGCCGATGGAGCCGGTCGGCTGATCGTCGAAGATCGGCGCCCAGGTGCGCCCGTAGTCGTTCGTCTTCCAGACGCCACCATCGTTGACGCCGATGTAAAAAACGTTGGGTTGTTGACGTACTCCAGTCGCACCAACAGTGCGTCCGGCGCGAAAGGGGCCGATCATTCGCCATTGCAGGCTCGAGTACAGCGAAGGATCAAGAGCCTGCGCGGGTATGACTCTGCTTGCGGACGTTATCGCGCACAATGCAGCGAGCGAAATGAAAATTGTGCGAGTCAGTTCATGCTCCGGTTTGCCTGTCGAAAACATGGAGCCACCGGTCGCGCGCGGCCACCGAGTGGCTGACTGGGAAGTCCTTCACATCCGGCGAAGATTGTTCCCGGCTGAGCTCGAGAATCTCTCCGGGGCCGTGGAACGGCATTTGTAATAATCATCCGTAGTAAAGGACACCGACAAACAACGTGAGATGAAGCCCAAAATGATGCTATCTCGTAAGAACTTAGCAGTAGTTACCCTGATCGCTTCCGCCCTCGTCGGCGGGGCGGCTAGCGCACAGATCGGCGTTCCAGAGTCCGCGCCGACTGCGGGCAGAGATACCGCGACCCATTTCGCTCCGATATCGCTGCACGCCGACCTCAGTAGCCGAATGCTGACGGTCAAGCGCGGCAACGAAATCATCAAGACCTATCAGGTCGCGGTGGGGCAGGATCGCTACCCGACGCCGCTCGGCACTTTCGATATTCGGAGAATTGTCTGGAATCCGACCTGGCACCCGCCACCGGACGCTGAGTGGGCGAAGGGCAAAACCCCCAAAGGGCCCGGTGATCCAGCAAATCCGATGAAGGTCGTGAAGATCTTCTTCAAGGATCCCGATTACTACATCCATGGGACGGGCGACGTCGAGAGCCTCGGCTCGGCCGCGTCTCACGGCTGTCTGCGCATGGACCCGGAAGAAGTCGCCGATTTGGCGAAGCTTGTCATGACCGAAGGCGGTCAGCCACGCGAAGACAACTGGTTCTGGCGGATCGTGCATTTCCGCCGCGAGACCAAAGAGGTTTACCTCGACAACCCGGTTCCGATAACGATCACGGATTAAATGGCAGCCGGCTTCCGTCCCTGGAAGCCGGCGAACCATCCCGCCACGATTTTGAGGATCGAAGCGAGGATGTAGCCGGATGGAACGCCATGGTGTCCGGCGAGCGAACCGCTGACCGAAATGACGATCGCGGTTACCGCGACCAGAAGTCCGTGGGCAATGAAGTTCGCGCTGATGCGACGGACCACCATTCGCGCAAACAGGTACGTGAACACCGTGCCGCCGACTATTCCGACAATCCCGCCCAGTTTCTCATTGAACGCCTCATAGGCGGCGTCGGACAACCCACGCGCGATTCCAAACTTGTAGATCAGACTGATGAAGATGATCGTGACGATGGTGCAGACTTCAGCGAGCAGACCGTAGCCGAGGGCGGCCAGCCATCGGTTACGGTCTGCCGGGGCGGAAGGCGTCGTCAACTACTTAACGGTGAACGGGGCGGTCCATTGCCGATCGTCCCACGCAAAGCTGAGTACGCCACCACTGCCCTGTGGTTGCACTCCGATAACGAACTGATCGACCGGCGGATTCGCTGTGGTTTGCGTGAGGTTCACGCGAGCGAAGTCCTTGTCCGCGTGGTAGTCGGTGCCCCACTGCCCTGTCTCACTGTTGAAGATCAACTGTGCACCATTGGCAGTCGGTACCGTCCAAAGAGTGTATTTCCCGGCCGGAATCACTGTCGACCCGAACGAGAGATCCTTGTCGGTGGTAAAGACCGTCGCCGCGTTCGCCCCTGTGCGCCAGACCTGATTCAATGGGACGACATTCCCAAAGATCACCCGGCCGCGCTTGAGGGGACGACTGTAAGCGACCGACAGGTTCGCGCCGCCGACTGAGCTGCGCACAGTGTCAGGCGGTGACATCTGTCCCATCGCTCCGCCGCGCGATGCTTCGACCGCCGCCCAATTCTTGACCAGGGCATCGACATCGAGGCTCGGGACGCTCTGGGCGACCGTCTTGATCGTGGTCGGTGTGGCGTCTACGCCCAGGATTCTCCCGCGTGAATCAACGCGTGCGACTTCGACCCAGCCTGGGAAGAACGTGCTCTGGAAGGCGACGGAATCGGCGCCACGGCGACGAAGAATGATCGAGGGAGAGGGATCTGAGCCAGGCGCTACGAGGACGTAGGAAACGCTATCGCGGCCAAGCTTCGACGCTGCGAGCAGTTGCTCGTAAATGCCGTACGCTGCCGGTTCAGTTCCGATGAATGGCGACGCGACGCCGTGATAATACCGCCTTCCACTCGCCGTCGTATCTCGCTGACCAGCTCGCGTCGTCTCGATGACGGCGACGGTGTCGCCGAAATTGCCAACTATCTGCATCACCGGCGGCGCACCTGCTGCTGCGGAAGCGCGACGAACGGTTGCGGTCAGCGATTTGAATGTGCCGTTGGGAGCGAGGTCGCCAACGTAGTGAATTGTGCGTACGCGCGGGTAACGGAGGACGAGATCTCCTTCGAGCTTGCTGGCGCTGCGCGTATAGCGCTCTACCGCGACCGTATCATTGCCTAGCCTGGTGACGATGTAGGTCGGACTTTGAGCCTGCGCGACTAGTGGAAGGAAAAGAAGCGTTGCTGCTGCGAGTCGGAGTGACATAGCGAAACCTGTGCGAACGAGGATGCGTTGAACGTGAGCACCTGATACTGCAGCGAGTGCAGTGGGGATGCAACGCTCAGACAGTCGCTTCTACGCTCGCGGCCACCTCCCTGATGTTTTGATCTGCCAAGCCGGCGACGGCATCGAGCGCGGCGTTGAGATCAACCACTAGATCATCCTGGTGTTCGATGCCCACCGATAGGCGCACCAGGCAATCGTCGATTCCGGCGTTGCGACGGGCTGCCTCGTCCATCGATGCGTGAGTCATCGTTGCGGGGTGCGCGACCAGGCTCTCCACGCCGCCCAATGACTCGGCCAGCGTGAAGCAGCTGAGGGCGCCAACGAAAGTCTCGACGCCCGCAAGACCTCCCTCGAGCTCCACGCTCACCATAGCTCCGAACCCGTCCTGCTGTTTGCGCGCGAGTGCGTGCCCGGGATGTGAGGCCAGGCCGGGATAGTAAATCCGTCGAACGGCCGGATGGTTTTCCAGGGCTGCGACGACCGCCGTTGCATTGCGCTGGTGCGCGTCCATGCGCGCGTGCAGGGTTCTCAGCCCGCGCAGCGTCAGAAAACTGTCGAATGGCGCTCCAGTGACACCGAGACAGTTCGCCCACCACGCCAGTTCCTCGCCGAGTGAGGCGTCGGCGGTAACGACGGCACCGCCGACGATGTCGCTGTGGCCGTTGAGATACTTGGTGGTGGAGTGCACTACTAGATCCGCGCCCAGCTCCAGCGGCCGCTGTAGCACCGGCGACAGAAAGGTGTTGTCGACCGCGACCGTTGCACCAGCATCGTGTCCTGCTGTGATCACCCGCTCGAGATCCGTGATACGCAACAGCGGGTTGCTGGGAGTCTCGATCCAGAGGAGTCGCGGACGCTCGACACGAACGAGGTCGGCCGCGCCTTCGCAGGTGAGGTCCGTGAACAGCACTTCGAAATGTCCGCGCGCGGCCAGTGATCGCAGCAACCGGTGCGTTCCACCATAACAATCGTGCGCGGCAACAACCAGATCGCCGGGGCGAACCAGTTGCAAAACGAGATTCACGGCGGACATTCCGGTACTCGTCACCACACCGCGCGATCCGCCCTCCAGCTCGGCCAGTGCCTGCGCCAGATAATCGCGCGTTGGATTCCCGGTGCGCGTGTAGTCGTAGGACCGCTTTTTTCCGAAGCCGTCGAACGCAAACGTCGACGAGAGATGGATGGGCGGCACTACAGCGCCGTGATGCAGGTCGGTGGCAATCCCGGCTCGCACCGCACGCGTCACGGCGTGCTTTGCGCGCTGAGCTCGTTCGCGGGAATCGCTCATGCCGGAACCCTCCGCTCGACGTTGAGCAATTCTTCGATGAACGGCGTCACTCGATCCGCATCTCCAAGAAACGCATCGTGTCCGAACGCGGAATCGATCTCGATGAGTTGAGCCGGACCACTGAGCCGATTCACCAACTGGCGCGATTGCTCGATCGGAACCAGTCGGTCGCTGCTGACACCGATCACAGTGGTCGGAACGCCGATGTCCTCCGGCCTCACTCGATGCAAATCGAGCGACAGCGAGAGCGCGTTGTATTTCTCGGATGTCCAGCCGTCGGCGAAATCCTCACCTTTCTTCCTCAGATAGCTGCCGATGCGGTCCTCGATGGTACGTGAGTCGACGGGCTCGGAATCAGTGAAGCGTTCCTTGAAGTAATCCGGAGTGAGGTAACTCGTCATCGCGATACCGCGCGCGATCGTGAGGGCGTCGCGCTCACGGCCGATATTCGTGCCAAGCTCGATGACGCGTCGTTGCAAATGCCGCAGCGCGGTTGCCAGTGGATCGCTTTCGTGCGCGGCACTGATGACGATGAGTCGCCGACATCGTGTCGGATAGGCCGCCCCGAACGCCAGTGCGACCATCCCACCGTAAGATGCGCCCACGATCGCATGAGCCGATCGAATCCGCGCATGATCGAGCGCGCTGGCCAGAGCGTCCGCCTGATCGCGAGTGGAAACCGTCGATGATCCGCGGAAGGTGGAAACGTAATCGACACCGATCACCAGGAAGCGGGTAGTATCGATCGCTCGTCCCACGCCAACTGCATCCTCCCACCAGCCTCGTTGCGGATCGAGCGCGTTCGACGTGACATGGCGGTTGGCGGAGATCCCACCGAGCACCGCGACAACTGGCGCTCCTACGGGACCGACGAGCTCGTACGCGACCCCGTCATCGGTTCTGTTGCTATGTGCATCGATCCTGGCCGTCGGCTCGGCGGCGAAAGCGAGATTCGTCATTGTACCTTCACCTCAGCATCGGAAAGCTCGACCCGCGCAATCGCCACGCTCTCGTTCGACGCGCGCAGTGAGTCGGCCAGATCCTCGACACGATTCCATTCGACGCGACTGGTCAGCGCACCAATCCCGGTCGAGTCCGCCCAGCTTCTCTCGATGGTGACGCCGCGCGCGACGGCGCGTTGAACCAGCGCGCTGCCGTGCCGAGTCAGCAACAGCCAGCGGTGCGGACGAGCGTCGCTCGCGGCGACGAAGATCTTGCCGTCCGCGCCACGGGCATTCGGCGGTGGCGAAGTTCTCAGCAAGTCGCTTAGCAGCGCAGTTGCTGTCGGCTCGGCGCCAGCGCCTGGACCTGAGACAGTGAGCGGAGTCGTCCAGCCCTGATCGATCTCGATCCGATTTTCTTCTCCGAGAGTGCGCGCGAATCCGCCGGCCGCACTGACGACCGTGGGCTCGACGCTAGCGACTATTCTGTTCGTGTCGACCTGAACACATTCAGCGAGCAGGCGCAGGCGGCCTCCGAGTCCAGCCGCTGCACGTGTCAGATCCGGCAATCCAGGCAACAGACTCGTCCGACGAACGCACAACGCCGACGGCGCGATTCCGAACGCGATCCACGCCGAGATCGCGAGCTTCGCCGCCGCGTCGCGACCATCCAGATCTCTCGAGCAATCCGCTTCGGCCAGCCCACGCTCTCGCGCGGCGTCGAGCGCTCGCTCGAGGTCTACTCCGCGCTCGAGCTCGGTGATGACGAAGTTCGATGTCCCATTGAGAATTCCGCGAATCGATCGCGGCGGCGAGGCGCCAAGCAGATCTCGCAGCGTAGAGATGACAGGAGCACTGGCGCCGACGGCGGCGCCGAAATCGAGCGAAGTCCCTGTTTCTCGCGCCAGGTTACAGAGTCGATCACCGGCACCGGCAATCAGCTCCTTGTTGGCGGTGATGAATTTCCGTCCGCTACGCAATGCAGCCGACGCAATTGTTTCCGCCGGTTGCTCCCCGCCGATGGCTTCGACCACAACGTCAGCATCAGTTTGCAGAAAGGCGTCGAGATCGCTGGTGAAGAGCGAGTCCGCAATGGGAACGTGACGCTCTCTCGTCGGATTTCTTACCAGAACACTGGCGACGGAAAAGTTCACGTCGAATCGCGACGCAATTTCGTCGCGCGCATCGTGGAGCAATCGCACCAGACCACCGCCAACCACCCCACATCCTGCCAGAGCCAACCGTACATCACGCTTCGGAGTCATTGCCCGATCCTCGTTAAGAGACTCCGCGCATAAAGCAGAACGCCCGAGGCAGTGTAGCCGCGGGCGTTCCTCGCTTTTTAGCATTTATTTAACGTGGCTGCAATACGCGGCAAATCACCACAGGGTGCTTCGATTGTTCAGAGATTATACGTGCGCCAACTCTGATCGTCAAGCCAGACAGAAAAAAAAAGAGGGGCGCGTTTGCGCCCCTCGTACAGCTCTGCCGCCGGCTGCAAGCAGCTGGCTGCAAGCCGCCCTTCTAGTACATCCCGCCCATGCCGCCCGGCGGTCCACCTGCCGCTGCAGCTTGTGCAGGCTCCTTCTTCTCGACGACCAGCGCTTCGGTCGTGAGCAGCAGGCCCGCAATCGACGCTGCGTTTTGCAGCGCGGTGCGAGTGACCTTGGTCGGGTCGATGACACCCGCAGCCACCAGATCTTCATACTCGTCGGTGAGCGCGTTGTAGCCGTAGTTGTTCTCCTTCGAGGTGCGGATCTTCTCGACCACGATTGAGCCCTCACCGCCGGCATTCTGGACGATCATGCGCATCGGCTCTTCAACCGCGCGACGAACGATCTCGACACCGATCTGCTCGTCACTGTCGGCAAGCTTCAGGGTCTTGAGCGACTTCTGCGCGCGAACCAGGGCGACACCGCCGCCCGGAACGATTCCCTCTTCTACCGCTGCACGGGTCGCATGTAGTGCGTCTTCGACGCGCGCCTTCTTCTCCTTCATTTCGCTCTCGGTAGCCGCACCAACGTTGATCACCGCGACACCGCCGGCGAGCTTGGCCAGACGCTCCTGGAGCTTCTCGCGATCGTAGTCCGAAGTGGTCTTGTCGATCGCAGCTTTGATCTCCTTGATACGACCCTTGATCTTATCCTCGTCGCCCTGACCATCGATGATGGTGGTGTTCTCCTTATCGACGACGATCCGCTTGGCGCGGCCGAGATCCGTGACCACTGCGTTCTCGAGCTTGAAACCGACTTCCTCGGAGATCACCTGGCCGCCGGTGAGATTCGCAATGTCCTCGAGCATCGCCTTGCGACGATCGCCGAAGCCAGGCGCCTTCACCGCGCAAACGCGGAGCGTGCCGCGGAGCTTGTTGACGACCAGCGTCGCCAGCGCTTCACCCTCTACGTCTTCTGCGATGATGAGGAGAGGCTTGCCCATCTGGGCGACCTTCTCGAGAATCGGAAGGAGATCCTTCATCGACGAGACCTTCTTGTCGTGGATCAGGATCAGTGCGTCCTCGAGCACCGCTTCCATCTTCTCGGGATCGGTGACGAAGTAAGGCGAGAGGTAGCCGCGATCGAACTGCATTCCCTCGACGGTCTCGAGAGTCGTCTCGAGGCCCTTGGCTTCCTCGACCGTGATCACTCCGTCCTTACCAACCTTTTCCATCGCCTCGGCGATCAGATCACCGATTTCCTTATCGTTGTTCGCCGAGATTGCGCCAACCTGGGCGATTTCTTTCTTGCCCTTGGTCGGGACGCTCATCTTCTTCAGCTCTTCGACGACCGCGGCGACGCCTGCATCGATGCCGCGCTTGAGCGCCATCGGATTGACGCCGGCGGTGACGTTCTTGAGCCCTTCACGGAAAATCGCCTGCGCGAGAACGGTCGCGGTGGTCGTGCCGTCACCAGCGAGATCGCTCGTCTTGGTGGCGACTTCCTTGACCATCTGGGCGCCCATGTTCTCGAGTGCATCCGAGAGCTCGATTTCCTTGGCGACGGTGACACCGTCCTTGGTGACGGTCGGCGCGCCGAACTTCTTGTCGATGACGACGTTCCGGCCCTTGGGGCCGAGCGTCACCTTGACTGCTTCGGCGAGCTGATCGACGCCGCGCTTGAGTGCTGCGCGTGCATCGGTGTTGAAGTGGAGTTCCTTGGCTGCCATATGTTCGCTCTGTTAGCTGGTGGGTTTAGTTAACGACCGCGAGCACATCCGACTCGCGAAGGATGAGGAGCTGTTCGTGGTCGATGGTGACTTCGGTGCCGCTGTACTTTCCGTAGAGAACCTTGTCGCCGACCTTGAGCTCCATCGGGACGCGCACGTCCTTCTCGAAGCGGCCGGGTCCGACGGCGATGATTTCGCCCTGCTGCGGTTTCTCCTTGGCGGTATCGGGGATGAACAGTCCGCCGCGCATCTGCTCGGTATCCTCGAGCGCCTTGACGACGACGCGATCGGCGAGGGGAGCGACTTTGGTGCTGGTCTGTGTCTTGGTGGCCATAGTTAGCTGCCCTTCTGCGGGGTTAAAGTGGCTAGGTAGTTAAAAGGCTGTTAGCACTCTGACGTGGTGAGTGCTAAGCGTCCAACTTAACCATTCCAGCCGTCACCAGTCAACCCGGTAACTCCGGCCGCAACCAAACTGTTGCGAGAGACTAGTCCGCTAGGAGGCTATACCCGATCTGAATGCCTTTCAGGGTCAAAAAGGGGTCGACAAGCTCCAGTTCTGAGGTGTACGGCTGCACCGTTTCCGCCATGCCCCCGGTAGCGATCACGAGGGGTGTGGTCCGTGTCGGCCACTCCCTTTTGAGGCGACGGACGATACCATCGATCGAGTCCACCGCACCGTACAACACCCCGGCCCGAATACACTCGTCGGTGCGACGCGCGATCACCCGCTTTGGCGGGACAATGTCTGTTGCCGGGAGTTGAGCTGTTCGCCGGAACAACGTATCGGCCGAAATCATGATTCCGGGCTGGATCACGCCGCCCAGAAACGTCCCGTCAGCAGTGATGCAGTCGTAAGTCGTCGCCGTTCCCATGTCGACCACGATTGCGTCTCGCTTGTGGATCCGACTTGCCGCCAGGGTGTTGGCGATCCTGTCTGCGCCTACTGTGAGTGGCTCCTCGACATCGAGCTTGATCGGAAGCTTCGCGCGTCCGTCGATCATTACGGGCTTCTGACCGAACGTTGTTTCGCACGCTGAAGCCAGCATCGGCGTCACCGACGGCACCACCGAGCAGATCGCCGAGCCCTGCACTCGCCCCGGCGTGCTGAAATCACCGCCGAGTATCGAGCGAATGAGCAGAGCGTACTCGTCGGATGTACGCGGCGCCGCGGTCGTTAGTCGCCAGTGGGACGCCAGCTTGCTGTTATCAAACAAGCCGATAGTGATCTCGGAATTACCGACGTCGAATGCGAGGATCACTATTCTCTCTCCAGAATGAGCGAACCCGAGCGGAACCGCACCACCGAGTCGCCCAAAGTCACCAGCAATTCTCCCGTGTCACTGATGCCTGCCACGCGACCGAGTGCAGGAGTGACACACTTCCGTCCCCGCGCCATGTCTCTGGCCGCGAACTCTTCCATCTCGCCTTTGCGCAACGGACCGCGTTCACCGACCGAAGTCCTTATACTCGGAACCAGCTCCGCCAGCACGTCGAGGCGATTGGTGTCCGGCTCCAGCCAGGCACTCCCCTCGACACCCTCAGGAGCGCGCACGTTCACCCCGAGGCCGATCGCGACCCACTCGAGGGAGCTCTCGCGCCACCGGGCTTCGACAAGGATCCCGGCAAGCTTGCCGTGATCGATGAACAGGTCGTTTGGCCATTTCACCCGGATTGGCTCCGCGGCAAATCTGTCCAGCGCGCGCGCGGCAGCGAGCCCGACACGCAGCGACAGCACGTCGAGGCCAGAGGTGTCGACTGGCCGCTCGATCAGAGTCAGCCACAATCCAGCGCCGGGAGCCGAAGCCCAGCTCTTTCCGCCTCGCCCGCGCCCCGCAGTTTGCTCGTCAGCGACGATCAATGTGCCTGCCGGTGCTCCTTCCGCCGCCACCCTATGAGCAATATCGAGCGTCGATGTCGTCGACGCGAACAGCTCCACGCGAGGCAAGCCAAGCAGACGCTCGATGTCGTCGCCGGTCGCACCCTCGTAGAGTACCTCACTACCCACGAGCGTAAATCACCGCCAGGACCGCGAGACCGAGTGCGACGCGATAGAAGGCGAAGATTCCATAGCTGTGACGGCTGACATAGCGCATCAGAATGGAAATCGCCAGCCAGCCAGACACCGCTGATGCCACAACGCCGGCCATCAATTCGTTCGTCAGTCCACCCTCGTGCAACGCTTTGGGACCCTCGAGCACTACGGCAGCGGCAATGATCGGCATGCTCATCAAAAAGCTGAATTCCGCCGCGCTTTCGCGATCGAACCGGAGCCCGCGAGCGCTGGTGATCGTCGAGCCAGACCGTGACACACCCGGGATCAAGGCAATCACCTGCGACAAGCCGATCAACAGCGCGTCGACCCAGCGCATCTGGCCCAGTATCCTCGCCTGATCGACAGCCTTGTCGACGACCCAAAGGATGATACCCATGATGATCAACGCAATCGCGATGATTTGCGGAGACCGGAACGCAGACTCGGCGCGCGACTGAAGCAGAAACCCACCAATGGCGCCAGGTATCGTCGCGACGATCAGATAGATGACGCGCCGTTTCTCCGGCGTTTCGATTCGCCCTGTACGAAGAATGCCGAATGCCGCTTTGATCAGTGCGATCCATTCCATTCGGAAATACCAGAGCACCGCGAGCAGCGTCCCGAAATGCAACGCCACGTCGAACGCCAATCCAGGATCCTCCCAGCCGAATAGCCAGGGTGCGAGCGTCAGGTGTGCACTGCTACTGATCGGCAGAAACTCCGACAATCCCTGAATGATGCCGAGTACAGCTGCCTGTAGTGGTGTCATGACGTGACTGGTGAGAGTGATTGACGGTAAAGCGTTTCGTATTTCTCGACGATTGCATCCCTGGAAAACCGCTCACGCGCATCGGCTGCGGCACGACGGCTCATCTCTGCCCACCTTTTTCGATCCGTCAAAATCGAAAGCGACGCGGCCGCCATACCCGGAATGTCTCCGACTTCGCAAAGGATCCCCGTCTCGCCGTCGATGACTACTTCCGGAAGCCCGCCGGCCGCGCTCCCGACAACTGGAACGCCGGACGCCAGGGCTTCGAGCGCGCTCAAGCCGAATGATTCGCTCTGGCTCGGCAAGAGGAAGAGATCGGCTGCCGCTAGCAGCGGTGCGATCTGATCGAGCTTGCCGAGGAACGACACTGACTCTTCCACGCCAAGGAGTCGCGCCTCTTCCTCGGCGGCTGGACGATCGGGGCCATCGCCGATCATCACCAGCACACTCGGCAGCTCACGATTCACCTCGGCGTAGATGCGAACGACGTCGCGAACACGCTTTACGGCGCGGAAGTTCGACACGTGCATCAGGATTGGCTTGGACGACCCGAACTCTTTCTTCAGCAGCGGGGGGTATTGCTCGCGATTGTAAATCGTCGGGTCGATGAAGTTGTGGATCACGTCGATTGCCGGACCCTCGCAGCCAAACGCGCGGCACGTCTCCTCGCGGAGATACTGCGAGACAGAGGTGATACGATCCGATTTCTCGATCGAGAATTTGGTGATCGGATAAAACGACGGGTCCTGGCCGACGATGGTGATGTCGGTGCCATGAAGGGTAGTCACCAGGGTCACGTCTCGATTCGACTCGCGCAGCATTTCCCGCGCAATCCAGGCGCTCGCAGCGTGCGGGATCGCGTAGTGGCAATGAAGGAGCTCGAGGCCGTGG
>Ga0207665_10000485_pt1 | contig 26917 bp, 22 predicted proteins | sample LARL112metaG_FD_184351 | JGI IMG/M metagenome (GOLD analysis project Ga0207665, IMG submission 184351) | Corn, switchgrass and miscanthus rhizosphere microbial communities from Kellogg Biological Station, Michigan, USA - LAR L11-2 metaG... | ecosystem: Host-associated > Plants > Roots >... | reverse complement strand
GCACATGCGGGCCCGGTACGAGAACTGGGTGGCCGGGCTGACCGGGGACTGGCTGGTCAGCCGGCAGCGGTTCTTCGGCGTGCCGATCCCGGTCTGGTACCCGCTGGACGCCGACGGCCAGCTCCGCTACGGCCAGCCCATCCCGGCCGCTGAGGCCGCCCTCCCAGTGGACCCGGCGGCCGAGCCGCCGCCCGGCTACACCGAGGCGCAGCGCGGCCAGCCGGGCGGCTTCGCCGCCGACCCGGACGTGATGGACACCTGGGCGACCTCGTCGCTCACCCCGCAGATCGCGGCCGCCGCGTCCCCGGGCACCGCGCTGGACCAGGTCTTCCCGATGGACATGCGGCCACAGGCCCACGAGATCATCCGTACCTGGCTGTTCTACACAGTGCTCCGCGCGCATCTCGAGCAGGGCGTGACGCCGTGGCGGCACGCGGCCATCTCCGGCTGGATCCTGGACCCGGACCGCAAGAAGATGTCGAAGTCCCGGGGCAACGTGGTGACGCCGATGGACCTGCTCCGCGAGCACGGTTCTGACGCGGTCCGGTACTGGGCGGCCAGCGGCCGGCTGGGCACCGATATGACGTTTGACCCGGCCCAGCTGCGGGTCGGCCGCAGGCTGGCCATCAAGATACTTAACGCAGCTCGCTTCGTGCTGACCCTCACCACGCCGGCCGGTGACGGGCCAGCCCCGGCCGCCGGTGACCTGACCGAGCCGCTGGACCGCGCGATGCTGCACCGGCTGGCCGGGGTGGTGGCCGGCGGCACGGCCGCGTTCGAGGACTACGAGCACACCCGGGCGCTGCAGGCGGCCGAGTCGTTCTTCTGGTTCTTCTGCGACGACTACCTGGAGCTGGTCAAGTCCCGGGCCTACGGGGAGCGCGGCCCGCGGGCCGCCGCCTCGGCGGTGGGCGCGCTGCGCACCGCGCTGTCGGTGCTGCTGCGGCTGTTCGCGCCGGTGCTGCCGTTCGTCACCGAGGAGGTGTGGTCCTGGTGGCAGGACGGGTCCATCCACCAGGCGCCCTGGCCCGCGGCGAGTGAACTGCGGGCCGCCGCAGGCGCGGCCGACGAGCGGCTGCTCGACGCGGCCTCGGCGGCGATCGCGGCGGTGCGCGGGGCCAAGTCCGCCGCCCGGCTGTCCATGCGCGCGCCCGTGCGCAAGCTGGTCGTGTCGGCGGGCGAAGCGGACCTGGCGCTGATCCGGCCGGTGCTCGGTGACGTGCAGGCGGCTGGCAAGGTCGAGCAGGTGGTGGCCTGCCCGTCCGCGGCCGCCGAGCCGGTGCATCACGTCACGCTGTGAGCGGGAGGTGCGCCGGCCCGGTCAGCTGGCGGGCTGCGGCTCCCGCGCGGCGATGCGCAGCTCACGGAATGACACGCTGAACCCGGACCCTTCCGGCGCCGCGCACATCACCCCGGCCAGCAGTTCGGTGTCCGGCGGCAGGTAGACCAGCGCGGCCAGGTCCGGGGAGCCGTCGTCGCCGACGGCGTACCGGATCTCGACCGCGTCCCCCCGCCGGGACACCCGCAGCGCGATGTCGTCGGTGTCGCCGGGCAGGTTGGCCACTGTCCAGCTGGACATGCCGAGGGTCAGCACCGTGCTCAGCCGGGGACGGCCCTCGAAGACCTCCACCCCGGTCTTGAGCCAGGTCCGCTCGTCGGCCCGGAGCATCACCCCGGCCTGGTCGTACTGGGTCGCCCAGTTCCCGCGGACCCGCACCGCCACGTCGAGATCGCCGGCCAGCACGTCCCCGTACACGTGGCCGCTGTCCCGGATGTAGCCGTAGCCGGTGACCCGCCAGAAGTCGGTACCTGGATCGACATTGACCTTGAGCACATCATCGATCCGCTGCCAGCTGGCCGGCTCGTTCAGCCACTCCATGTGTACCTGCGCCCTCCGTGATCTCCCCGACAGAGGGTAGCGGTAGCGAGGCCGGCCGGTCTCGTGGGCCCGGGCACGTGCGCCGAACCGATATCAAGCGCCCCAGAAGAACCTCTCTTACCTGAAGTCCCTGGTTCCTTGGGTTTTCCTTTGCTTTCACTGGCCGAGCCGATGGGTAAGGTCAGCGTTAGCTGTCGGGGTGCAGCTGGGGGGCGCAGCTAGGGGGGCGCGCTATGGAAAACTTCATGGCGGGGCTGGCGAGGTTCGCGATTCGGTTCCGGTACGTGATCATCGCCTTCTGGGTGGTTGCCGGGGCCCTGTGCCTGACGTTCTTCCCCTCGCTGTCCAGCGCGGTCAACACCGACAACAGCTCGTTCCTGCCCGGCAGCTCGCCGAGCGTGCACGCGCTGCACCTGGCCGCCCCGTTCCAGCCGGTCAACGACACCACCGGCACCCTGGTCGTGCTGGGCAAGGCCAAGCTGTCCAGCAGCGACCAGCAGTCGGTCACCAAGCTGCAGAACAAGATCGCCAATGACGGTCACGTGGTCTCGGTGTCCGACCAGGGCCTGTCCCAGGACGGCCGGGTGTCCAAGGCCCAGGTGGTCTTCAGCGTGCAGACATCCAGTACCGACGCCTCTCCCACGGTCGCGGCCGTCCGCGGCACGATGAGTTCCTTCCAGCTGCCGGCCGGGCTGTCCAGCTACCTCACCGGGCAGCTGCCCAGCGCGGTGGACAACCAGAATTCGCAGGCCAGCGCGCAGAAGCTGACCGAGAACCTGTCCGTCCTGATCATCCTGGTCATGCTGATCATCGTGTTCCGGGCGGTGGCCGCGCCGCTGGTCACCCTGCTGCCCGCCATCTGGGTGCTGCTGATGTCCGGGAGCATCATCGCCGAGGCGTCCAAGGCGGGCCTGCAGGTGTCCACCATTACCCAGACCATGCTGACCGTGCTGCTGCTCGGCGCGGGCACCGACTACGGCGTGTTCTTCATCATGCGGGTACGCGAGGAGATGGCAGGCGGCGCGGCGCCGCACACCGCGATCGAGCGGGCCGGCCGGTACATCGGGGAGTCGATCACGTTCTCCGCGGGCACGGTCATCGTCGCGCTGCTCACCCTGCTGCTGGCCACGTTCGGGCTGTACTCGGGACTGGGCCCGGCGCTGGCGCTGGGCGTGTTCCTGATGCTGCTGGCCGCGCTGACCTTGCTTCCCGCGCTGGCGGCGGTGCTGGGCCGGGCGCTGTTCTGGCCCCGCCCGGTGCGGCCCAGCAAGCGGGAAGGCGCCTATGCCCGGCTCGCCGACGTGGTCATCGCGCATCCCGTGGTCACGCTGGTGTGCGGGGTGGTGTTCCTGGCCGCGCTCGGCGTGTTCACGTTCGGGTACACCTCGGCCGGCTTCGGTGGCCAGACCACCGGCCCATCCGGCAGTCAGTCCTCGCACGGCACCAACGTGATCAACGACCACTACCCGGAGTCCGTGGCCAACCCCACCCAGGTGCTGATGGTCTTCCGGACGTCAGTGTGGAAGGACCTCACCCCAGCCAGCCAGGCCGAGAGCCAGCTGGCCAAGAAGCCGGTCTTCTCGTCGGTCAGCGGCCCGTTCGACCCGAACGGCACCAAGCTCTCCACCAGCCAGCTGAGCAGTCTGTACGCCCAGCTCGGCCCGCCCGGCAAGCTGCCCGCCACGGAGCCCGCGGGTACCCCGGTGCCCGCCCAGACCTATGCCCTCTACCGGGCCGAGTCCCAGTTCATCAGCCCGGACGGGAAGACCGTGCAGTTCTACACGTCGCTGTCGGCTGGCCCGCCGACCAGCACCGCGGCGCTGAACGCGACCCCGGGGGTGCGCGCCGCGGTGACCAGCGTGCAGCATTCGGTCGGGGCGGCCGACAGCGGAGCGGCCGGGCTGGCCCCGGCTTCCTACGACGTGAGCACGGTGTCCCAGAGTGACCTGGAAGAGATCGTGCCTGTGGTCATCGTGCTGCTCGGGCTGCTGCTCGGCCTGCTGCTGCGCAGCATCGTCGCCCCGCTGTACCTGGTGGCTACCGTGCTGCTCAGTTATTTCGCGGCGCTCGGCCTGGCCGTGCTGGTGTTCCAGGTCGGCGGCGGGAACTCGGGGCTGAACTTCGTGCTGCCGTTCCTGCTGTTCGTGTTCTTGATGGCGCTCGGCGAGGATTACAACATCCTGGTCATGACCCGGATCCGGGAGGAGTCGCGGCATGCGCCGCTGCGCCAGGCGGTGCGCACTGCGGCGCACCATACCGGCACCACGGTGACCTCGGCCGGGCTGATCCTGGCCGCCACCTTCGGCGTGGCCGGCCTGACCGGCGCGACCAGCCAGCTCAAGCAGCTCGGCACGGCCATCGCGCTCGGCGTGCTGATCGACACGTTCCTGGTCCGCACGCTGATGGTGCCGGCCATCGTGGTGCTGTGCGGCCGCTGGAACTGGTGGCCGTCGAAACTGTCCCGGCGCGAAGCCCAGATCCCGCCGGCCCGGGCCGGCGCCGGGGTGTTATGGCAGCGCGGCGACCAGCTCGTGCACGGGCTTGCGGCGGCCGGTGTAGAACGGGATCTCGGCCCTGGTGTGCAGCCGGGCCCGCGCGCCGCGCAGGTGCCGCATCAGGTCCACGATCCGGTGCAGCTCATCGGCTTCGAAGGCGAGGATCCACTCGTAGTCGTTGAGCGCGAAGCAGGCCACCGTGTTGGCCCGCACGTCCGGGTACTCGCGGGCCATCATGCCGTGCTCGGCCAGCAGCTCGCGGCGCTGTGGCGGGTCCATCAGGTACCACTCGTAGGACCGGACGAACGGGTACACCGACAGATAGGCCCGTGGCTCCTCCCCGGCCAGGAACGCCGGGATGTGCCCCTTGTTGAACTCGGCGGGCCGGTGCAGGGCCATCACCGACCAGACCGGCTCGCTGGCCCGGCCCAGCGCGGTGCGGCGGAACCGGGTGTACATCTCCTGCAGGTCGTCCGGGGACGGCGCGGTCCACCAGAACATGTAGTCGGCGTCCGCCCGCAGGCCCTGCACGTCGTAGCAGCCGCGGGTCAGCACGTCTTTCCCGGCCGCCTGCTGGGCCAGCTCGGCCACCTCGTCGGCCAGGCCGGCCCGGTCCACCCCGGTGACCGCGCCGGCCGCTTCGAGCGCGCCGGGGCCGGTCACCCGGAACACCGACCACATCGTGTAGCGGATCAGCTCGTTCAGGTCCCGGGCCCGCGGCCGCTGCGGCGCTGGCTCCGGCTCCGGGTCGGGGGGCAGCAGCCTGGTGTTGCTGTCCTGGCCCGGAACGCGCGCTGCGACGACGTCGTCGGGGATGGCATCCTCCGGGGGCGCGCTGCCCGCAGCCGTGCCGTCAGTTGCTCCCATGGCTCCTATTGTCCGCCACCCGGGCCGGTGCTGGAACGGAACCGTTCCCGGCCGCGCCCAGGCCGGCCACGATCTGGTCCACGGCGTCCCGGGCGGTCGCGATGCAGGCCGGGATGCCCACCCCGGCGAACACCGCGCCGCAGGCGGCCAGCCGGGGCTGGCTGGCCAGGCCGGCCCGGATCCGGGCCACCCGTCCTGCGTGCCCCACGGTGTACTGGGGCAGCGCCCCGCCCCACCGGGTGACCAGGCCGGCCGCCGGGGCCCCGCGGACCCCGGTGGCGGCGGCCAGGTCGGCGGCGGCCAGCGCGGTCAGGTCCGCGTCGTCGCGGTGCAGGACGGCTTCCTCGCCGATCCGGCCGACCGAGCACCGGACGAAGACCAGCCCGTCCGCGCCGGCCTGCAGGTGCGGCCATTTGACCGAGGAGAACGTGACCGCTTTGACCGGGTGCCCGTCCACGGCGGGGACCAGGTACCCGCTGCTGTCCAGCCGCCGGGGGAAGCGGGTGGCCGGGTAGGCCAGGGTGACAATGGCCATGCTCGCGTAGCTGATTTCGCGCAGCGCCGCGGCGGCCGCCGCGGCGCCGGGCACCCCGCCGAGCAGCCTGCTGGCGGGCCGGGCGGGCAGGGCCAGGATGACGGCGTCCGCGTCCAGCCACTGCGGGGCGTGCGCCGAGCCGATCGTCAGCCGCCAGCCACGCGCGGTGGGCACCAGTGTGCGGACCATGGCGCCGGTCCGCACCTGCGCGCCGGACGCGGTGGCGAGGACCGGGGGCAGCGTACCGAGGCCGCCGCGCAGCGTGGTGAACACCGGCGGGCGGCGGGCCCCGCCCGGGTTTTCTGGCCCGCGGGCCGGTGGCGCGGGCAGCAGGGCGGCGGCCGCCCCGGTCAGCGAGGCATGCTGGCCCGCCGCCGCGGCCAGCGCGGGCAGTGTCGCCTCGAACGACAGCTCCTCCGACCGGCCCGCGTACACCCCGCCGAGCAGCGGGTCGACCAGCCGGTCCACCAGTTCCGGGCCGAACCTGGCCCCGACGTACCGGGCCACCGGCACGTCCCCGTCCCGGGCTGTGGCGGGCAGGCCGGGCTCGCGGGCGGCCCGGGCCATCCCGGCCGCGGACAGCAGCCCGGTGCGGGCCAGCTCGCCGAGGTCCGCGGGCACGCCCATGAACTGCCGGGCGGGCAGCGGGTGCAGCTGGCCGCGGCTCCAGATCCGCGCGGCGGTGGTGCCCGGGTCAACCAGGCGGCCGGCCAGGCCGGCCGCGCGGATCAGCCCGGTGCCCTCCGGGCGGCGGGCCAGCAGGGCCTCCGCGCCCACGTCGAGGCGGGCCCCGGCGACCTCGGCCACGGCCAGCTTGCCGCCCACCCGCGGCGCCCCGTCCAGTACCGTGACCTGCACCGGCTCGTCGCGGAGGAAGTACGCGGCGGCGAGCCCGGCGATGCCCGCGCCGATGATCGCGACGACGGGACGGGCGGCGGGGTCGGTCACCCGTTCACCCTAAAGGGTGCCGGGAGCCGCAACGGGGTACGTCATTCCCGGGTTGGGGTTGAGGGGCGGAACCAGGGTGATCGATTACAGAGGCCTGCTCGTGGTGGCGGTGGCCGCGTTCGTGGCCCCGCTGCTGGCCCGGCAGATACCGCGGCGGCTGGTCCCGCCGGTAGTGCTCGAGGTGATCGCCGGCATCCTCGTCGGCCCGCAGGCGCTGGACCTGGTCAAGCCGCGCGGGGCGGCTGAGGTCCTGTACCTGCTGGGCCTGGGCTTCCTGCTGTTCCTGGCCGGCCTGGACGTGCGGCCGGAGCGGTTCAGGGGGCCGACGTTCCGGCTGGCCGGGTCGGCGTTCGCCGTCTCGGCCGTGCTGGCCGTGCCGGTGGCGTTCGGGCTGCATACGCTCGCGGCCGGGGCCGACGTCCGGCTGCTGGCCCTGTGCCTGGTGGCCAGCACGCTCGGGGTGCTGGTCCCGGTGCTGCGCGACGCCGGGGAGATCAGCACTGACTTCGGCCAGCTGATGATGGTGGCCGGCTCGGTAGGTGAATTCGGTTCGCTGCTGCTGCTCACGATCCTGTTCTCCGCGCAGCCCGAGTCGACCACGGTGCAGGTGCTCTACGTCCTGGCCATGGGAGTGTCCGCCCTGATCATCGCGGTGCTGCTGCGGAAGCTGTGGCGGACCAGGTGGATGGCCCGGACGTTCGCCGACTCCGACGAGGACACCTCGCAGCTGCGGGTCCGCGGCGCGTTCGTCACGCTGCTGGTGTTCACCGCGCTGGCCCACCAGTTCGGCGTGGACGCCCTGCTCGGCGCGTTCATCGGCGGCATGGTGGTGGGCATCTCGGACGGGGACGAGCGGCCCAACCAGGAGCGGTACTGGGCCAAGCTGCGGGCGATCGGGTACGGCTTCCTGGTCCCGGTGTTCTTCGTGATGACCGGGGTGCAGTTCGACGTCCGGGCCTTGTTCAGTCACCCGTCGGCGCTGGCCCTGGTCCCACTGCTGGTGCTGGCCATCGTGGTGGTCCGGGGCGGCCCGGCGCTGCTGTACCGGCGCCGGCTCGGCACCCGCCCGGCGCTGGCCGCCGGGCTGCTGCAGGCCACCACGCTCACCTTCCCGGTCGTGGTGGCCGATCTCGGGCTGGCCCTCCATCTGCTCACCCCGGCCAGTGCCGCCGCCCTGATCGGCGCCTCCCTGCTGTCCGTGCTGGTCTTCCCGGCTGTGGCCCTGGCCTTCCGGCCCTGGACACGCCCCGTCCCCGCCACCCCCGGCCCGCAGGCTCCCGGGCCGGCGCCGGCCAGCCGGGCCACCGAAGACCCGGACCTGCCGGCCGCCGTGTGACACGCTTGTTAACAATCTGTGACCTGGGCGTGGGGAACCGAGCCGCCTGCTGGCCCGTCCGACCGGCATGACATCGCCCAAGTACGTCCGGACCACCGGCGCGGTGCTGGCGGCCATGGCCTGCCTGCTCGGCGCCGGCTGTTCCGCAGGCGGTTCCTCGACCGCGTCCTCCGGGTCCGCCGGGTCCGTGCCCGGCCGGGCCGGGGTACCCGCCCGGGCCGCGGCCGGGGCCAGCGCGGGCTACCGGGGCGCCGCGCTGGACTCCCTGCCGGTGACCAGCGCCGAGTCCATCGTCTACACCGCCAGCCTGACCGTGCGGGCCGCGCACCTGAGCCAGGCCGCGGCGCGGGCCAGCCAGCTCGCCCGCGCCGCGGGCGGGTACGTGTCCGGGGAGAACGCGTCGGTCGACCGGGCCCACCCGGACCGGTCCACGATCAGCATGCAGCTGAAGATCCCGGTGGCGGCCTACGCCGGCACGCTGAGCACGCTGTCCACCCGGCTCGGCTCCCGGCTCTCGCTGGCCCAGCACGCCCAGGACGTCACCGAGACCGTGGCCGACGTGAGCAGCCGGGTCGCCTCGGCCCGGGACGCGATCAGCCAGCTGCGCAAGCTGCTCGCCCGGGCCGGGTCGGTCGGCAGCCTGCTCGACGTGCAGAACCAGATCAACGCCGAGGAAACGGGCCTGGAATCGCTGCTGGCCCGGCAGCGTGCGCTCGCCCATCAGACCGCGTTCGGCACCGTCAGCCTGCTGCTGGTCAGCAAGCCGGTACCAGCCGTTAAGCATAAAAAGACCACTGGCGGATTCGTGGCCGGCCTGGTGGCCGGCTGGCACGGGCTGGTCCGGGTCGTCTCCGTGCTGCTCACCGGGGCCGGCGCGGCGCTGCCGTTCGCGGTGATCCTGGCCCTGGCCGGCTACCTGGCCTGGCGCGGCCGGCGCTGGCTGCTGCGCCGCCGGCCCCGGCCCGCCACGGCTGGCCCGGGCGGTCCCGGCCCGGCGGCCACCGAGTAAGGCTGGCTACGGGTCGGCAGGCTCCCGGGTGGAGACCTCGTGCACCAGGTCGGTCAGCCTGGCCAGCACGTCCGGGTCGGTGCCCGGGAGCACGCCGTGGCCCAGGTTGAACACGTGTCCCTCGGCGGTGCGGCCCCGGCCGATGACGTCCTTGGCCCGGCGCTCGATCACCTCCCACGGGGCGAGCAGGATGGCCGGGTCCAGGTTGCCCTGCAGCGCCTTGCCCGGGTCAACCCGGCGCACCGCCTCGTCCAGCGGCACCCGCCAGTCCACCCCGACCACATCGGCGCCGGCCTCGCCCATCATGCCGAGCAGCTCGCCGGTGGCCACGCCGAAGTGGATCCGCGGCACCCCGAGGCCGTCCAGCGCGTCGAACACCCGCGTGCTGTGCGGCAGCACCCCGGCCCGGTAGTCCTCCGGGCTGACCGCGCCCGCCCACGAGTCGAACAGCTGCACCGCGGACGCACCCGCGGTGATCTGCACCCGCAGGAACGTGATCGCGATGTCGGTCAGCCGCTCCAGCAGGTCGTGCCACAGCCGCGGGTTGCCGTACATCAGCGACTTGGTCAGGTCGTGGCTCTTCGACGGTCCCCCCTCGACCAGATAGGAGGCGAGGGTGAACGGGCCGCCTGCGAAACCGATCAGCGGCGTGCCGCCCAGCTCGGCCACGAGCGCGGTGACCGCCTCGGTGATGAACCCGACGTCCGGCGGCTCCAGCGCGCGGAGCCGGGCCAGGTCCCGCTCGTCGCGGATCGGCTCCCCGATGACCGGCCCGACGCCGGGCTTGATGTCGATGTCCAGCCCGGCTGCCCGCAGCGGGACCACGATGTCGCTGAACAGGATGGCCGCGTCCACCGGGTACCGGCGCAGTGGCTGCAGGGTGATCTCGGTGATCACGTCGGGCTGGGTGCACGCCTTGAGCATGGGCATGCCGCCCCGGGCCCGGCGGTATTCGGGCAGCGAGCGGCCAGCCTGGCGCATATACCAGACCGGTGTGTACGGCACCGGCTGACGGCGGCAGGCGCGCAGGAACGGGGCTTCCTCTAGAGGCAAGTGCTGCGCATTCACACCAGCGATGCTCTCACAGGACGCGGCCGGCGCTAGGTCATCTGCCCAGCCGACATCGGGACACGCCGCCCGACATCCACCGCTGTGCGCAGTCCGCGTGCCAACATCGGGACCTGCCTGGCGCCGCAGCGGCCTGTCGGCCGTGCGGGCTGCGGCCCTGGCCTGGTAAAGGAGGTCAGCAGCCGTGAGCCGGGACAGGCCGCGTGACGGCCGGTGAAGACGACGTACGCTCAGATCATGACGCATGCTGAAGCCACGGCGCCGGGTGACCCGGCGGCTGGGTTCCGCGTCCTCGAGGCTGAGCTCCGCGCGGAGCGGGACCAGCTCTGCGGGCTGCGCCCGGAACTGAGTTTCGAGGATGTCCCGGCCCCGCGCACCCTGGCCCCGTACGCCAGCGCGCTGGCCGCCACCGTGCAGGTGGACGGCAGCGACGTGGCCAGCGGCCGGCTGGTGCTGCTCTACGACCCCGCCGGGCAGGACGGCTGGGCGGGCCCGCTGCGGGTCATCGCCTACATCCACGCCGACCTGGAGCCGGAGATCGCCCAGGACCCGCTGATCGGCCAGGTCGGCTGGACCTGGCTGACCGAGGCGCTGGACAGCCACACGGACGGCTACGCCGAGCCGAGCGGCACGGTCACCACCGAGGTCACCGAGGGATTCGGCGCAAAGGAGACCGAACCCGCGGTCACCGGGTTCGAGCTGCGGGCCTCCTGGTCCCCGGCGGGCACGGGCCCGGGCGCAGGCCCGGGGGCGCTGGACGGGCACCTGGTGGCCTGGTGTGACGCGCTGTGCGCGGCGGCCGGGCTGCCCCCGCTCGGGGTGACCGCGCTGCGCCCGGCGGCGGCCCGGCGGCGCCAGTGACCGCGGACGGCGCTGCGCGCGGGATGGCCCCCGCCGCGCAGCCAGAAGCTGAGCCCCCGGTCCCGCTGCTCGAGCCCCGGGACGGCATGCCGCCGCTGGTGACCACGGGCGACGCGCTCAGCGCCGCCATCGCGGCCCTGGCCAGCGGGCACGGGCCGGTGGCGGTGGACGCCGAGCGGGCCTCCGGGTTCCGCTACGGGCACCGGGCCTTCCTGGTGCAGGTGCGCCGCCAGGGCGCCGGGACGGTGCTGATCGACCCGGTCGCCTGCCCTGACCTGTCGGCCCTGGACGCGGCGCTGGCCGGTACCGAGGCCGTGCTGCACGCCGCGTCCCAGGACCTGCCCTGCCTGGCCGACCTGGGTTACCGGCCGCGGCAGCTGTTCGACACCGAGCTGGCCGGGCGGCTGCTCGGCTATCCGCGGGTGGGCCTCGGCCCGCTGGTCGAAACGGTGCTCGGGCTGAGCCTGGAGAAGGGGCACGCGGCCGCCGACTGGTCCACCCGCCCGCTGCCCGAGGACTGGCTCCGGTACGCCGCGCTCGACGTGGAGGTCCTGGTCGAGCTGCGCGACGCGCTGGCCGCCGAGCTGGTGGCGCAGGGCAAGGACGAGTGGGCCCGGCAGGAGTTCGCGGCCGTGCTCAGCGCGGGCCCGCCGCCGCCGCGGCCCGATCCGTGGCGGCGCACCTCCGGCATCCACCGGGTGCGCAACCGGCGCGGCCTGGCCATCGTCCGGGAGCTGTGGCTGGAGCGGGACAAGATCGCCCGGCGGCGCGACCTGTCACCCGGCCGGGTGCTGCCCGACTCGGCCATCGTGGAGGCGGCCCGGGCGGCCCCCGCCAGCGCGGCCGAGCTGATCACGGTGCCGGGCTTCAAGGGCCGGGGTGCCCGGCGGCACATCGACGAGTGGTTCGGCGCGATCCGCCGGGCCCACACCGAGGCTGACCAGGCCCTGCCCCGGCCCGCGAGCCAGGTGTCTGACGGCCCGCCGCCCACCCACCGCTGGCACGAGCGTGACCCGGTGGCGGCGCGGCGGCTGGCCGCGGTGCGCACCGCGATCGCGGCCCTGGCCGACGAGCATTCGCTGCCCGCGGAGAACCTGGTCCAGCCGGACGCGGTGCGCAGGCTGGCCTGGCAGCCCCCGGATCCGCTGAACGCCGAGGCCGTAGCCGCCGACATGGCCAGCTACGGCGCCCGCCCCTGGCAGGTCGGCCTCACCTCGGTGCCGATCACCGGCGCCCTGCTCCGCCTGGACGAAAAAGGCGACGAATAGCACCCTGGCCCGGGGCGCAAAATGTCGGCAGCGGCGCGTAATCTGCTGGCCATGACGGACCTGGCCTGGGCGACGCTCAGCTCACCGGTCGGGCCGCTGGCCGTGGCGTGCAGCCCGGCCGGCCTGGCCCGGGTCAGCTTCCGGGCCACCCGCCGCCCGGCCACCCGGCCCGGCCCGGCGGACCCGGGCCGGGACCGGCTGCTGGCCACCGCGCGGGACCAGCTGGCCGAGTACTTCGCCGGGCAGCGCCAGGTCTTCGACCTGCCCGTCGACTGGTCGGGCACGTCCGCCGCGCAGCGCCAGGTGCTGGGCGTGCTGCTGGGCTCGGTCGGCTTCGGCGAGACGGTGACCTACGGGCAGCTGGCGCAGCGCGCGGTGGCTGGCCCGGACGGCATCTCGCTGCCCGCGCGCGCCATCGGCGGGATCATGGGCTCCAACCCGATCCCGGTGATCGTGCCGTGCCACCGGGTGGTCGCGGGCAACGGGCTGGGCGGCTACAGCGGCGGCACCGGCATCGAGGTCAAGCGCTGGCTGCTGATCTTCGAGGGCGCGCTGCCCGCCACCCTGGACTGGACCCCGGCCGGGATCTGATCCGGGCGCCCGTGGTCAGCCGGGCTCCGGCTGATGCCGCTCGGCCGAGGCCAGTGTGGCCCCGGCCGTGTGCAGCACCCAGAAGCCGGCCAGCGGCAGCGCCCGGTCATCCGGGAGTTTCGCGCCGAGCACCGCGCAGGCCTCCTCCAGGATCAGCGGGAGGTTCTCCCGGTGCCCGCAGACCACCACCGGCCGCTGGCCGGCGACGATCCCGGCGACCCGCCGGCGGGTGCTGGCCTCGGCGGACAGGCCCACGGTCAGCGCCGGGTCGGCCTGCACCGCCGCCCCGGCCAGGGCCGCGAAGGGCCGGACGGTGGCCTGGCACCGCTCGGCCACCGAGCTGACCGCCCAGCCGGGCGCGAAACAGGCCAGCAGCGGGGCCAGGGCCTGGGCCTGCTGCCCGCCGGCCGGGTCCAGCGGCCGCTTCAGGTCATCGTCGTGCCCGGTGACCTGCCAGTCCATCTTGTGCACGGCCGACGCGTGCCGCAGCAGCACGACCGGGACGGTGTCCGGCGGCCCGGCGGCGAAGTCGTCGAGCACCCGCTCGTCGCGGGGGTAGCTGAGCCGTTCCCGGGCCACCGGGACCGGCAGCCAGTCCAGCTGGTCCACCTCGTCGTTGGGCGTGAAGCCGGGCTGCGGGCCGGCCGCGGCCCGGGCCGCCCAGTAGTCGACTACCTTGGCCCAGCCGCCGCTGGTCCGGTAGGAGGTGGACGGCAGGCGCCGGCCGAGCACCACCCGGACGCCGGTCTCCTCGGCCACCTCGCGGACCGCGGTGCACAGGATGTGCTCACCGGCCTGGGTCTTGCCCTTGGGCAGGCTCCAGTCGTCGTAGCGCGGCCGGTGGACCAGCGCCACCTCCAGGCCGTGCGCCGCCGGGCGCCACAGCACCGCCCCCGCGGCTCGGATCTCCCGCGGACCGGTATCCCCGTCCGGCCGCATCAGGTCTCGGCGGGCGGATGCCCGCGGCGCTGCAGCAGGTACTGCTGCAGATCCCGGAGCGGCTTCCCGTCCGCGTCGCGATGATGCCGGGTCCAGGTGCCATCCCCGGCCAGCCACCAGGAACTGGTGCCCTCGTCCATGGCCATGGCGATCAGCGCCCGCAGTTCCTGCTGCTGGTCGGGGTTTTTCACCCGGCACAGGCACTCCACCCGGCGGTCCAGGTTGCGGTGCATGAGGTCGGCGCTGCCGATCCAGACTTCCGCATCGTCGTCCTCGGGCAGGCCGAACGCGTAGATCCGCGAGTGCTCCAGGAACCGGCCCAGCACGCTGCGCACCCGGATGTTCTCTGACAGGCCGGGCAGCCCCGGCCGCAGCGAGCAGATACCGCGCACCCACAGGTCCACCGGCACACCCGCGTTGGACGCCCGGTACAGCGAGTCGATGATCGCCTCGTCCACGATCGCGTTGCACTTCAGCTGGATCCGCGCCGTCCGCCCCTCATGCTGCCGGGCGACCTGGTGCTCGATCCGCTCCAGCAGCCCGGCCCGCAGCGAGTGCGGGGCGACCAGGAACCGCTGGTAGTCGCGCTTGCGGCTGTACCCGGTGAGCACGTTGAACAGGTCGGTGGCGTCCCCGCCGACCTGCGGGTCGGAGGTGAGCAGGCCGTAGTCCTCGTACAGCCGCGCGGTGGAGGAGTTGTAGTTGCCGGTGCCGACGTGGCAGTACCGGCGCAGCGACCCGTCCGGCTCCTCCCGCACCACCAGCGCCACCTTGCAGTGCGTCTTCAGGTCCACGAACCCGTACACCACGTGGCAGCCCGCTTCTTCCAGCTTGCGGGCCCAGACGATGTTGGCCCGCTCGTCGAAGCGCGCTTTCAGCTCGACCACCACCACGACCTGCTTGCCCGCCTCGGCCGCGTCGATCAGCGCGTCCACGATCGGCGAGGAGTCGCTGGTCCGGTACACGGTCTGCTTGATGGCCAGCACCCGGGGGTCGGCGGCCGCCTCCACGATCAGCCGCTCCACCGTGGCGGTGAACGAGTCGTATGGGTGGTGCACCAGCACGTCCCGCCGGTCCAGCGTGGTGAACACGCTGCCCTCGTGCGGGAAGGCCGACTCCGACGGGACGAACGCCGGGTACTTCAGCGCCCGCAGATCCAGGTCGGCGATGGCGTTCAGCCCGGTCAGGTCGAGCGGCCCGGGCAGGTGGTAGACCGCGCGGCGGTCCACTTCCAGCTCGGTGACCAGCTTCTCCAGCACCTCGGCGGACATGGACTCCTCGACCTCGAGGCGGACCGCGGGCTCGAAGCGCCGGCGCAGCAGCTCACGCTCCAGCGACTGCATCAGGTCCTCGGTGACGTCCTCGTCCACTTCCAGCTCCCGGGTCCTGGTCACCCGGAACACGTGGTGCTCCAGGATGTCCAGCCCGGTGAACAGGTCGTCCAGGTGGGCGGCGATCACGTCCTCGATCGGCACGAACCGGTACTTGCCCACGGTCAGGAAGCGCGGCAGCAGCGGCGGCACCTTGACCCGGGCGAACGAGGTCACCCCGGACTCCGGGTCGGCGATCATCACGGCCAGGCTGAGCGACAGCCCGGAGATGTACGGGAACGGGTGGGCCGGGTCCACCACCAGCGGGGTGAGCACCGGGTAGATGCGGTCCCTGAACAGCTGGTGCAGGTCGTCCTGCTCCTCGACGGACAGCTCTTTCCAGCGCAGGATCTCGATGCCGTTGCTGGCCAGCAGCGGCATGATCGTGTTCACGAAGTACTCGGCGTGCTGCAGGCTCAGCTCGTGCGCGGTGTCCAGCGTGTTCTGCAGCACCTGGTCGGCGGGCATCTCGGTGGTCACGCCCTCCACCGGCAGCCCGGTGGCCATCCGGCGCATCCGGCCGGCCACCCGGACCATGAAGAACTCGTCCAGGTTGCTGGCGAAGATGGCCATGAACCGCACGCGTTCGAGCAGCGGGATGCCGTCGTCCTGGGCCAGTTCGAGCACCCGCTGGTTGAACCGGAGCCAGCTGCCCTCGCGCTCGATGTACCGGTCCGGCGGCAGTTCACCGGCGGTGCCGTCCACCGCCACCCGGTCCGGCGCCACCACCGCGCCCTCCTTGACCCCGCCCTGGGAAACGCCCACCTCACCCAGACTCATGTGGTCATTGTCCCCAGTGCCCCGTGCGTCAAGACTCCTGGGGGTGCTGTTTTCAGTGTCCATTACAAGGGAGTTTGCCCAGTTAAGCAGTCCTGCACCAACCCGGCATAGGGTACCGGCCAGCAGACCGCGCAGCGCCGCCCCGGCTATTCCACCGGCGGCCGGCACAGCGCCTCGATGGCGGCCCGCCCGCCAATCTTCACCCGCTCGCCGCGGCCCAGCGCACCGCCCAGCTCCGCTTCGGCCTGTTCCACGCGCAGCCAGTCGGCATAGCTGACCGGCCGTACCCCCCGCCCGGCCAGCGTCTTAACGAACTGGTCCCGGGACTGCCCGCGCGCCGGAACCCGGCCGCCGCCGGCCAGGTCGGCCAGGAGCGAGCGCACCGTGGCGGCCGCATCGGACTTGTTGGTGCCGACCACCCCGGTCGGGCCGCGCTTGAGCCAGCCGGCGACGTACTCCCCGGGCAGCGGCGCCCCACCGGGGCCGAGCACCCGGCCGTCGGCGTTGGGCACGGTGTAGCTGCGCTCATCGAACGGCACCCCGGCCAGCGGCACACTCTGGTAGCCCACACTGCGGAACACCATCTGGGCCGGGATCGTCTCGTAGTCGCCGGTCCCGGTCAGCTTGCCCTGCTCGTCGAGCCGGGTGCGCTCCACAGTCAGCCCGGAGAGCCGTTCGGTGCCTTCGATTTTCTCCGGGCGCAACCAGAAACGCAGCGCCAGCCGGCGCTCGGCGCCCGCCGGCGGGCGCCCGGCCCAGTCCCGGATCACAGCCAGGTTGCCGCGTACCCGGCGGTCACTGTCCGCCAGCTGGTCGCTCTGCCCGATCGGGTCAGCCTCAGCGGAGTCGACCTCGCCCGGCCGTACCTCGATGTCCACCCCGGCGAGCTCGCCCAGCTCACGCAGTTCCTTCGTGGTGAACTTGGCCTGCGCGGGCCCGCGCCGCCCGATCACGTGCACCTCGCGGACCTTGCTGGCCTCCAGGGCCTCCAGCACGGCCTGCGGGACGTCGGTGCGGCGCAGCTCGGCCGGGTCCCGGACCAGGATCCGGGCCACGTCCACGGCCACGTTGCCGACCCCGACCACCGCCACTGACTCGGCGTCCAGGGTGAACGCCCCGGCGTCGGAGTCCGGGTGGCCGCAGTACCAGTTCACGAAGTCGGTGGCCGCGTAGCTGCCCGGCAGGTCCTCGCCGGGGATGCCCATCCGCCGGTCGCGCATCGCCCCGGTGGCGTAGACGACGGCGTCGTAGCTGGCCAGCAGGTCCTCGCGGGTCACGTCGTCGCCCAGGTGCACGCCGCCGAGGAAGCGCACCTCGGGGTGCTCGAGCACGCCGCGCAGGTAGTCGGCGATCGACCGGATCGATGGATGGTCCGGGGCCACCCCGTAGCGGACCAGGCCATACGGCGTCGGCAGCCGGTCCAGCACGTCGACCTGCACCGCGGCGGGCGGGTCGAGCTTGGCGGCCTGCTTGATCAGCGCCTCGGCCGTGTAGATCCCGGCCGGGCCGGAACCGACGACGGCCACCTGAAGTGTGGTCACGGGAGGAACTCCACCGCCTTCATGGCAGGGGCCGGGCGTGCCTAGCCCTGCGGGTTGTCGGCCAGCTCAGGGTCCAGCTGGGCCACGGCCTCGGTGATCTGCCGGGCCAGGTGCTGCGGGGCCAGGCCGACCTCGTCCAGGATCTGATCACGGGAGGCGTGGTCCAGGAAGCGCTGCGGCAGGCCGAACGTCTTGACCGGGGTGGGCACCCCGGTCTCGCGCAGCAGCCGGCACACCGCGTCGCCGAACCCGCCGACCACCCCGTTGTCCTCGACCGTGACCACCAGCCGGGCCTGCCGGGCCGCCTCGGCGATCGCGCCGTCCAGCGGCTTGACCCAGCGCGGGTCCAGCACGGTGACCTCGATCCCCTGGTCGGCCAGCCGGCCGGCGGTGGCCAGGCCGGTGATGGCCATCGGGCCGGCCCCGATCAGCAGCACGTCCGGGGCGGTGCCGGGCGCCGGGGCGCGCAGCACGTCCACGGTGCCGAGCCGGGCCACTGCCTCGGCCTCGGCGCCCACGCTGGCCTTGGGGAAGCGCAGCACGGTGGGGGCGTCGCTGATGTCGGCCGCCTCGTTCAGCAGCTCGTCCAGCCGGGTCGCGTCGCGCGGTGCGGCGATCCGCAGCCCGGGCACCACCTGCAGGATCGAGCCGTCCCACATGCCGTTGTGGCTGGCCCCGTCCGGGCCGGTGACCCCGGCCCGGTCCAGCACGAAGGTGACCGGCAGCCGGTGCAGCGCCACGTCCATCAGCACCTGGTCGAACGCCCGGTTCAGGAACGTCGCGTAGATCGCCACCACCGGGTGCAGGCCGCCCATGGCCAGCCCGGCCGCACTGGTCACCGCGTGCTGCTCGGCGATGCCGACGTCGAACACCCGGTCCGGGTAGACCTTGGCGAACGGCGCCAGCTGGGTCGGGTGCAGCATGGCCGCGGTGATCGCCACCACGTCTGGCCGCCGCCCGCCCAGCGCGACCAGCGATTCGCCGAACACCTCGGACCAGGTGCGCTTGGGCAGTCCCGCGCTCACGGACGGCCGGGCCGGCACCTGGTGCAGCCGGTCTTCCTCGTTGTCCTCGGCCAGCTGGTAGCCGAACCCCTTGCGGGTGATCACGTGGACCAGCACCGGGCCGCCGAAGTCCCGGGCCCGGCGCAGCGCGTGCTCCACCATCTGCTCGTCGTGGCCGTCGATCGGGCCCAGGTACTTCAGGCCGAGATCCTCGAACAGCACCTGCGGCTGGAGGACGTCCTTGAGGCCCTTCTTCATGCCGTGCAGCGTCCCGTAGATCGGGGGGCCGACCACCGGGGTGCGCGACAGGGTCGTCTTGATGTAGTCCAGCACGTTCTCATAGCGCTGGTTGATCCGGACGGTGGACAGGTGGTTGGCCAGCCCGCCGATCGTCGGCTGGTAGGACCGGCCGTTGTCGTTGACCACGATGACCAGGCGGCTGTCCCTGGCCACCGCGATGTTGTTCAGCGCCTCCCAGGCCATGCCGCCGGTCAGCGCGCCGTCCCCGATGACCGCGACCACGGTGCGGTCCGCCTCGCCGCGCAGCCGGTACGCCTTGGCCAGCCCGTCCGCGTAACACAGGCTGGTGGACGCGTGCGAGTTCTCCACCAGGTCATGCTCGGATTCGGCCCGGCTGGGGTAGCCGGACAGCCCGCCCCGCTGGCGCAGCGTGCCGAACTCGGCTACCCGCCCGGTGAGCAGTTTGTGCACGTAGGCCTGGTGACCGGTGTCGAACACGATCTTGTCCACCGGCGAGTCGAACACCCGGTGCAGGGCGATGGTCAGCTCGACCACACCCAGGTTGGGTCCCAGGTGGCCGCTGGTCCGCGACACCGTCTCGATCAGCAGGTCCCGAATTTCGCTGGCCAGGGTGGGCAACTGGTCGGCATCCAGTTCCTTGAGGTCCCGCGGGCCAGCGATGGATTCCAGCAGGGTCACGTGAGCTGCTCCCTTGTCGCGGATGCGGGGGAATCTGTGGCGAGTCTATTTGGCCGGGCTGGCGGGTGGCACGCAAGCCCCGGCATCGCGGCCCGGGAACCGTGTCCTGCCGTCCGCCCACGGCTGGCCGCCAGGTCATGATCGCCGGCCAGCATGGCTGGCCTTGACCCAACCTCCAGGGGTACCCGCTGGCCGGCCAGGCGGCAGGGCGGGAGCCGCGGCCGACCCCCGCCCTGCCGCGCTCATCCCCGGCTAGCGGACCCCGTACAGGTAATCCAGGGCCAGCTGGTCGAGGTGCTCGAAGGCCAGCCCGCGGGTGGCCAGCGCGTCGATGTCCGGGGTGAAGTCCCGCACGTCCCGCCACGTCTCCCCGGCGGCCAGCGTGGGCGTGGCCAGGTCCGGCACCCCGGACGCGGCCAGCGCCGCCTTGACCTCGGGATCGGCCCGGAACGCGCGCACCTTCCCCCGCAGGATCAGGTAGTTGCGCATGCAGGCGGCGGCGGACACCCATACCCCGCCGTCGTCCTCGGTGCGCGGCGGCTTGTAGTCGAAGTGCACCGGGCCGTCGTAGCCGCCCGCTTCCAGCGCGTCCACCACCCAGAACGCGCCCCGGGCGTTCCCCGCGCCGAACCGCAGGTCCTGGTCGTAGCGCGGGCCGTTCTGCCCGTTCAGGTCGATGTGGAACAGCTTGCCGTGCCATAGCGCCTGCGCGATGCCGTGCGCGTAGTTCAGGCTGGCCATCTCCTCGTGCCCGATCTCCGGGTTGATCCCGACGATTTCCGGGTGCTCCAGCTCGTTGATGAACGCCAGCGCGTGCCCGGCGGTGGGCAGCAGGATGTCGCCGCGCGGCTCATTGGGCTTGGGCTCGATCGCGAACCGCAGCGAGTACCCCTGGTCCAGCACGTAGCCGGACAGGATGTCCATGGCCTCCTTGTACCGGTCCAGCGCGGCCCGCACGTCCTTGGCCGCGCCCGACTCGGCGCCCTCCCGGCCGCCCCAGAACACGTAGACCCGCGCGCCCAGCTCGGCGGCCAGGTCCAGGTTGCGGATGACCTTGGCCAGCGCGAACCGGCGCACGTCCCGGTCGTTGGCGGTGAACGCCCCCTCCTTGAACATCGCGTGGCTGAACAGGTTGGTGGTCGCGGTCGTCACCACCAGCCCGGTGTCGGCCAGCGCCCGGCGGAAATCGCCGATCTTCCGGTCCCGCTCCACGTCGCCGGCCTCGAACGGGAAAACGTCGTTGTCGTGGAAGTTGACCCCGTAGGCGCCCAGCTCAGCCAGCTTGCGCACGGCCCGGTCGGCGGGCATCGGCGGCCGGATCGCCCCGCCGAACACCTCCACCCCCTGCCAGCCGACGGTCCAGATGCCGAACGAGAAGCGGTCCTCCGGGACCGGCACATACGCGTCCGTGCTCATCAGGCAGTCCTTTCCGGGTTAGGTGTCCAGGCCGGTGCCGGGCGGGGCCACGTTGAGCGCGGCGTCCCCGGCGGGGGTGTCCCAGGCGGCGGTGGCCTCGCGCAGCCAGGCCAGCCGCTCCCGGACGGCTGGCTGCGGTGGCGCGGTGAACTCGGCGGGCAGCCGGCGCGGCCACGGGGGTGGCTCCGGGGTACCAGCCACCGCCCACGCCGCCTGGCGGGCCGCGCCGAGCGCGACGTACTCCTCGGCCGCGGGCACCAGGACCGGGACGCCGAAGATTCCCGGGGCCAGGCGGCGGACGGCCTCGGACCGCGCCCCGCCGCCGATCAGCAGCACCCGTTCCCGGTGCGCCCCCTGCGCGGCGATCAGGTCGGCCGCCTCGGCCAGCGTGGCCAGCACCGCCTCGACCGCGGCCCGGGCGAAGTTGGCCGGGGTCGCGTTGCGCGTGGTCAGGCCGCGCAGCACGCCGGTGGCGTGCGGCCGGTTCGGGGTGCGCTCCCCGTCCAGGTAGGGCAGCAGGGTGATGCCGCCCGCGCCCGGCTCGGCGGTCAGCGCCGCGGCGGACAGCTCGTCGAGGTCGGTGCCGATCAGCGCGGCCGCCGCGGCCAGCACCAGCCCGGCGTTGACCGTGGCCACCAGGGGCAGGAACCGGCCGGTGGCGTCGGCGAACCCGGCCACCAGGCCGGTCGGGTCGGCGGCGGCCATGGTGGTGACCGCGTACGCGGTCCCGGACGTGCCGATCGAGGTGACCAGCTCGCCCGGCTGCAGCCCCAGCCCGAGCGCCGCGCCCATGTTGTCCCCGGTGCCCGGGGCCAGCGCGGCCCCGCCCGGCTCCCCCACGATCTCGGCGGGCTTGGCCAGCCGGGGCAGGCCCGGCTGGTGGCCGAGCGCGGCAGCGGCCACCTCGGGCAGCCAGCGGCCCTCCGCCGGGGAGAAGTAGCCGGTACCGGACGCGTCGCCGCGGTCGGTGACCGGTTCACTGGCCCCGAGCCGCCAGGTGAGCCAGTCGTGCGGCAGCATCACCCGGGCTACCCGGGCCGCGTTGGCCGGCTCATGCTCGGCCAGCCAGCGCAGCTTGGTCACGGTGAACGAGGCGCTGGGCACGCTGCCGGTGTGCCCGGCCCACCAGGCCGGGCCGCCCCGCTCAGCGATCAGCTCCTCGGCCGCCCCGGCTGACCGCAGGTCGTTCCACAGCAGCGCGGGACGGATCACCTCCCCGGCGTCGTCCACCACCACCATGCCGTGCTGCTGCGCCGCGACCGCGATCGCGCTGGCCCGGCCGAGCAGTCCCTCGCCCGCCTGCTGCAGCGCCGCCCACCAGGCCGCCGGGTCGCACTCGGTGCCCGGCGGGTGCGGGGCGCTGCCCCGGGCCACGACCGTGCCGTCTTCCGCCTGGCAGAGCAGCACCTTGGTGGACTGTGTGGAGGAATCCACTCCGGCCACAAGCATGCGCACCTCCAGCAGCGACGGACACGAACCTACACGGGCCAGGTCAGGCCGGGCTTACCGCACGCCTGGGTCAGCCGGCGGCGGGCAGCGTGACGTCCCTGGCGGCCGGCCAGCCCGCCACCAGCTCCAGGCCGATGACCGCCAGCAGGCAGACGACCGGCACCGCCCAGCCGCCGGTCACGGCGTGCAGGAACCCGGTGGCCAGCGGGCCGGCCGTGGCCACCAGGTATCCCACGCTCTGCGCGAACGCGGACAGCGAGGCGGCGGCCGCCGGGTCGGGCGCCCGGGCCATGGTGAAGAAGATGGCCAGGCCGAGCGCGGCACCCTGGCCCATGCCCAGCACCACCGTCCAGAACGCGGCCCCGCCCAGCGGGGCGAACCAGCACGCGGCCAGCCCGGCCGCGCTGACCACGATCGTGCCGGCGACCAGCGCCTGCTGGTTGCGGGCCCGGTGCGCCAGCACCGGGATGATCATCGAGCTGATCGCGCCGCCCAGGCCCATCAGCGCGAGCAGGGCGCCGGCCGCGCCCGGGCTCTCGCCCCGGGCGCGCAGCATCGTGGGCAGCCAGGACAGCGCGGCGTAGAAGGTCAGGCTCTGCAGCCCCATGAACGCGGTGACCTGCCAGGTCAGGGCGTACCGGTACACCTTGAGCGGGCCCGCGGCCGGGGTGACGCCAGCGGGCCGGGTCCGGTACCGGCGCTGCGGCAGCCACAGCAGCCCGGCAGCGGCCGCCGGGATGGCCCACAGCCCGAGGGACAGCGGCACCGAGCCACCGGACGCCTGGTACACCGGGACCGCGATCAGCGAGGCCAGGATCGAGCCGGCCGACAGGCTGAGCAGGTAGAGGCCGATCAGCAGCCCGGCCTGGTGCGGCCGGCGCCGCTTGATCAGGCTGGGCAGCAGCACGTTGAGCAGGGCGATGGCCGCGCCGGCCAGCGCCGTGCCGGGGAACAGCAGGCTGCCCGGCAGTGCGCCGCGCAGCAGCAGGCCCGCGGCCAGCAGGCCCAGTGCCCCGCCGAGCACCCACTCCTCGCCGTAACGCCGGCTGAGCGGGGCGGCCACCCCGGAGCACACCCCGAACGCGAGCACCGGCAGCGCGGCCAGCCCGGCGATCGCGCCGGACGGCAGGTGCAGGCTCGTGGACAGCTCGGGAAACAGCGGCGGCAGGCTGGTGATCGCGGCCCGCAGGTTGAACGCCAGCGCGGTGATGCCCACCACCAGGAGCACGGTGTTGCGGGCAGCATCGCGGGCCCGCGCCGGGGACAGCCCGGGGGGAGCGGCAGGTTCAGCCATTTCCCGCCACGCTACCGGAGCCGGCCTTCGCCGCAGGGCAGCGGCTTTTCGGCGCATGCGGGCCAAAAGTCCGCACTGCGCCGCGGTTCCCGGACTCAGCCGCGGAGGGAGCGGAGCACGTACTGCATGATGCCGCCGTGCCGGAAGTACTCCGCCTCACCCGGGGTGTCGATCCGGACCACCGCGCGGAACTCCTTGTCATCCGCGCGGACGGTGACTTCCCTGGGCACCGCCCCGCCGTCGTTCATCTCCTCGATGCCGGTGATGCCGAACACCTCCTGGCCGGTCAGCCCGAGCGAGGCGGCCGACTCCCCCGGCCGGTACTGCAGCGGCAGCACGCCCATGCCGATCAGGTTGGACCGGTGGATCCGCTCGAACGACTCGGTCAGCACGGCGCGCACGCCGAGCAGCAGCGTGCCCTTGGCCGCCCAGTCCCGGGACGAGCCGGAGCCGTACTCCTTGCCGCCCAGCACGATCAGCGGGGTGCCTTCCGCCGCGTACTTCCGGGACGCGTCGTAGATGGACATCTGCTCGCCGTCCGGCAGGTGCACGGTCACTCCGCCTTCGGTGCCCGGGGCCAGCTGGTTGCGCAGCCGGATGTTGGCGAACGTGCCGCGGATCATCACCTCGTGGTTGCCGCGCCGGGAGCCGTAGGAGTTGAAGTCCTTGCGCTGCACCCCGTGGCTGGTCAGGTACGTCCCGGCCGGGCTGTCGGTCTTGATCGCGCCGGCCGGCGAGATGTGGTCGGTGGTCACCGAGTCGCCCAGCATGGCCAGCACCCGGGCGCCGTGGACGTCGCTGGCCGGGGCGGGCTGCTCCGGCATGCCCTCGAAGTACGGCGGCTTCCGGACGTAGGTGGAGTCGGCCCCCCACTCGAAGGTGTCCCCGCCGGGCACGTCCAGCGTCTGCCAGCGGTCGTCGCCCTGGAACACGTCGGCGTAGTCCCGGCTGAACATCTCGGCGGCCACCGCGTCCTGCACCACCGTGGCGATCTCGGCCGCCGACGGCCAGATGTCGCGCAGGTAGACCGGGCTGCCGTCGGCCCGGCTGCCCAGCGGGTCACGGTTCATGTCGAAGTCCATCGTGCCGGCCAGCGCGTACGCGACCACCAGCGGCGGTGAGGCCAGGTAGTTCATTTTCACGTCCGGGTTGATCCGGCCCTCGAAGTTCCGGTTCCCGGACAGCACCGAGACCACGGCCAGGTCGTTCTCGGCCACCGCGGCACTGATCGCCGCGGGCAGCGGCCCGGAGTTGCCGATGCACGTGGTGCAGCCGTAGCCGACCAGGTTGAAGCCCAGCTTCTCCAGGTACGGGGTGAGCCCGGCCCGCTCGTAGTAGTCCATGACCACCTTGGAGCCGGGCGCCAGCGTGGTCTTCACCCACGGCTGGCGGGACAGGCCAGCCTCGACCGCCTTCTTGGCCAGCAGCGCGGCGCCGACCATGACCGACGGGTTGGAGGTGTTCGTGCATGAGGTGATGGCCGCGATGACGACGGAGCCGTGGTCCACCGAGATGGTGGTCCCGTCCTCCAGCGTGACCTCGGTCGGCTGGGACGGGCGCCCGGTGCCGGTTCCCGTGGGCGGGCCAGCGGGCTCGCCCCCGTTCTCCCGGTCTGGAACGAACGGGTCCGAGGCCGGGAAGGTATCGGCCACGTCCTCGTCCAGCCGGTCGAGCTGCACGTAGTTGCCGAGTGACTCGCGGAACGACTCCTTGGCGTCGGCCAGGGCCACCCGGTCCTGCGGCCGCTTCGGGCCGGCCAGCGACGGGACGATCGTGGACAGGTCGAGCTCGAGTTCCTCGGAGTAGCGGGGCGTCGCGCCCGGCTCGTGCCACAGCCCCTGTTCCTTGGCGTACGCCTCGACCAGCGCCACCTGCCCATCCGGGCGGCCGGTCAGCCGCAGGTAGTCCAGGGTCTGCTGGTCGATCGGGAAGATCGCGCAGGTGGACCCGAACTCCGGGCTCATGTTGCCGATCGTGGCCCGGTTGGCCAGCGGCACCGAGCCCACCCCGTCCCCGTGGAACTCGACGAACTTGCCGACCACGCCATGCTTGCGGAGCAGTTCGGTGATGGTCAGCACCAGGTCGGTGGCGGTGGCCCCGGACGGCAGCTCGCCGGCCAGCCGGAAGCCGACCACCCGCGGGATCAGCATGCTGATCGGCTGGCCCAGCATGGCCGCCTCGGCCTCGATGCCGCCCACGCCCCAGCCCAGGATGCCCAGGCCGTTCTGCATGGTGGTGTGCGAATCGGTGCCCACGCAGGTGTCCGGGTAAGCGGCGCCGCCGTGGGTCATCACCACCCGGGCCAGGTGCTCGATGTTCACCTGGTGCACGATGCCGGTGCCCGGCGGCACCACCTTGAACTGGCTGAACGCCTCCTGCCCCCAGCGCAGGAACTGGAACCGCTCCCGGTTGCGGCTGAACTCCAGCTCCACGTTCCGGTCGAACGCGTCCGGCCGGCCGAAGATGTCGGCCACCACCGAGTGGTCGATGACGAGTTCGGCCGGGACCAGCGGGTTGATCTTCGACGGGTCGCCGCCCAGGTCCCGCATGGCCTCCCGCATCGTGGCCAGGTCGACGACGGCGGGCACCCCGGTCAGGTCCTGCAGGATCACCCGGGCCGGGGTGAACTGGATCTCGGTGGCCGGCTCGGCCGCCGGGTCCCACTGCGCGAGCGCGGTGACGTGCTCAGCGGTGACGTTGCGGCCGTCCTCGGTGCGCAGCAGGTTCTCCAGCAGGATCTTCAGGCTGTACGGGAGGTCCGCGGTCCCGGCCACCGCGTCCAGCCGGTGGATCTGGTACCCGGTCCCGGCCGCCCGCATCGTGGCCTGGCTGCCGAAGCTGTTCGCGGTCATCTGGATCCGCCTCCCGGTCACAAGTATCTCGATATCGAGCTAACTTACGTCCCACGCTATGGCGAGCTTATCTCGACGTCAAGGTACCGGGCGCGGGTGCCCGGCCGCCGCCGGATCGGGCAGGATGTGCCAGGTGACGGAACATTCGGAGCGCCCGTGGGGCAGTTACACCGTGCTCACTGAGGGCGATACGTTCAAGGTCAAGACGATCGAGGTGCATCCCGGGCAGCGGCTCAGCTACCAGCAGCACGCCCGGCGGGCCGAGCACTGGTTCATCGTCCAGGGCGATGGCGTCGTCACGCTCGACGGCGCCGAGGTGCCAGTGCACCCGGGTGCCGCGGTCGACGTCGGGCTCGGCGTGGCGCACCGGATCCACAACACCGGCGCCGCCCCGCTGGTCTTCGTGGAAGTGCAGCACGGCGACTACTTTGGTGAGGATGACATCGTCCGGCTGGAGGACGACTACGGCCGGAGCG
>Ga0207665_10000483_pt1 | contig 27006 bp, 24 predicted proteins | sample LARL112metaG_FD_184351 | JGI IMG/M metagenome (GOLD analysis project Ga0207665, IMG submission 184351) | Corn, switchgrass and miscanthus rhizosphere microbial communities from Kellogg Biological Station, Michigan, USA - LAR L11-2 metaG... | ecosystem: Host-associated > Plants > Roots >... | reverse complement strand
GTAAATAGAAATGATGAGTTGCCGTCATATCTACGATAGTAGGTAATTCCTCTACTTCGACAGAATAGGGGTAGTCTAATCGTATGGCGGTAAGGGCAAACCAGAAGGCTGCCTGGAAACCTGTGAACGCGGTCTTAAAAGGAAAGCCACATCTCTTTGAGAGTCGGATTTTATTATTATTGCACTTTTAACGTAGTCTGAATTTGTTCAGGCATTAATAATTGCATCCCATCAGTTATAAAAACTGACAAGCCAATGTATTTCTTTAAAGTCTTATATAACACACAAGGAAATTAAGTACGATCATCTGATTCTTGCGTATTTTGTGGTTTAACTGGCGGGACATCAAGAATCCTGATGCTGGAGGAGCTGAAGTGTTTACGCATGAAATAATGCGTCGATTAGCCAACAAAGGATACAAGATGACCCTTTTTACATCAAAAATACCAACTGGCGTACAGAACGAAAACATTGATGGAGTTAACATAATAAGGGCAGGTGGTAACAATACTGTATATAATAAAGCAAAAACATATTACAACAAAAACAAAGACAGTTATGATTTCATTATTGATGAGATAAATACAAGACCATTTCTAACGCCTAAATACGTCAAGAAACATCCGATCCTGGCAATATTTCATCAATTGGCTCGAGAATTTTGGTTCTATGAAACATTCTTCCCGTTAAGTTATATCGGCTATTACTACCTTGAGAGAAAATGGTTATCATATTACCAAGAGGTTCCAACAATCACAGTATCTAATTCATCCAAAGAGGATTTGAAAGCACTTGGTTTCAAAAAAATTTTGACAGTACCAGAAGGGTTAAGCGTTATTCCACTTAGCAAGGTACCATCAAAAGAAACAAAACCAACGTGTGTTTTCATAGGTAGATTAAAAAAAGCTAAATTGCCGCATCATGCAATACAAGCGTTTTCCTTAATTAAAAAGGAGATACCTGACGCAAAAATGTGGATCATAGGCAATGGATATTTGTATCGAGAACTTAAAAAATTAAATATTAAGGATGTCTTTTTTTATGGTTATATAAAAAATGAACTAAAATTCGAAATGCTAGGGAAAGCACATATAATATTGATACCCGCGGTCCGTGAAGGTTGGGGTTTGGTCGTTACCGAATCCAACGCAATGGGAACGCCTGCTGTAGCGTATAATGTCCCGGGTTTAAGAGATTCTATCAGACATGGAGAAACTGGGATATTAGTCAAAGATAACTCGCCACATGAGCTTGCAACCTCTGCAGTTTGGTTGTTAAGAAATCAGGGTCTCCTTACTAAATATAGTAATAATGCACTTGCTTTTTCAAAGCAGTTCAATTGGGATAATACCGTAGACGAATTTGACAAGATTATACATCAAATGACGTAGGCATGCCTATAATCGTAATTTGTCATAATAATTAGGAAACCAGAACTTGGCTATCCCGCAACGAATTGAACGAATTAAACAGCTTCTATTTATCATGGTCTGCGAAACCAACAATAAAAAAGCCATGACAAATTTATGAATTTTTTACGGCGAGTCCATCAATCCACGTAATCGTTATAGATATGTTTTAACATGTATTCACTACTTTACCGTGACTGATTTTGCTAAATTGCGCGGGTAATCCGGATCTACATTCTTCTTAAGAGCTAAATAGTATGCTAGAATCTGCAATGGAATTACCTCGATTAATGGGAATAGGGCCTCCTTGACCTTGGGTATTTTTATAAAGTGATCATAGAGATCGTTCTCTTTGTCTGAAATCCCGATCACAAAGGCACCTCTAGCCTTGATTTCGTGTGCATTTGAGATTGTATCATCGAACGTTGAATCAGATGGATTAATTACTATCACTACGGTGTTCTTGTCTATTAGTGCCAGTGGCCCATGTTTCAATTCACCCGCTGCAATACCCTCCGCGTGAATATATGCCAGCTCTTTTATTTTCAAGGCGCCTTCCAGGGCAATGGGGTAATGCAACGATCTTCCCAGAATATAGATATCCTTCACATCATACATTGTATTGACTATCTTGGCAATATTGTTCTCTGTAGAAAGGATAAGATTCACCGCTGCAATCAGTTCATTCTTGTTTGCTGCAATCCCAATGCAACCATGACATAACGTATCAGTAACATTATAAAGAGCTGAAAGCTGTCCAGTAAAACTTTTTGTGGCTGCAACTCCGATTTCAGGCCCACAATTTACATTAAGAAAGCTGTTACTAATTCGTGCCAATGATGAAGTCGGAACATTTACAATTGAAAGTATCTTTGCCCTCATCTGTTTGGCTGCCTTGACAGATTGCAAAACATCAGCCGTCTCTCCACTCTGGGAAATCGCGATCAACACTGAAGTTTCATCAATAGGATCTTGTGCCATATATTGAAACTCACTTGACATAATAGCCTCCGATCTGATTTTAGCAAACTTGCCAAAAATGTGTTTTAGAATTAGGGTGGAGTGATAGCTGGTTCCGCTTCCTGTAATGTATATTGATTTAGCATTTGTGAGAAAACTGCAGAATGCCTCCATTTTTTCCTTACTATCACTCATTCCTTCAATTATAGTCTGGACTTGTTGATGAATTTCTTTCAAAGTATGATGTGCGTAGGCACCCTTCTCCACAGCTGCTAGTTCCCAAGCTACCTGGGTAATAGGTCGTTTGATTGAAAAACCCTCAAAATCGAATAGTTCCAATTTTTCCCCATCAATAATTGCAATATCTTTATTATCGAGAAAAATAGATTTGTCTGTATACTTCAGGAAGCCGAGAATATCACTTGATATGAAATATCCATTATCCACTATCCCGATTATAAGGGGCTCGTCAAATCTCGCACCGCTAATGGTACCTTCTTCAAAGACTGCAACGAAGGCGTAAGCTCCTTTTAACCTCTTACATGTTTCAATCATTGCTTGTTTTATACTTCCTTCTTTTGAATAGTGCGCCTCAAGCAAGTGTGCTATAACTTCGCTATCCGTCTGGCTCTTAAATATGTGACCCTGAAGCATCAGTTCCTCTTTTAATTCACTATAGTTTTCGATAATTCCATTATGCACAACTGCAATATCATTTGTGCAAGCTGAATGAGGATGGGCGTTACTATCGGTTACTCCCCCATGTGTTGCCCATCTAGTATGCCCTATTCCCATCTGTCCTGGCATTCTTCCTAAATCAAGGGATCTGTTTACTTCTGCTACTTTGCCCACTCCCTTTCGGACAAGAATTTTGCCATCCGTAATCGTGGCAATCCCCACGCTATCATATCCCCTATACTCCATCCTTTTGAGGCTGTCAATTAATACAGGAGCTGCGAGTACGTTTCCTTTATATCCTATAATAGAACACACTACTAACAAAAGAATTACAGATCTTAAAACCTTTATCAAAATACCGACGTACCGCTATACGCTTATTTGGGTCTTCAGGAGGTCATACAAACGTGAATTACGGATAAGACACAAAAAATTTCGTTACCGGTAAATAACAATATATAACTCTGTGTCCCAAAAATCATATTTGCAACAAAAGACTCTTGTATATGACGAAAATGGCAAACTTTTTGGTAAAAAAATGGTTGTCTTTGATAATGTGAAGCAGATGCGGGTTCTCTCTAACCCTTTGGCTTGGAGAATAATGGAGTTGCTATCACAGAAATCCATGTATCCTGCACAGATTGCAAAAGATCTTAAGATTTATGAGCAGAGTGTGTATTACTATATTCGCAAGCTATCGGCAAGTGGAGTGATAGAAGAGGTCGCAACTAATCTTGTAAAGGGCGGCACCGCTAGACTTTACAGGCCCTCAAGCCCATCATTTGGTATTGAAATGAATTGGGGAGAAAAACAATTAGATTTTCAGGCAGGGGTTCAAAGGAAACATCACCAAGCTCATGAATTTTTTGGCGATTATATTGTGAATGGTTCGTTCCAGGGTCTTATAATAGTGGGTGCACCAGACCCACATGGACCGTACAAATCATCAGCGCGAGATGGACACTATGCGGTTCATTTGGCATTTTTCTTGGGGACACTCGGCGACATTCCGTCCGAGTTCACAGTCAAGCTAGATGCTGATGCAAAAGCAGAAAAGGTGCTGGAGGGTGGTAATCTGATTTCTATCGGCGGCCCGGGCACAAACATAGTGACGGCTGAATTTAATAAATACTTGCCAATAAAATTCAATGAAGCAAATTTCTGGTCAGGTCTGGTAGGCAAATCAGGTAAACTCTACAACTCAAATAATCATGGTTTGATAGCAAAAATAAAAAACCCTTATAGTAACAATGGAACTGTGATTGTAATTGCAGGAGTGAGATCTATCGGAACTAAATCCGCAGTTATTGCTTTGACAAACTATAGCCAGGAAATTTTAGAAAATTATCAGAATCAAGAGAAATGGGCCATAGTAGTACAAGGATTTGATATGAACTCTGATGGGAAAATTGATCACGTAGACATTGTGTCGGAAGTGTAGAGCTAGGAATGCATTAGCGGTTGGGAAGTAGAACCACCACCCAGTGTCGTATGTAATAGAATGGATGCCTCTTCTTCCCGCCTTACAAGGTATCCAGGGACATTTACAAATCTATCGCCCAGGGAAACGTGTCCATGAACCACAACTTGCCGAGCCTGATGAGGCGATTTTGTACCCCCTTTCTTCATCACTATTGTTTGAAGCCTACGTTCAAGAAGGTCCTCAATCTTAAGATTCAGAACATCGTCAAGTGTTGCAGATTCACTTATGAGCCCGAGTCTGTTCAAGAAGCCTAACAATTGTGTTTCTTTCTCGGATCTTACATCCGACGGAAGTGCGAGCAGTGCTCGTGACTGATTTCTGAATCTAGCAACCTCTGACTGCGCCTTCCACAATTCACGTTTATTTCTTAGGCCATACGATCCAATAATATAAAGTTCAGCATTAAGCTGGTCAGATGTCCATATTCTTCTCGGCCTATGGAACGTCTTTTTTGATTTACGAGGATCTCCCATTCCCGCTTCGCTCCAATTACTTCTTGACCATCTCTTTTGAAGACGATTCGACAGCTTTAGAAGGCTCAGTTGTAGGCGTTTGGGTTGTTGTTACTCCAACTGCAGGTGTGCCTGATGGACCTCCTGGCATAGGTTTGCCTGTCCTCTTGACACCCACTGCTCCCCCTCTTCTCCCAGTCGTTCGTGTACACTGACCTCTGACCCTCAGACCAAACATGTGCCTGTAGCCGCGCCAACTCATTACATTCTTTTCACGATCAATGTCATTTGAGATTGCAAAGTCAAGATCAGATGTAATCAGGTGCTGATCAGAACCTGTATCCATGTCTTTTCTTCTGTTGACATACCAATATGGCATACCTGATCTGGAAGGGTTTTTAATAGCTGTCTCAATGTCTGCCAGTTCCTTGTCTGTTAAAAATCCCACACGAATGTTGGAGCTTATATTCAAAGATTGAAGTAAAACTTGAGCAAAATTATAACCAATCCCCTTGACTTCACTCAATGCAACAATCAATTTCTTGCTTCCTACAATGTCTTTACCTGCAATTCTAAGAATGTGTTTATAGTCTGATACCGACAAAGTAAAGACTAAAAATAACGCCCGCAATAAAAACTATGCTGGATTTGCCAACATTTGAAAAGTGTTCTCGAAAAGTCTGAAAACTGATAAAAAATCACATATAAAAGTCGACCTTTAATCCGACGCATAGGTGTAGATGATTATATGCAGATTATATCAGTGGAATCCATTATCAGAGATAAACGCCCATTATTTTAGATGAAAAAGAAGACAAAAATAATCATTTCACACTTACTATGTGATAAAAAAATGAATTTCAATGGAGAATGTTTAAATTCGTGAGAAAAGGATGCGAACTTCATAATTGAGTTCAAAAACTATAGAAGACATTGTACATCGCTCCTATAATGTAAAGCCTAAATATACAGAAATACTACCGGGTGTTCCGGAGGATTATAAAGAGATCAAAACATTACGGGATTTGCTACAAATCAATTATAAACACGTTTCAGTTGAAGAACAAATACGCGGTAATCTTATAGCAAAAATGAAGAAGGGTGAGCATCCATACAGAGGTATTATTGGATATGAGGATGATGTTATTCCAGCAATAAACAGAGCTATTCTATCTGGTCACGACATTCTTTTCGTAGGACAGATTGGACAAGCAAAAACAAGAGTTGCCGAATCAATCGCTAAGAATCTTCTTTCATTGATCCCTGTGGTCAGGGGGACCATGACAAATGATATTCCAAGTTCCATTCCTGAAGAACAACTTATTGATCTGCTGAATGGTTCAGAAGTCATTCGTTCTTCGCCTGAATTTGCTGTTTCTAAAGAATGCGAAGATATCATAAGTAATAACAAGATGGATACTAAAATTGATTGGATAAGTGGAAACCATCGATATAGATACATCCTCGCTACACCCGATATTTCCGTGAAGGATCTGGTAGGCCAAATTGATGCAATTAAAATTGCCAAGAAAGGTGTTGAACTGTATAGTATTGAATCGTATTCTCCTGGTCAACTATTACAAGCCCGACATGGGATTCTATGTATTGACGAGTTGCCAGTTCTCGATCCACGAAAACAGGTTGCGTTGTTGAGCGTTCTACAGGAAGGAAAATTCACGACGGGAGCCTATCCTGTAGTTTTCAAGCCAGATGTAAAAATTATTGCAACATCTAATCCAATTGACTACACACATTCTGGCAAGATTATCGAACCATTGTTTGATAGATTGAGAAGCCATATAGATACCCACTACCCAAAAAATACTATTGACGAGATGCTCATCATAGTTCAGGAGGCACGAATTGCTGATACCAAAAATGTGTTTTTACCAGTTTTCATCCTAAGGACCATTGCTAAGATCACGCAGTTAGCTAGAGATCACCATGATATCAACCAGGATAAAGGTGTAAGTGTTAGAATGGGAGTCCATTCTATGGAGCTTTTGATAGGTGAAGCAGAACGAACTCGGTCAATATTACATTATGTAAATGCAGTGCCTCGATTTTGTGACTTCCATAGCATCCATCAATCGTCTAAATTCGAGTTATCGGAGTTGGAGGACAACCGCCAAAATAGGACGAATACGCTTGATTCAATAATCAGTAGCGCAACAAAAGATGTTTCACTGGAATACGTCCAAAGACTCTCTTCTGAACAAATAATAAAATTGAAAAACGATTTTGCAGAAAACAAAGCCTTTCATGTATCCCAGATGATGCTAGGTCGTAAGAAATCTGAGTTTGGTGACTACGAATCACAAATAGTAAGCTTCCCCACCCTAAAACAAGTCTTGGCTGAAACCATGGCATACATCAAAGATGAACAAACTAAGCTTGTAGATAAAGCGCATCAATTTGGAATAAAAACCGATAATATTCATACACGACAGGACTTGGATGGGGAATTTTCTGCATCGGTTATCGAGGTGGTTCTAGAGGGATTGAGATGGATTCAACCTCCATTGCTAGATAAGAGTGATAATAACAGATATGGTCTCGTTCAGCAACGATAGCCCTGGCTCAAAAGGGTTCGTTTATTTTCCCCACGAGGGTCTGAAAGAGTCGCAAAATAGAAGAGAAGAAGAACAACAAGAACAGAACATATCTAATGAGTTGCTGGATAAATTACTAAGAACTATTGGTCGGGAAGTGCTGAGGGAAAAGATTCCGAATCTGCAAGAACTTGAACAAACGTTACAGGATATCTTGGCAGTACATGATAGCAATCAGGAAAACCATAACCAAAAGCAGGAGAGAAATCAAAGTGTGAGGGCTACAGGAGCACCAAGTCATGTCTCTGCCCAACAGCCCATAATAAGACAGCTTATCCAGAAAGGATATCTTAAAGAGTCGCAAAAATGGCTTAGCTCAAAGGGTTTTATAAATATCGGCGGAAAAATTTTGAATGATGTAATGAAAGCTTTGAAATCTGGTGACTTTGGAGTTCATAATACTACCACCTTAGGATATGGCTCCATCATACTCGATACGAACAAAAAATATGAACCTGGTGATGACATTCGACTTCTTAACGTTCCAAACTCATTGCTGAATACTGTTCGAAGGGTAGCAAAGAAAACCACCCAAATCGAAATACCATTAAAAATCGATATAGATGACTTGGAAGAATATGAAACAATGCAGGATGTCAGAGTAGCATTGGTCTATTGCATTGACTTAAGCTCAACCATGCGTTATTCTTCTATGTTTGGCGATATGAGTAGAATTGAAGCTGCGAAAAGAGCACTTTGGAGCCTATTTCTTTTAAATCGGAAATATTTTCCTTCAGACTCGATCTACATTGTTGGGTTTGGAGCTTTGGCCTCAAAGGTTGATTCTCATGATATCCCATATCTAAAGACATTTGAGCCGGGTTCTGATTTTTTGCATTATACAAATTACCAATCAGCTTTTCGACTGGGAAATAAAATCCTCCAAAAAGATGGTGCGACAAATAAAAGAATTGTCCTAATAACTGATGGTCATCCAAGTGCTTGTTTTATAGATAATGAAAAAGAGAAAGATGAGATTCTATCTCAAAAACCATATTCCCATTTTTACACTGCAGACAAAGAAACCCTCCACTATGTCAAAGAAAATCAGGATATGAATTTGGACATCACCTCAGGAGAAGTAGTATATCTTTGTTATCGTTACAAGCAGGTGGATCAATATGTTGGGGACAGGACGATTGAAGAAGCTAGAAAATGTCACAGACTTGGAATTGAAATTGACACAATCATGATAAGTGAAGAGGATTCATTACTAGGTTATGTCAATGAAATGGAAAAGCCTGTTAAAGGCAGGTCATATTATATTAACCCAGGAATAATCGACAAGGCACTTTTCACTGACTATTTGAGCAACAAAAAACAGATTATTCGAGCTCGTTCCTAGCCACCAAATTCAACCATAAAAGAGGAAGATACTATCGGGTACCAACTATTGTATTAGGACACATCATCATATTATTATATTATAATCTGTGTAACAGGATTGGAATCGAGGATGATGCTGGAAGTTAATTATCTTGACTGGAATAATGCCCTTGGTATATTAGGCAAGGCATATCAAACAGGATTATTTGCTTTGATCATAGGTCCAAAAGGAACAGGCAAAACGACTTTGGTAAGGAAATTTGCATCACAGATGAAAAAAGAATTATACTCTGTAAACTTTAGTCTCCGTACAAGAGAATCTCACTTAATTGGTACAAAAACTCTCGATAACGGAGAAATTAGCTTTGTAGAAGGCATACTCGTGAAGTCTATGCGAGATGCGAGTATGCTATATCTAGATGAGCTAAATGCAGCGGAAGCAGATGTCTTATTGAGACTTGATGAAGCACTCGATGACAGAAGGCAATTGGTACTAAAAGAAGCTGAAGGTCAGATCGTTAATGCGTCTTCAGATTGGTTTGTAATTGCTACAATCAATCCATTGTCGCATGTAGGAACAAAAGAGTTACCCCCTCAACTGCTGAGCAGATTTCCAATTAGACTAAGATTGGACTATCCTCCAGAAGAAACAGAGCTTCAAATTATTAACCAGCACACGGAGATCGATAGCTCAAAAATAGACGATGTAAAGCGAGCAATTAAGCTTGCAAAGGTTTTGAGAGAGGCGGCAGCTTTGGAAGAACTATACTATAGTCCTAGTTTGAGAGAAACAATTGCCTTTGCAAAGCTGCTCAATACAGGTATCATGAGCAAGCAGGCAGCAGAGATCGTATATGCAAATGTATATGACCAATGGGGCGAGGTAGAATATCGAAAGGTTATGGACATGATAACATCTATTTTTGGCGACTAATATCTGGAAGAGTATGGAATAGCCGCCATGATAATGCGTAATGATGTCTTACTGGAGATCGCGACCTTTTTGGCCAGAAGATGGTCTGGCAATTCTAAGATTGTGATAGTTCTGTCACAAGACACGGCTCCCATATCTAAACCTGACAAAAACCAAATCATAGTTCCCCTTATTAATTACTATCCTGGAAATGATTTTCAAAAATATAGACAATGGCGTGTTGCACTATGGTATGAATCAATGAGAATGCTTTATTCAACAAAGGTTCTAAGTTATGATCACGCATTTGGACTTCTGCTTAATACTATTGAAACTAAACGTCTTGAAATTCTTGGACTTCGTGAATGGGAAGGTATGATAAAAGAGATTATTTTCAATGAAAGTATATCTTGGTTGTCGCGTCCTCTTCTGAATTCTCTTTATGGAAGACACAAGGTTGTTGAGGCCTTTTCACAGTACTTCCTAACAGGATATCTAAAAGGTGAACTATTTGGAAGTGAATTTGATAGAGTGAAGAAGGCATCAGACTTTGCGAACCAGTTGATCGAAGAGGCAATTAAAGGTGGTGAAGGTACTAATTTGATTGAACGGCATATTCCTCGGCTAATCAAAATTCTTGAAATGGATCCTCTTACATCAATTCCAATCATTGCTCCAAAGACAAGAAGCGGTATGTCACTTAACCAAAGTGATCTGTTAAAGCAGATAGAAAAGGCGGTCACTACCAGGCAAAAACACGATGACATTGACAAGGCAACAAAAAACGTTGTTGAAGGAAACGATGTATTGAGAGAATTTGAAACTCTTCTAATGGAAAGTACAAAAACAGAAAACAAAGGTTACGAAAGCTTAGAAAACCTTGGTTTAAGCATTCCTGAAAGAATGGATTTGGATGAAACACGAATTTACGACATCGATCTAATTCAAAAGATAAAGGCAGCATTTAGGGATTGGAGGACTGGTTGGATCGAACGGCATGATAAAACTGGCGAGGAATTTGACCCTGAAAGTTATACTGAAGCATTGCCAAAACCGTTTTTGACAGACTTTAAACTTTCGATCAAGACTAAGGTTGCAATTTTGCTTGATCACTCTAGTAGTATCGAAGACGCAGAGTTGGAATACAAACAGGCAACAATTGCTCTATGTGAAGCATTACATTACCTTGGAATAAAATTTGCAGTTTATGCTTTTAATACAGAAGCCCGGAAAGTAAAATGCTGGATAGTGAAACCTCCAAACGTAAAATGGTCAGTGATTAGCGCGAGAAGATTAGTGCAGATAGGGGCAAGTGGTGGGACTCCTCTAGCAGAAATATATGGTTTATTAATTCCTGTTGCAAAATCATTCAAGCCAGATATCATGGTGACATTAACTGATGGCGAACCGTCTGATTTTGAGGCCGTGCGGGAAATGGTTCTATCATATCGAAAGATGGGGATAAAAATGGTAGCGCTTGGAGTGGGTAGAAATTTAAATGATTCTGTGGGTATAGCTCATAATCTAAAATACTTAAACTACGAGAAAACACTTGCTGTCAGCAGGTTACAAGACATGCCTAAAAAAGTCATAAATCTGCTGCGAGCCTAAGCTCTAATATTGAGTTTTGGTTCTTATAGAACTTTAACTAGAATTAGTAATTGAATTGGTCAGACAAAGACAGATTATTGGACTCGTAGGTATATTTTTTGCATTAATGGGCGGCGTGCTGTGGTTTTTTCAGCAGACACTTTTTGCAGTAATGCTATGGGGCATCGCAGGAATAATACTACTTAAATTGAATAAACAAAAAACAAGAGTTAGATCAAAGAAGCAAAATAAAAAGGAACGTGTCTAGATTCGTTAATGAGCTAGATCGTTAGTTTAGGATTTTCTTTCTTAACTTTTTCCCAATCAGATAGGAAAGCTGCGAGGCCCCTCTCCGTAAGCGGGTGCATCAGCATTTTTCCTAAAAGATCTGGAGGGAGTGTAACTACATCTGCTCCGACTTTTCCCGCTTCAATAACATGAACAGGGTGTCTTATACTTGCTACAAGAACTTGGGTTCTAAATTCATAATTTCTAAATATCTGTACAATATCTTTGATAATGATCATTCCTTCGTTCCCTATGTCATCTAACCTTCCAATAAAGGGACTGACATAAGATGCGCCTGCCTTTGCTGCCAGAATTGCCTGGTTTGCAGAAAAAACAAGTGTAACATTGGTTTCAATCCCTTCCTGCTTTAGCTTTTTGACTGCTTTCATACCGTCTGGAATCATCGGAATTTTTACAATTACGTTTTGTCCATATTTCTTTAGGTTGTGGGCCTCCTCTAGTATCTCTTCAGTTTTCGTAGCTATAACTTCTAAACTCACCGGCCCCTTAACAACTCTCACAATTTCACGCATTATTTCAGCGGGATTCCCCTTCTCCTTTGAGAGAAGGCTAGGATTTGTTGTAATACCATCAACAAGACCCATGTCATTATATAGCTTAATAGCCTCTAGATTAGCAGTATCGAGAAAGATTTTCATCCTTTGCTCCTGCCTCTTGACTCAACAACTGCTCGAGCTATGTCTGTGGAAGTTAGCCCATATTTTTCAAGAAGTGCGTCAATCTCTTCATCCCTCGCAGATTCCCCAAACACATCTTTAACACCTATACGCTTAATTGGCACAGGATAACTCTCAGTAGATGCTTCGGCTACAGCTCCTCCGAGTCCACCAATGACGTTGTGTTCCTCAGCGGTCACGATAGCTCCAGTTTCTCTGCCACATTTCTCCACAAGCTCGGTATCAATAGGTTTGATCGAAAACATATCTACAACTCGACATGAAATATTTTCATTTCTTTTCAAGATGTCTGCTGCCTCCAAGGATCTTGCTACCATTAATCCACATGATATAATCGTTGCATCTGAACCGTCACGTAAAATGTTTCCTTTGCCTATGGTGAATACTGTTTCTTTTTCTGCATATAGGACGTCACTAGACGGTCTTGCAAGTCTAACATAAAATGGGCCAGGAGTATGAGCTATTGATTTTATCACGTGTTCCACTGATACTGCATCCGCAGGCACAATCACTCTAATGTTGGGAATAGCTCGCATAGTTGAAAAATCTTCAATCTGCTGATGCGATGCTCCATCAGGCCCCACAGTCAAGCCAGCGTGCGAGACAACAAGCTTTACATTAAGACTCGGATAACATATAGCGTTGCGAATTTGATCCAGACACCTACCTGGAAGAAAAGCTGCATAGGTACCGGCAAACGCAATTTTACCGGCTATTGCGAGCCCAGCGGCTATGGAAACAAGATTCGCCTCTGCAATTCCTATGTTAAACATTCTATCAGGAAATTTGTCTCCAAATTTCTTTGTCTTAAGTGAATCTGTAGTATCTGCTCCAATACAAACTACTTTGTTGTCTGTCCGGCCTAATTCTACTAAGGTATCTCCATAGACCCCCCTCATGTCGGCTGTCTTTTTCTCGCTACTTAACTGCATGTAGTTCGCCTTCTATCTCTAACTCATTTGCAAGAGGAATCAATATATGTTTACGTATCTTTATCCAGTCGGATCTTATTCCAATCGCGCTTGCGTGCTCTATAAGCCTCCTTTCCAATGTTACGTTAGCTTTGTGTCTCAGTTGGATAATTGCTCCGTGAATATCAGAGCTTCCATATACAGCGTTGCCTGCTACCAGGATTCTAGCACCCGAATCATAGACCTGTTGCAAGGTTGTTTCATCGATGCCACCATCAGCCTCTATATACCCTTTGAACCCATGCTCCCTAAGCTTTTTGTTTATCATTACCATTTTCGGCAAAACTTCTGGAATAAATTTTTGTCCTGCAGAACCTGGATTCACCGACATTATTATCACTACATCAATATTTTCTGTATGAGAATAAAGCCAATCTGGAATATCAGTAGACGGATTGATTGCGATCCCCGGGCTAATTCCATTAGATAGTAGTGCTTCCTTTATAGACACAAAATCACCTTCATCACAAGCTTCTGCATGGACTGTAATTATATCACATCTAGCATCGATATAATCTTGTAGATGCTTTAATGGATTCTCAATCATTAGATGAACATCAAACGGGAGGCTAGTTATACGGCGTAGTTTCCTAATTGTGTCTGCGAAAAAAGTTATGTTCGGTACAAATCTGCCATCCATAACGTCTAAATGTACAATGTCTGCCCCACCGCGCTCCGCCTTTCTAACCTTTTCTTCGTAATTTTCCCGCTCTCCCGCGATAATCGATGGTGCAATCAAACATTCGCTTTCGAGTTCTTCCAATAGTATCGGCGTATGTTTCCGTGGAGGGGCTTTGCCATGCCATTGCGGATTATTCGTCATGTGCTTAATGCCGTTACCCTTGATAGTATTGGCTATGATTAACGTGGGTTTATCTTCTACTTGATTTGCCTTGTTAAGTGCGTCTATAACTTGTTCGACCTTATGACCATCGATCTCAATTACATTCCAATTGAACGCCAACCACTTGTCACGCATTGGATCAAGAGGCATGATATCCTCAGTGAAGCCGTCTTGTTGGATACGATTGCGATCTAATATTGCAATAAGATTGTCTAATTTGAACTTAGAAGCAGCCATAGCTGCTTCCCATACTTGCCCTTCATTAGACTCGCCATCGCCGATCAAAGCATATACCCGGTTGTTTTTGCTATCAAGTTTATTGGCGATTGCAATACCTATTGACACGGATAAACCTATACCTTCAGAGCCACCAGAATATTCGACTCCTGGTATACTATGCTGTTTCTGCTGTTCTGAATACCTCACAGGATGACCCTGAAGACGAGAACCAATCCTTCTTAGAGTCTTAATTTCATCTGTTGCGAAGTAACCTGCCACAGCTAATGTGGCATAATATCCTGGTGCTGAGTGTGCTTTTGAGTTCACGAAATAATCTCTTTCCTTCCAATCTGGTTTAGAAGGATCGTGTTTCATCTTCCTAAAGTATATTGTACCCATAACCTCTGCCGCGGAAAATGATGCTCCTGGGTGACCTGAGCCAGCCTCTGCAATTCCTTGAATTGCCAGCATACGTACATCCCGTATTTTCCTTTTCAAATCCAGATAACGCATATTAAAATTCATAGAGACAATGACCGTCTGATATTTCTAATACCATTATAAGAAAATGTGAACTAGGGGGATAAAAACATATAGCCTTATGCAAATCTCAATTATTGAATAATCCAAATGGTTTATTACTATCTTGATAATTTTGGCGTAATTTTCCTGCCTTGTCGACTTCTATGACATCTCATCATTTCTGTCACTTCCAATTTGAAGTGTACGTTGATGGTGATTGGTTAACTCATTGTTCTATCATTAACGACCACACAGGTGATACTCACAGCATTTGTTTCCTATGTAATGGATAGAATATCACATTCATCAAACATTCCGAAAAATGAAGCCTTTACTAGGATTATTTTCAATAGTTTAAAATAAAGTGACAATATCTACAACCTTCAAATGGTTCAGATCAAAGTCGAAAAGACAAAAATTGACCAGAAAAGGACCTCCCTTTTAGTAGTTGGTATTTTTGAAAATGAACGAGATTTCCCACAATCAAATGAACTCGATCCATCCCTAGCCATCACAATTAAGGAGATCATTGACAATAAAGAATTCAACGGTGGCTTGGGTTCGAGTGTTGTTCTACATACAATGGGCAAGGGACCTATGAAAAAAATCATGCTTGTCGGACTTGGCAAGCGAGAAAAATTTACAGATGAAATTGCAAGGGTTATTGCAGGAAAAGCAGCTTTAAAGGCAAAGGAAACAGTACTAACCGAGTTTTCTATTTTACCCTTTTCTAAGTTGAATGACGGACTAATCCAAGCAATCTGTGAAGGCATTTGCCTTTCACTTTATTCTTTTACGCGATACAAGACAAACGACAATGAGAAGCAATCTCTAAAGATTAATGAAGTTACAATTCTAGTTACCTCAGAATCAACACTATTCCAATCTATCGTTAATAAGGTGAATCTAATAGTGGAGGCGGTATACCTTGCACGTGATTTAAGTAATCTTCCTCCAAACGAATGTTCGCCAGCTCATTTGGCTAGCGTTGCGTTGTCACTTGCAAATGAATATTCGGTAAAGGCAAGAATTATAGAAAAATATGAAATGGAATCAATGGGATTAGCTGCAGTAGTTGCTGTTGGAAAGGGAAGTAATAATCCACCTAAAATGATTGTCTTGGAATATAATGGAGCTTCAGACAATAGAAAACCATATCTCCTAATTGGAAAAGCAGTTACGTTTGATACCGGCGGAATTTCACTGAAGCCAGGAGATAAGATGGATGAAATGAAATTTGACAAATGCGGAGGATGTACAGTTCTTGGCACTATAAGAGCTATAGCATCATTAAAACTTCCGTTAAATGTCGTTGGCATTGTGCCATCTGTTGAAAACATGCCCTCTGCTACATCTTACAGGCCGGGAGATATAATAAACATGTACAATGGTAAAACCGTTGAAGTTTTAAATACGGATGCAGAAGGTAGACTGATTCTTGCGGACGCATTAGCATATGGTATCAAGCTCTACAATCCGAAAGCAATCATCGATTTGGCTACCCTAACAGGGGCATGTGTTATCGCACTCGGTGCTAACGTAGCTGGAGCGATTGGAACAAACAAACACCTAATTGAAAGATTGATAAAGGTCTCTGAGAAAACAGGAGAAAAAATCTGGGAGCTTCCTTTATTCGATGAATTTCAAGAACAGCTGAAAAGCACTGTGGCAGATATTAAAAATATCGGAGGAAGACCTGCAGGAGCTATAACTGCTGCTGCATTTCTGTCAAACTTTACTGGCAGTGTTCCCTGGATCCACGTTGATATCGCAGGAACTGCTTGGACTCAAGAAGGTACATCCGAACGAAGCTATAATCCCAAAGGTGCTACAGGCTTCGGACTAAGAACACTAGTAAAGTTATTAGAAGAGGAAAGTAGTATTGGACAATAAAGTGTTTTGCCTTGGTTGTTAGTTCGAGGCAATTCATCATCCGAGTTATAATTAACTTACTATTCAAAGTCAACTATCATATGCTTTCTTTTTTATTCTACTCCACAATCCAGAAACTTTCGATTAACTATATCTAATACTTTGAAATAGTTATTTTGAAATACTAATGCCTATATTTCAAATCGGGGAACTGGTCAACCAGCTATTCTTACTTGGCATTAATTGCAAGGAAGGTAATGCGTTACTGGATATACCAGCTGCCCTTCGTCCTTACTTTGAAAGATGGCTTTTTCACAGGGATGGTTTTGTTAGGATGTACGATGAAAATATTGACTACATAGGGATTGAAGATATCGTACGTATGGGACCTTTTTACAATGTCTATTGTTTGATAGAAAATCAACATATTATAGAAAATGATGATAACGCTTTCAAACTATTATGTGCTAATCCGTACTTTAGTCTCCATAATGGAATGGTTACAGAGTTAGGCTGGAGCGGCGGTGTTCTAGCAGATGTTTTAACAAAGGATGTAGTGCTATATGATTCCTTCGTCAAGAGCATAATGAAAGACGAGGTAAGGAACATCTCGATTAAAGTGGCAAATTACGCCTGTATTATCGAAACTCGGGCATGGGAGCCAGAAGGTTTGACATCGATCTATGATATTATTGATCGTATAGGATCTAATGTTAAGGAATTACTCAAACAAGTACATCTTGGAGATGCCAGTCAGTTAAAATGACAATCAGTTAATCATTATTGATCACATTTCTCGTGCAGTCAAAGAAAATACATCCAATATTGACAACAACCAAGTACTGCCGGTTGACTAACATAATGATGATATATTATACTATGTTCTGCTACTTAATTTTACTGTCGACTGCTTCGTAAAATAGTCTTGCAATGTAAATGTCAATCCTTTCCCCTGCCTTCTAGAATAAGAATGTGCGATGAAATTGGGGGTTGTTATATTAAATGCCAGCACTGCTGTTTTCCAACCGCTCACGCAGGTCAGTAACGCAGCAGCGTCGACAGGTTTGACTTCCGGGTTCGGAATGGGACCGGGTCGCACCCTGTTGCTATGGCCGGCTCAATCTATTTATTGACAAAGGGGTTAATTTAACCTTCCCATAATATGGAAGCTACGTTTTATTGGTTTGAACCTTCATAGAGAAAACTAATGGGTAAGATAAAAACACCGTAGTAAGTAGAATAGCCTATGGCTCATAAGCTATATAATACATTATTGCAAAAATGAATTGTATCATATTGGGTGATTCGACAAAATCGACACATAGGGTGGCCGTTCTAGATCAAGAGTTATGTCAACCTAAGAAGTGTGGCCTGGAATGCATTATCTACTGTCCAGTAAATAAGACGGGTGGAGAATGCATAGTTCAGCGTCCAGACGACGGAAAAGCAGTAATTTCAGAAGACCTTTGTACTGGCTGCGGCATATGTGTAAAGAAGTGTCCTTTCGATGCAATTGTTATTGTTAACTTAGCTAAGGAGTTGGGAGAAGATAAAATTCATCAGTACGGTATCAATTCATTTAGACTATACCGTCTTCCAACTCCAAAGCAAGGATCAGTAGTAGGTTTGCTAGGGAGGAATGGCATAGGCAAATCTACGATAGTAAATATTCTGTCTGGAAGCATTAAACCAAATTTTGGCAATTTTAATGACAAGGTAACGCATGATCAAGTTCTAGAAAACTTTCAAGGAACTGAACTAAAGTTGCATTTTGAGAGGATCGTTAATGGTACTATGCGCGCTTCAATCAAACCTCAGCTAGTCTATCTCATTCCGAAAACATTCAAGGGAACTGCCAAGGAATTATTATACAAATACGATGAGCGAAAAAAGGCAGAAATGTTGATAGATGATCTTGGACTGAAGAACGCACTCGATAGGAATGTCACAGAGTTAAGCGGTGGGGAGTTACAGAGATTGGCAGTGGCGGTAGCAGCTTCTAAGGATGCTGACTATTATTTCTTTGATGAACCTTCCTCTTACAATGACATTTACCAGCGGCTTGCTGTAGCCAAAGTTATTCAAAATCTTGCTGGAGAAGGAAAGAGCGTGATGGTAGTAGAACATGATATGACCCTTTTAGATTATCTTTCAGACTATGTTTATATCTTATATGGAGAACCCGGTGCATACGGTATTGTTTCTACCCTACAAGGTACCAAACTTGGCATCAACAACTTCCTAGAAGGATTCAGTCCATCAGAAAACGTACGGTTTCGGGAAAAGGCCTTCAGATTTGATACTACGAGCTCGGTTGATGATATGATTTCAGATATTACCGTAGCGCGTTATACAAATATCACCAAGTTATTTCCATCATTTAAGCTAAACATAGCTTCTGGGCAGTTGAGGAAAGGAGAGATTGTGGGAATAGTAGGTGCAAATGCCTTAGGAAAGACGACTTTCATGAGAATGTTGGCAGGAGTAGATAAGCCTGATTCCGGTAATATAGAAATTGGTGCTAGAATTTCGTTAAAACCTCAGTATCTTAATCAAGATTATGATGGTGATGTGCGCTCATTATTCCATATAGCTTATCAAAGAGAGATTGAAAATTCTCAAATAGAAGAGCAGATTTTGATGCCAATGGGAATGAAAAAACTCTATGAAAAAAATGTTAAAAACCTTAGTGGAGGTGAATTACAAAAGGTCGCAGTGGCAACGTCTTTGCTCCGACAGGCAGATATCTACGCATTAGACGAACCATCCGCATTCTTGGACATAGAGGATAGGATCTCACTCGCAAAATTCCTTCAACGTTTCGTCAGATCACAAGGAAAATCTGCAATAATCATAGATCATGACATGCAGCTGATAGACCTCGTAGCAGATTCATTAGTGATTTTCGAGGGACATCCTGGGTTAGAGGGTTCTGCCGGCTCCCCTATACACAAGGAGGCTGGAATGAACCAATTCTTAAAAGCCTTGTCTATAACATATAGAAGGGATGAAAATACTGGTAGACCGCGGGTAAATAAAGAAGGGGGAAGACTAGACAGAATACAAAAAGAATCTGGTAACTACTACTACATTAAGAATCATTAAGAATTGTCTTATGACTCACATACTAAAAAGTATCCTAAAGGAAATTCTGACTCCTGAAGAAACATCCCAAATCTATTCTGCGTACGATATAATTGGCGACATAATAATAATAAAAATTCCAAGATCTTTAAACCTAAAAAAACAAATAATCGCGAAGACGATTCTTGAAAATGTTAAACCAGCAAAATCTATTTTTGCGCAAATTTCAGGTGTTCAGGGAGATTATAGAATCCGTAGTTTAGAATACCTTGCAGGTATCAACAGCACAGTTACCGAATATATAGAACATGGTTGTAGATTCAAAGTCGATGTTGTAAAAACATATTTTTCTCCAAGGTTATCAACGGAAAGATCGCGAATTACGAAATTGATAACGGATAATGAAATTATTACAAATATGTTTGGAGGAGTAGGAACATACTCTATTCTAATAGCCAAAAAAAATTTGACGTGCAATGTTTACAATATAGATTCTAACCCCGCAGCGAATGAATTGGCTCTTTTCAATGCAAAATTAAACAAGGTACAAGACAGGGTCTTTCCGATTTGCGGAGACGCGAGGGAGGTCATCAATGATCAACTTAAAGGTCTGTCTACTCGAGTGTTGATGCCGTTACCTGAGAAGGCAAAGGAATTTGTAGATTCAGCAGTATTGGCATTAAAAGGAAACAAAGGTATCATTCACTACTTTGCCCACGTAAAGGCTCATACAAAAAAACTCGCTTTAGAAATAGGCTCAGACGATACCAAACAAGCGTTTGTTAAATACGAGCATAGAATTATTGCGACGAGAGTAGTTAGAGAGGTAGGGCCACGAATATATCAAGTAGTATCTGACGTTTGTCTTACTGGGTGAAATATGCAAGGTCATTGTCCTTCTAGTTCTGGCGCCGTAGCCATTGTGTAGCCTATCCATGCTAATACTGCCAACAAGGCAGTAACTGCTCCGAGTACCGTAAGTCTAAGAACCACTATTCCCCAGTCCGTACCGAGAAGAAAGTAAGCATAGACAATAAATGCTATGATCGAAAAAATCAAAATAATAAGTCCTGCACCTTTGCCACGTCTTTTTCTCATGTTCCTACTTTTTGACATCAACGGCACCTTATTTATATATCTAGATAAATTCTAATGCCATAAGATAGGCATCCTCTCCATCTCTATAATATGTGCGTAGTCTAGATTTTATTTGAAAACCCAATTTTTCATACATTTTGATGGCTGGTTCATTGCTAATTCGAACCTCAAGGTAAATTTCATCACTCTTTCTGCTAACTACACCATTAACGCCTTCAAGCATCAAGGCCCTACCAACGCCTTTGCCACGATGCTGGTCTAAAACGGCTACAGAAACTACATGTCCCTTCTTTACAAATCCTAATTTCCTAAAGTTAGAGAAACCAAATTCAATCTTACACATTATATAACCTATGATGTTGTCATTAACTTCCGCAACAACAAATGCCTCAGGTAGCTCACGTAGGATAGACTCGAAGAAGTAGTCTGAATAATGTTCAGGAAGGGTATTCATATTAATACTGATAACAGAGGTAAGATCCTTCTCTTCACATCTACGAATGATATAATCACCTACTCTCCGTAGAGTCGTTTGCAAACTGTCCGAATATGACAAAACAAATTATTTAACCTTATCAGATTAATGAAACTGTGCATCAGACAATAAATATAATGAACAAATTTCAAACTACAAGAATTACCAGATTTCGTGTTTTGAAAATAACTACAAACACCATTAATGGTCTAAAACTTCTTTTTTAGAAAGACAATATCAGCATCAGAGAGTACAAGAACTTTATGGTATTTTCCATGCTTAGTAAGTAATTTCTCTAACACACTTTTTAAGCTTATGTACACATCAAACCCTAGCTTTTTCAAATAATATTGTGGTAGTGTAGACACTATTCCTAATTCGCATTTCTGCCGCAATTCTTGAAGATATAGCAGATGTTCAAGACCATTGATATAGTTGGTTTTTAATTGTTCTTCAATCTTTAATCGTCCTTCAACATACATTTGTAATGCCCCTTCTCCAAGTCCTCTTCGATTTTCAGAAAGCAATATAGCTGACCCATTTTCTCTAACGATATGGATTGTATTCCACAGTGAATTTAATGAATCTGAAAGTGTTAAATGCAATCCGATTTCACTACTCGTGCCGATAATTGCAGATTTAGCTGACTCCATTTCAATTGTGGAGACAGAATCCAAATGCGTAATTGCACTCTGCGATGCCTCACTAATACTCCCGTAGTAAATTCCAGCAATGCCAAAAGAATTTGCTACCAACTCAATAGATTTAGCAGAGATATTTTCCGAATTAGAGAGAGCAATCTTTAATGGTGGGCCTTTGACTCCCGGCTTGGGCAAATTGTCTTGTCTTGCAGTGAAAGCTTCTGACATACTCTCACGCATATAATTACGCAACAATATTGTGGGAGCACCGCCATACCCAAATAAAGGATCATATATTGTCTGGGAAATAAAAAGAATATTCTGATATTTTTCTATCATATTATGAAATGATTGATAATTGATTTGGCTCAACAAACTTGCCTTATCCGCCAGATTATTCGCCAATACGCCTCCTATTCTTGGAAGAACACCGATAGTCACGTTTGTAAGCCCTTTTGCTTGTGCCAACTCAAGCAGTAAAATAATAATCTTGGCAGCTAACCTTGTATCGGATAAGGCAAAAATTAGCAGATCATCCGCGAGGGAAACGTTGCTTAGACGCAATCTAATCTCATCCTCACTTAATAATGGCAAGTCTGAAGAGACATGCTTAAGCAGATTTTCATACTTAATATTCAACACAGCGTCAGTGGTGCCATACTTTAACCAGATCTCGGGCATTACAAATAATTGAAAGAGTTAAAATAAATCAATTTCATATAAAACGTAATGCAAACAGACTTTGTTTCAGAAATTGCATCCTTTCTACTAAAAACTAACGGTTTACAATTTGGAGTATTTAAATTGACCAGCGGCAAAGAAAGTCCTTATTATATCGATTTGCGAACAATAGCAAGTTTTCCCAGGCATTTCCGGCTTACAATAGGAGCTCTAAGGGACAAAATAGCGTCTAAAATCGATCTAGAATTTGACTCACTTGGTTCAATCCCAACCTCAGGACTAGTATTTGGCTCTGCGTTGGCATATGAAATAGTAAAGCCGTTTATCTACGTCAGAAAAGAACCAAAAGGACACGGGATTACTAAAATGATCGAAGGGTATCTTAAACCTGGTGGAAAAGTATTGGTGGTTGATGATGTTGCTACTACAGGTATATCTACTAGTTATGCAGTAGATGTCATTCGGTCAAATGGTGGCGTTGTTGAAAATGTTCTTGCTATAGTAAGTAGGCTTGAAGGAGCAGAAGAAAATCTAAGAAAAAAGGGTGTAAATTTTATTTCGCTAACAACGATCGAAGAAATTGTTAGTGTTTTGAACAACAAAGGTCTCATTGACGAAAATATATTAGAATCCGTATTAAAATATAAATTCGAGTCGGAAACTAATTAGCTTTCATATATCATCAAATTCTTTTCTTCGAGCAAGGTATGTAGATTATGCACTGCTCTATATACTTCGCTTTCTTTCTTTGCGCCTGTACAAACTAGCTTACCACTAGCAAACAATAGTATTACTGTTTTTGGGTCCAGCATTCTGTGTATTAGACCTGGAAACTGTTCTGGCTCATACATACTTCTAGGTAGTACTCTAGCGGCAAGCTCGAGATGAATTTTCCCGCCAAGGCTTGCAGAGGCGACAATATTTTGGATTTCAATCTGTGGTTCGTGTTCAATTGGGATTCCACCCTTCTTCAATTTTTGAACTACATTTCTGACTGCTTTAATGGCTTGTTCTTCTGACTTTGCCCCGGTACATACCATCTTCCCAGAACTAAAAATCAACGTAGCTGTCTTCGGTGATTTTAATCTGAAAACAAGTCCAGGGAATTGATCTGGATGATACTCCACATCGGGAAAGATCTGCGTAATTAAGTTCAGATTTACAGTTTGGTTTACAGTTGCAGAAGCAACTACATTCTCGATGCTGACAATAGGCTTGGTTTGAGGCATCCTGAATTGGCTTTATAAATGGGCTGTATATATATCTGTTACATAATCTTTATAGTACATTTGACCAGTTTAAGGGGAAACAACAATGGTCGAGAAAAAAACTCCACATAATTACAATTAGAGACAATACATATATTAAATTGATAGCTTGTAACAAATAGATATGCCGACACACGGATCGTTGACTAAAGCTGGTAAAGTAAGAGGGCAGACCCCAAAAGTTCAGGGCAGACCCAGGCTGAGCCCTGTATCAAAAGTTCGTAATAAGAACAATTTTATCAGACGTTTTGAAAAAAGGAGGTTACCAGGACAGAAAAGGCCGGAGCGCGGAAGAAGATAATAAATGTCCTCAAAGCTCAAGTTTAATCGATTAACTTAGAACGTAGACATAAAGAATGTATGCTGATTCCTGGTCAAGTAAAGAATGTCAAAAAAAGTAGGCATCATAGGATGTGGCACTATCGGAAGCGAGCTTGCCTTTGCTGTTGACGAGGGTAAGATAAAGAATGCTTCTATTATTTCTCTTTTTGATGCAGCGGATCATGCCGCCCTATCACTGGGATCTAAACTCCGATCTAGTAATCCTCGTACATTTACCGACTTTTCAAAATTCATCGCTTCATCTTCTTTCAGAGATACGGATATTATTGTTGAGTCTGCCTCACAGGATGCTGTTAATCGATTTAGTAAAAAAATAGTAGAACAGGGTAAAAGTTTGATTGTCATGAGTGTAGGTGCTCTTGCAGATCCACTTCTCCTGTCCGAATTACTCAATATTGCATATCATAGTTCCAGTCGTATTTATGTGCCTACTGGTGCCATAGCTGGTATTGATGCTATCCGTAGTGTAAGACAACTCCTTGATTCAGTAATACTTACTACAACAAAAAACCCAAGAGCCCTTGCTGATGCTCCTTTTTTCAATATGACAAGAATTGATGTATATGCTATAACTGAGAAAACAATAATCTACGAAGGTTCTGCTGCAGATGCTGTAAAGCAATTCCCAGCAAATGTAAATGTTGCTGCAATACTAAGTTTAGCTGGAATTGGAATAGAGAGAACAAAGGTCAAAATCATCGTAGACCCTTATACAAGTATGAACCAACATGAAATTGCTGCTACTGGCAAGTTTGGTGAAATGATAATATCCGTTCGTAACATACCTAGTCCGACTAATCCGAAGACAAGTTTTCTGGCGGTGTTATCAGCAATAGAATGTTTACGTTCAGCTTGCGATGATAGTATTAGAATAGGAACATGATCGATTAATTGATTCATTTTGTGTTCCATCTGGCGTACTCGACAGTTTATATATGGTTTTGATTTGGTTCCAACTGGTATAAAGGATGAGCTACGGAGGATTTAGAAGAAATGACAACTTTGGTCCTAAGCCAGTCGAGACAGGCAAAGAATACGATGTTCAGGTCACAGAGATCAGCAGAAAGGGAGACGGTATTGCAAGAATACAGGGGTTTGTAATCTTTGTTAAGGACGGAAAGGTGGGTCAGAACGCAAAGATTCGGGTACTTCAAGTAGGAAACAGATTTGCCATCGCAGAAATAGTCGATGGTGCTTCAACCGCTACGACAACTACGGAACAGACAACAAGTTAAATACTGTACTAGCAGTAGAACCTTTGTTTTTTAATTTCATTCTATAGCAAGAATATGGCCAATAGTGTCTGATACTTTTAACCAAACACATGTTGTAAGTAACAGATGTTATTATCACACCCTCTTGATATCGAAAGGAGGCAAGTATTGCCTATACTATACAGCTATAGGACAATGCTGTCCTCGATTATACTACTTTAAATGTAGTAGTTGACATAGGATCCTAGTTATCTATCGAAATGACAATGCAGGATGCTGAACACAGGAACCGAATTTTGGCTTTAAAGGAACAAAAGAATGCAGTAATTATTGCACATAACTATCAGATCCCGGAAGTACAGGACGTAGCAGACTTCATAGGTGATTCATTAGCTCTATCAAGAAATGCTGCGCAAACTAAAGCTGACACTATAATATTCTGTGGTGTCCATTTCATGGCTGAAACAGCCTCAATCATCTGCCCAGAGAAGAAGGTCTTAATTCCTGATCTAGGCGCTGGATGTTCCCTAGCCTCTACGATTAACGCTGATGAATTAAAAACTTGGATCACAGAACATCCGAACGCGGTAATAGTATCTTATGTTAACACTTCAGCTGAAGTAAAGGCGCTATCGGATTATTGTTGTACGTCTTCCAATGCAGTTAAAGTGGTGAATAGCATACCCGCAAATAGAGAAATCCTTTTTCTACCCGATTTGTTCTTGGGATCTTACGTAGCAAAAGTAACTAAGAGGAAAAATATGTATATTTGGCCTGGTGAATGCCATGTACATGCTGGCATAAATGCAGAAGAAATCAATAATATGCTCTCAACTTTTCGAAACGCAGAATTTTTGGTTCATCCAGAATGCAGCTGTACATCATCTACACTCTATCATATGGCAACAGGTGAATTGACAAAGACAGGATATATATTATCAACAGAAGGAATGATGAATCATGCCAGAACATCAAATGCGAAACAATTTGTAATTGCAACAGAGACGGGTATTATTCATAGAATGAAGAAGGAAAACCCCCAAAACAAAGAATTCATTCCACTCAAAGAAGATGCGGTATGCAAATATATGAAAAAAATTAATCTAGAAAAGGTTTACAATTCACTTGTAAATGATGTGTATGAAGTCAAGGTGCCCGCTAATATTGCTGAGAAAGCTCAATGTTCAATAGCCCGAATGTTGGCAGTATCGTAGAAATTATTAACTTAATATTCCTTCTAAACTGCGGCCATTATCAGATTTTCTGGATCATTTCTAGACTGAAATCAACTGCCTCTGGCGAATGAGTTAGATGACCAATCGAAATTATATCGGGTTTTGATTTTGCATAAGATTTCACATTCTGC
>Ga0207665_10000479_pt1 | contig 27061 bp, 21 predicted proteins | sample LARL112metaG_FD_184351 | JGI IMG/M metagenome (GOLD analysis project Ga0207665, IMG submission 184351) | Corn, switchgrass and miscanthus rhizosphere microbial communities from Kellogg Biological Station, Michigan, USA - LAR L11-2 metaG... | ecosystem: Host-associated > Plants > Roots >... | reverse complement strand
GGAAGGCCGCCGTAGATTTCCGGCTTGCTGGCGTCGTGCAAAACGTAAATCACGCCGGTGCCGCCAACGCCCTGCGGATCGTAGACGCCGGCATGCGGGAAATTGGAATGATCGCGAAGTTGTTTCGTGCGCTTGCCGGCGAGGTCCAGCATGTCGACCTTACTGCCGAAGTGCAGGCAGCCCGTGGGGCAGGACTTGATGCACGCGGGTTCGAGCCCTTCGCTGACGCGATCGGCGCACAGCGTACACTTAAAAACGCGATGCGTCTTCGGGTTCATCTTGGGAATGTCGAACGGGCATCCGGTGATGCAATAGCCGCAGCCGATGCAATTGGCCTGCTGAAAATCCACGATGCCGTTGGTGTACTGCACGATGGCGCCGTCCGCGGGACAAGCCGCGAGGCATCCGGGCTCCGCGCAGTGCATGCACTGGTTTTTGCGCATGAGCCACATCAGCGAGCCGTCTTCTTCGCGAATGTGTTCGTTGAAAAGAATCAGGTTCCAGTAATTCCAGCGTGTTTCCGGCATCGTCTGGTACGTGTTGTCGAAAACGGTTTCGCCGAAGGGAAGGTCGTTCCACTCCATGCAGGCGACTTCGCAGGCTTTGCAACCGATGCACGTGGTGGTGTCAATGAGCTTGCAGACGGTGTATTCGCGCTGGGTGCCTTCGCCGGGAACGCTTCCAGCGTGGCCGGAGATTTTTTGAACGCGTAGAGTAGCTTGGCTCATGGTATCCCCTACGCTCTCTCGAGCTTCACCAGGAAGCCCTTGAATTCCGGTGTGTAGGCGTTGGGATCAAATACGGTCGGGGTCAGCAGATTCACCAGTGTTCGCGCGTCTTTGTTTTCGTCCTCCTTGATGCCGCGATAACCCTGGTGAATGGGGATGCCGATCTGGTAGACCTTCTTGCCGTCGATCATCATGGACTTGATGCGCTTCGTGACCATCGCTTTCGCGATGTACTCGCCGCGGATACTGGAGACTTTTACTTTTTCTCCGCCCTTGATCCCCATCTCGTCCGCCATCTCCGCGGAAATCTCGACGAACGGTTCGGGCACGAGCTGTACGTTCATGGGATTGTTTTTTGTCCAATAGTGATAGAGCTCGGTCAAGCGATAAGTCGTGCAGACGACGGTGTACCCGTCCTTCGGGGTGGCATATTTGTCGTCTGGCGTCTTGAACCGCTTCACCACGGGATTGTGCGTTTGCGTGGGATGAAGCGGGTTGTCGATGGGACTCTCGATCGGTTCGTAGTGTTCCGGGAAAGGTCCATCGGCGAAGGCTCCAAGCGGCGCAAAGATCCTTCCGACGCCTTCCGGATTCATAATGAACGGGCCCATGTGATCCTTGGGCTTGGAATCGACCTTGAAGTCCGGCACATCGTTGCCGACCCATTTTTGCGTGCTTTCATTCCACCAGACTTGCCTTCGCGTTGGATCCCAAGGCTTGCCGTCGGCGTCGCACGACGCGCGATTGTAAAGCACACGGCGATTCGCCGGCCAGGACCAGCCCCATCCTGGATGCAGGCCCAGATTTGAAGGATCCGAGGGATCGCGCCGCGCCGTCTGATTGCCTGCTTCGGTGAATGAGCCGCAGTAAATCCAATTGCCGCAGGACGTCGTGCCATCATCTTTCAGCCACGCGAAGCCGGGGAGCTGCTGGCCAGCCTTGATTTGCTGCTTCGTCGCCGGATCCTCAAGATCCGTGAGCGCCTTGCCGTTGACTTCTTTCAACACCTCGGAAAGGGACGGACTCGATGGGACGGTGTAGTTCCAAGTCAGGTTCAAGATGGGGTCGGGGAACTTGCCGCCGTCTTTCTTGTACAGCTCACGGACTTTCAAGAAAATTTGCGCCACGATGGCTTGGTCCAGCCGGGCATCTCCTGGTGTTGGCAAAGCCGTATTCTTCCAGATCAGCCAGCGCGCGGAATTGGTGAACGAACCGTCCTTCTCGGCAAAACCCGCGCAAGGCAGACGGTACACGGTGGTTTGAATCTGCTTCATTTCGTCCGGGGTGATGCCGGGCGATTTCCAGAATTCGCTGGTTTCGTCCGGGTAGATTTCGCCTACCACCAGCCAATCCGCTTTTTTCAGCGCGTCAATGTTTTTCCTGGAGTCCGGACCGATGGCCACGCCGTTCATCCCGAAGGCCAGCATGCCCTTGACGACGCCGTTGTACATGTCGTCCCACAACTGGACCCAGGAATAGTTGCGATCCACTTTCGGCAGATAGTCGAACGCAAAGCCATTTTGTTTCGTGGCCGCGTCCCCATAGAGAGCTTTCAAATAGCTGGCAGCGAACTTCGGTGTGTTGCCCCAGTAGTTGAAGGAATCCCACGGAGCGGGCTTCGAGGATGTCGGGGTAATGCGTTTCGTCCAGGCGTCGAAGGAAGTGTCCGCGGGAGTGGGCACTTTCAGGTAGCCGGGCAAATTGTCAAAGATGCCGGCCATGTCCGTGGCCCCCTGGATGTTCGAATGGCCGCGCAGGGCATTGACGCCGCCGCCGGCCCGGCCCACATTGCCGAGCAGCAATTGCAGCATCGCCGCAGTTCGAATGATCTGTGTGCCAAAGGTATGTTGCGTCCAGCCGACGGCGTAAATGATCGTACCTGCCTTCTTCATATCGCCGTCTTTACGAATTGACGTGAAGAGGTCCGCGGCCTTAAGGAATTGTTCCTTGGGAATGCCGGTGATACGCTCGACCATCTCCGGGGTATACCGCGAGTAATGCTTCCTCAGCAGTTGGAACACGCAATTGGGGTTCTGCAGAGTTAGGTCGAACTCGACTTTTTCTGGAAGCTTGGGAGCGGGTGGAGGGCTTCCGCCTACGGGATGCGCCGAGTCTCCTCCGCCTCCTGTCCCCGCATAGTTCCATGTGGACTTGTCGTAGCTCTGCGACTTGGCGTCAAAGCCGGAAAATACGCCGTCCGTGTCAGCGGGGAGCTTGAAATCGCCTTTGACGATGAACGCCGCGTTCGTGTAGTTGACCAGATAGTCTTTCGCGATGCGGTTGTTCTCGATGGCATAGCGAATGACTGCGCCGAGGAAGGCGATGTCCGTGCCGGCGCGAATCTGGCAGAAGAGATCAGCGACCGCGGACGTACGCGTGAAGCGCGGGTCGACCGAGATTATCTTTGCATTGCGTGTGCGTTTCGCTTCGACGGGCCACTTGAACCCGCAGGGATGATTCTCGGCAGGATTACCGCCCATGATGAGCATCATGTCGGTGTTCTTCATGTCGACCCAGCCATTGGTCATTGCGCCCCGCCCGAACGTTGGTCCCAAACTTGAGACCGTGGGGCCGTGTCAAACCCTGGCCTGGTTTTCGATATGCACGACCCCCAGGGCGCGCATCGCTTTTACGACCAGATAGTTAAACTCATTGGTGTCGGTGCAGCCGCCGATCCATGCGACGGACTCCAAACGGTTCACCGTGTGTCCGGCGGCGTCCTTCTCGATGAAAGTTTCATCCCTTGTCTTTTTAACTTTTTGAGCGATCTCGCTGATCGCATCGTCCCAGGAAATCTCCTGCCATTCGGTCGCGCCCGGGCGGCGCACCAGCGGCTTCAGCAGCCGCCGGTCGTTCATGATTTCCTGCTGCAGCGAGGAACCCTTCGGGCACAGCGTGCCGCGGTTGGTCGGATGATCCGGGTCGCCCTCGACGTGGACTACTTGTGCGGTCACGTTTTTAGCGCGGTCGCCAATCGTGTAGATGATGGTTCCGCAACCCACCGCGCAGTACGGACACGTTGAGCGCGTCTCGCTGGCACGCGCGATCTTGAGCGTACGGAGTTGCGCAAACGCGGGCTTCAAATCGAAGCCAAACACCGCGGCTGCAGCTCCGCCAACGGTGGCTATCTTAAAGAAGTCACGGCGGGTAGGGTTCATGCTGGGCCCTCACCTGCGGGAGAATAAGGTAGGGCACGTTCCCGCAGAACCTCCTTAATAAGACTTGCTAGCCGATGTGTCAAGGATGATTTTGAAAAAGCCGAAATCTCGCCGCGACCGCAAAGTTGTTAGTATCCAGAGACTTGCAAATCGCATCTAAAAATAATCCGTCGGCGATCTCGCGTGATCCGCTGTGCGTCCGCGGAATCGGGATCCGCGATGCTCATGAGTAATAGAGCTTGTTCCCTGCTCGATTTCCTCGCAAGTTGAAACAGCCGGACACAGTCACGATCTGCGTTTTCTAGGCTCATCAACCTGGTCAGGCGATAGACCTGAACACGACCGCTGGACGAGTAAGTCAAGTCTTTGCCAACACTTAAGAAAGCACAAGAAAGTACGAAGGCCATGTCGATTTAGCGGACCCTCGTTCGACGTATACGTAGACGAGGATGCAACGGGGATGCGAGGAGAACTTCCGGAGGCGGCTTTGATTTACCCAAAACCCATCCCCCGCGATAGAATGAACGTGACGTCAAGTCAGCCACCGACATCTGTAATTTTTAGAGAGTCGAATCCGTAGGTAAGGGTGAAATGTTCCCAACCAGGAGGGAACGGGGCGCTAATGGCTAGTCCAGAAATTTCGGCAAAACCTGACCTTGGCTCATTGCGCATACACGATGGCCAGCGGAGCCAGTCGAAGATGGGCAAACGGGTGTTTTACGCCGCAATCCCCGTCCTCATCTTCGCGGGCATCGTCGCCGCTGCTTTCGCTTTCCGTAGCCAGAAGCCAGTGGTGGAAGTCGCCGCGGTTGCGAAACCAGATGCCGGCGGGGCGCAGGCGCTGCTGAACGCCAGCGGATACGTTACGCCGCGCCGCCGCGCCACGATTGCGGCCAAGATTACCGGCCGGGTTACCGGCGTATTCTTTGATGAAGGCACGCGTGTGGCCGAGGGCCAGCTCCTTGCTACGCTCGATGATTCCGACGTCAAGCGCGCGCTCGATTCGGCGAGAGCCGATCATAACTCCGCGCGGGCCGCCATCGCGGATTACGAGGTCCAGCTCAGGAACGCTCAAATTGCGCTGCACCGCGCCGAGCAACTGCAAAAGGCCGGCGTCCAGACGCAAGAAGCTCTCGACAACGCCACAACCAATGCGGACAGCCTGAAGGCCAAAATCGATCTTGCCAAGCAACAGGTGGCTGCTGCCGAATCGCGTATTGCAGTAGCACAACAGGCGGTGGACAACTGCACTATCCGCGCGCCTTTTGCGGGCATCGTGGTTTCCAAAGACGCGCAGGTCGGCGAGATGGTTTCGCCCGTTTCGGCGGGCGGCGGTTTTACGCGAACGGGGATCGCCACGGTCGTGGACATGAAATCCAACGAGATTGAAGTGGATGTCAACGAGTCCTATATCGCGCGCGTCTTGCCGCATCAAAAAGTAAAAGCGACGCTCGATGCCTATCCCGACAAGCAGCTGGATGCCAAGGTCCGGACGGTTATCCCTACTGCCGACCGCCAGAAGGCCACTGTAAAAGTCCGCATCACGTTTGACAAGCTGGAAGACTTCATCCTGCCTGATATGGGCGTCAAAGTTGCTTTTTTGGAGGATGAACCACGCCCGTCGAAAGACAAATCAAAAGACAGAGGGCCGCAGGCGGTGGCTTTCATTCCGAAGGGGGCGGTGCGCTCCGATTCCAATGCGTCCTTTGTTTTCCTGGTCCGCGACGGAAAGGTCGAACGGCGCGCGGTCAGCCTCGGCCTGGACCGTGGAACGGACGTGGCGATTTTGGCGGGAGTAACTCCCGGCGAATCGCTGGTAGTGAAGGGCCCTGAGAATTTGCGTGACGGCGATAAGGTCGAAATCCGGCAATAGGAGCAGAGCATGATTCGAGTTGATGGACGAGACAATTCATCCAGCCTCATAAGTGTTCGCGGTTTGAACAAGACCTACAGCCGCGGCGGCGAGAAGATTCAGGTGCTGCAAGGGCTGAATCTGGACGTGGACAAGGGCGACTTTGTCGCGTTCATGGGCCCCAGCGGCTCCGGCAAAACTACTCTGCTGAATCTGCTGGGTGGCCTCGATGTGCCGTCCGCTGGCAGCATCACCGTGGACGGCGACGAAATCACGCATATGTCCGCCAGCAAACTGACGCACTGGCGGGCCCGCCACGTCGGCTTCATCTTTCAAATGTACAACCTCATTCCCGTGCTGACGGCTTTCCAAAATGTGGAGTTGCCGCTGCTCTTGACCAAGCTTTCCAAGTCCGAACGCCGCAAACACGTGGAAACCGCGCTGGCGGTCGTCGGCTTGGCGGACCGCATGCATCATTATCCGCGGCAGCTTTCTGGCGGCCAAGAACAGCGCGTCACCATTGCTCGCGCGATCGTATCCGACCCGACCTTTCTGCTTTGCGACGAGCCAACGGGTGATCTGGACCGCAAGAGCGCAGACGAAGTGATGGCCTTGATTGACGAACTGGTTGGCAAATACAACAAGACCATCCTGATGGTTACGCACGACCCGGTGGTGGCGGCGCGCGCCCATACCACGTTGCATCTTGACAAGGGCGTGCTCGTCGAAGGCAAGACTCCCCGTGAGAGCGTCCTGGCCGGAGGTGCGGCATGAAATACAGCCGATTAATCCTTGCGAATCTTTTTCGCAAAAAGGCCCGCTTGATCCTAACCGTCGGCTCCTTCGCTGTGGCCCTGTTCTTGTTCACATTCCTTGCAGTGGTCAAAGGCGCCTTCAGCCGCGGCACAGAACTGGCGGGCGCAGATCGACTGGTGGTCATCAACCGCGTCGGCCTTATCAATACGATGCCGCTTGCGTATGGCGATAGAATCCGACAGATCAAAGGCGTCAAATTCGCAACGCACAACAATTGGTTCGGAGGCGTTTATCAAGACGAGAAGAATTTCTTCCCGCAGTTTGTGATCGATCCGGGCAATCAGCGGCAGGTAATGACCGAGATGCATGTTCCTGACGATCAATGGAAAACTTTTGTGAACGACCGCCAAGGCGCGATTGCCGGGCGAAACCTCGCGAAGCGGTTTGGCTGGAAAGTGGGCGACCGCATTCCTTTGCAAAACGCGCTTTACGGCCCGACAAAAACCTGGGAATTCAACCTCGACGGAATTTACACGAATGACAAGGAAGGTGGCGACGAAAGCCAGTTCTGGCTGCAGTGGGATTACTTCTATGAAAATGTTCCCGCGCAAGTCAAAGGCCAGGCCGGGTGGTGGGTCCTGAAACTGGATTCGCCGGACGACGCGGTTCGCGTCGGAAAGGCCGTCGACGATACCTTCGCGAACTCCTCGTATGAAACCAAGACGGAAACGGAATCCGCGTTCCAAGCTGGCTTCGCCAAGCAGCTTGGTAACATTCAAGCGCTGATTACGACGATTGGAAGCGTGGTGTTCTTTACGTTGCTCCTCGTCACCGGAAACACCATGGCGATTTCCATTCGCGAGCGAACGGGCGAACTGGCGGTGCTGAAGGCCATTGGATTCACAGACCGCTTCGTTCTTTTCTTTGTGCTGTCCGAGTCACTGGTGATCGCTCTGATCGGTGGGCTGATTGGACTGGGCCTGGCGTTCCTTGCCATACCGGTCGTGGGGGCTAAATTGAACGGTCTGCTGCCGCCTTTGCTGCTTTCCGTCACCGCGCTGGGGCTTGGCGTCGTGTTGGCCGTGTTGGTCGGCGCTGCAAGCGGACTTCTTCCGGGCATTGGCGCGATGCGTCTGCGCGTTGTGGATGCGTTGAGGAGGGTCTGACGTGGCTATCCCGGTGATTTACAACCTGCGCAGCGTGAAAGCGCGGTGGAGCTCGGCGATTGTTGCGGTTGTGGGCATCGCGGGGACGGTTGGCGTCTTCGTGGCGATGTTGTCTCTCGCTCGCGGATTCAAGGCAACGCTGGTTTCTTCCGGCTCCGAGGACAATGCCATCATCATGCGCGCCGGCGCCACTTCGGAAATGACCGGCGGTGTCACCATCGACACTGTGAAGATCATTCAAGACAAACCGGGAATCGCGCGTTCCGCCGACGGACCACTGGTCACGCCGGAAGTTGTCCTGGTTGCGCCGATTCCCCTCATTTCGACAGGAACCGACGCGAACGTCGAAGTTCGCGGAGTCTCCAAAAACGTTTTGGAGATCCGGAAAAACATCAAGATGATTCAAGGCCGTATGTTTACACCCGGGCTCAACGAGATTGTGGTCGGGAAGAACGCCAACGTTTCGTATACCGGGCTGACCCTCGGCAATACCATCAGCCTTGGCAGCGTGCGCTGGAAGATTGTCGGCATTTTTGACGCGGGCGGCAGTTCTTTTGACTCGGATATTTGGGGTGACGCGCACTTGATCGGCCCCGCCTACAACCGGCCGGACATATTTTTCCAGTCCGTGACCGTGCATCTCACTTCGCCGTCCGCGTTCCAGCAGTTGAAGGACGCGGCCACCGCCGATCCCCGCCTCAACGTGGACGTGACGCGTGAAATCGATTACTACGCGAAGCAGTCCAACCGCTTAACTACGCTGATTACCGTGCTTGGCGGTTTGGTCGCCGCGATCATGGCGATTGGGGCCGTCTTCGGCGCGCTGAACACCATGTACTCGGCAGTGTCCGAACGCGGCCGGGAAATCGCCACGATGCGCGCGCTGGGGTTCGGCGGCCCGTCCGTTGTTTTTTCGTTCGTGATTGAGGCGCTGCTGATTTCGTTTGTTGGCGGGTTAATTGGTTGCATCGCGGTACTTCCGCTGAACGGGCTCACGACCGGCGCAATGAACCTGCAAACCTTTTCGCATTTGGCTTTTGCTTTTAAGATCACTACGGAACTGCTGATCAAAGGTGTTGTCTTCGCGCTGTTCATGGGCGTATTGGGAGGGCTGGCCCCGGCGATTCGAGCCGCGAGCCTGCCCATTTCGCATGCGCTGCGCGAGCTTTAGCAGGCACCAGACTTCAATCTGCAATTCCATCTGAGCGGTCCATTGTCTAACGGTATTTTCGACGTAGGGATTTACTCTTCCGCACGCCGTCCCTTGACGATTTAGCGCAAACGACTCTAGCCTAAGAAGAGAGGTGTGGCTATAGCATGGGTGCAATGGCAAGACCGATTGCGGATAAGCGCCGCTGCGTATTCTGCGGCAAGCACATTGCGGCCCATCTGACGCAGTGTCCGTTTTGCCGCGAAGCAGTTCCGCAGGTGCAACTCTCTCCCCGCACGGGACCGGATGGCCGCTATCAGATTCGCCGCGGACTTCTCTACATGCTTCTCGCCGGTGTCATTCACTATTTCGCAGCCGGCTACGCCGATCCCATCAAGATTCCATTGCCGGCCCCGGTCCTTCCCCTGGTGACGCAATATGGCACGCCGCTGCTTTTTCTTGGCGGCCTGGGACTGGCGTTTTACGGCGTCTTTCTTCGCATCAGACACTGACCCACAGCCGCCCGATTGGCGGGACGAACTCTCCGGATACAAAAAGCGAACTGCCATCAAACGAGCGAACCTGTTCGAACGGCCAGCGTGACTGATTGGAGTAGTACCGGCTCATCAAGAACCCGCCCATAGTCTCCCGCTGTGGCCTACTGAAAGGAGAGGCCGTTTCCCCAGCCTTGTCCGAAGATTTTCCACTGAGGAGTCACTATGAAAAGATCGATCTTGGTTGTGGCAGTCCTGATTCTAAGTGTTTCGCTGTTCTCAACCGTAGGCGTGGAGCGCGCAGCAGCGCAAGGCCCCGCGGGTGCGGGCGCATCCACGGCGTCGCAAGGAAATTCGAAGTCGTCGGATTCCAAGAGTGGGCATTCGCTTAACCCCATCAAGTGGGTCAAGAAAGATAAGGGTTCAAAAAACGCTGCGGATTTGAACGGCAGCCGGAGCGACGTCGAGAAGAAGCTGACGCCGAAACTGCAGACTCAGGGTGTTTTGCCGCCTAATGCGAACGCCACAGATGCGTGCGCGCCTTTCGTTGTGTTAAACGAGTGTCTTGCGGCACTGCACGCCAGCCACAATCTGGGACTCAACTTCAATTGCTTGCGTTCCGGCGTGACGGGCGTGCTCACAAGCGCCGACGTTTCCGGCTGTAAGAGCGCCGGCGATAAAGCGCAGAGCTTGCATAAAGTGATTCATCTGATGAATCCGGACGCCGACGCGAAGGGAGCAACCAAGAACGCCGAACAGCAAGCCAAGGACGATCTGAAGGATCTCGGCGCTTAAGACAGAAACTGAAGGAAAATCCTAACGCGGCTATCGTTCTTCGACGAAGGCCGGGAAGAAATCCGCGAAATCGATACAGGGCGAAGGCCGAGGCACATGGCTTTCGCCCTTACTTTTTGAACGAAAGATTCGTCCAAGGATTCGTGGAACGAGGGCACTCAATACCACTTAACCGGAGGCAGCGGATGCGGGCGGAGCTGAGACCGATGTCGACGCGGACGAAGCAGCAGCGGAAGCGGAAGATGAAGACGAATTGGACGCCGGGACGTCCGTGTCCGTGGTCGCAGCGGCGGCGGTCGCGCGGTAGCGCACAATGAGCAGCGTGAGATCGTCGGCCTGGTGGGCGCCACGGGCGAAGTTCTCAACAGCTTCAAGGACGCATTTCTGAAGCAATTCGAGGGGGCACTCCAGCTGGCCAGTGAGAAGTTCCTTGAGGCGCGCGACGCCGAACATCTGTTCGTCGGGATCCATGGCTTCGGTAACGCCATCGCTGAAGAGCACGAGCGTGTCGCCGGGCTCGAGCTTCAGGCAAACGGCGGTGTACTCGGCTTCAGGAACCAGCCCGACCGGGTAAGAGCCTTCCGTAAAGGCTTCTTCGGCCACGCCGCGACGAATCAGAATGGGCGAAGGATGTCCGGCGTTGATAAATTCCAGATGGCCTTCCTGATCGAGGGTGCCGAAGAACATGGTGGCGTAGCGGCCGACCTCCGAATGATCGCAGAGGAAGCGGTTGACATGATTGAAGACACTCGCTGGATTAATGCCGAGAGTCATTCCGGAAAGCGCGCCCTGAAGCATGGTGGTGAGAATCGCAGCGCCGAGTCCTTTGCCGGAAACATCCGCGATGAGAAATGCGGTGCGGCCATCGCTCAGCGGGAAAACATCGAAGTAATCTCCGCCGACCGCCAGGCAGGGAAGATTGAATCCGGTGACGGAGAGGTGCGCGTATTCGCGGAAATCGCGCGGGAGAAGCGCTTGCTGAATGTCGCGGGCAATGTTGATCTCCTGCTCGAGGCGCTGCCGTTCACGCTCGCGTTCCACGAGGCGGGCATTGTCCAGAATGTTCGCAGCGTCGGCGGCCAGGGCATCCAGGATCTGGCGGTCGAGTTTGGAGAAGGCGGCGGGACGCCGCGAATCCAAGTAGAGAACGCCGAGGAGCTCTCCGCGCTTGATGTCAATCATCGATTCCTGCGTGTTCGCGCGCGAGATGGCGAAGAGGGGAATCACCACCACGGCTCGCAGGCGTTGCGCGACGACGCTTTGCGCGGCCTGCAAATCCATGTCTGCCTGCGCCAGGTCTTCGGTGATCACCGGCGATTGCTGTTTGAGTGCAAGTTGGATGGCAGTCTTGCTGGGTGTCACGCTCTCCGGTGGCACACGTAATGCGCCATTGCGCCGGGCGAGTTTTACTTTCAGCGCATCCGTCGCGTCCTTTTCGAGCAGCAGGCCGCGGTCTGCATCGGTCACGGAAACGGCGTGATCCAGCATGTGGCTCAGCGCTTCGTCGAGAGGAAGCTGAGAATGCAGCAAGGCACTGGCTTCGAGCAGGCGCTTGAGCTTGATCAGGCCGCCGCCAGAAGGTTCAGAGCTGGTGATGTGCTCCATCCGCGTGAGCAGTTGCGGAAGGGAATCACTGTCCGCACCCTTGGCGGAACGGAAAACTATTTCGTACGAGTCGTCGAGGCCGAAGGTGATGGAGTCGCCATCCTGAAGCTCGCGGCTGTCGATTTTTTCACCATTGACGAAGAGGCCGCGGCGCTGGCCGCGATCCTCGATGTAGAAGCGGTTGGCTTCAATGACCACAGCCGCGCAGTTGCGGGAGATGCGGCGATCGGAAAGTTGCAGGTGGTTGCCGGTCTCGACGCCGCGGCCGATCATGAAAGGCGTTTGCGTGATGCGGGCGTAACGGCGCGCGCCGTCCGGGGAGACGACTTCGAGAACGGCTTCACCGGCAAGAGGTACGGTGTCGGGCATGGGTGAGTCCCAATGCCGGAATTGTAGCATGCGTGGGGAGCAGGGGGGCCCCAAGCGGACGGATTGCCCCTGCCTGTTAGGCGGCTGATGGCTGGCCAGCAGGGGGCTTGACCCTTGCGGGCTCGAGGTTGGGGAGAAAGGCCGTAAGGATGCCAATGGCCGGGAGAAACGAGCACACGTGATAGACGAAGTTGAGGTCGGTCAAATCCGCCAGCTTGCCAAGAAGGGCCGCGCCGACGCCACCCAAGCCAAACGCAAAACCGAAAAAAAGACCGGAAACCGCTCCCACTCTGCCGGGAACTAGTTCCTGCGCGTACACGAGAATCGCGGAAAAAGCCGAGGCCAGGATGAACCCAATCACCACGCTAAGGATGGTAGTCCAGAGCAGGTTGGCGTACGGCAAAACCAATGTGAAAGGAAGGACGCCCAGGATGGAACACCAGATGACAAACTTGCGGCCGATCTTATCGCCCACCGGGCCACCGATGAAAGTTCCAGCAGCGACGGCGCCAAGAAACAGCGAGAGATGGAGTTGGGCGTCGTGAATGGAAAGATGAAACCGATTCATCAGGTAAAAGGTGTAGTAGCTGATCAAGCTGGCCAGATAGAAGAATTTTGAAAACATGAGAGCTACGAGGATCGCGAGCGAGAACACAACCTTCCTGGCGGGCAAATCATGGTGAACAGACTTCGGTGATGCCGGAAGCGCGGAATGATTTGGGAATGATTTCCACTGAAAGGACTGGTGCTGGCTCAACCAAGCGCCAATGTTTGTGAGCAATACCATACCAAGGAGGGCGACTAGCGAGTACCAAGCAATGCTGGCTTGTCCTCTGGGAAGAGCAAGTGCTGCGAGCGAGGGGCCCAAAGCCGTGCCGGCGTTTCCGCCAACCTGAAAAAGCGATTGGGCCATGCCGTGTTGGCCGCCGGAAGCCATGCGCGCAACCCGCGACGACTCCGGATGAAATACGGCGGAGCCGATGCCGACGAGCGCCGCGGCTACCAGAATGGTGCCGAAACTCGGAGCCATTGAGAAAGCTAGCAAACCAATCAGTGTGATCCCCATGCCGACAGCCAGGGAATAAGGCTGCGGGCGCCGGTCAGTATAAAGGCCCACAAGTGGCTGAAGGAGAGAAGCCGTCACCTGGGAAGTAAGCGCGATCAAACCGATTTGCCCAAGATTAAGATGGAAAGAGGTGCGCAGAATCGGATAGATGGCGGGGATCAGCGATTGCACCGTGTCATTCAAAAGGTGGCAAAAACTGATTGTCACAAGGATCTTGAAGACAGTCTTCCCGCCGGTGTTTGCTGGTGCCGCTCCCTGAATTACGGTCAAGTTTGTTTCGCTAGCCATCTAGAACCGGAGTCTCCGAATCATCGTTGCCGGTGCGCATTGCTGTTACCGCGCAGCAGAGGCGAGGCGGCGCGAGACGTAGTCGGTGACGTAAGCATCGAAAATTTCGTTTAGGCGGTCGCAGACAAGCCCGCGCGTGGGAATTACATTGCCCGCGATTTCGCACACTTTGATGAGATTGCGGTTTGTGGACGAGATAAAGACTTCGTCGGCGGAATAAAGGTCTTCGGGACGAAGCGACTGTTCGACGACGGAAACTCCAGCCTCCGGCGCGATTTCCATGAGGATGCCGCGTGTGACGCCTTCTAAACATCCCGAGTTCAGCGGGGGCGTGTAAACCTTTTCGCCCTTGACGACGAAGATGTTCGCGGAAGTGCATTCGGCCACTTCGCCGCGCTCGTTCAGCACGATAACTTCGTCGAATCCTTCTTTCATAGCCTCCCCAACCGCCCAAACATTATTGAGCCAGGAGATGCTCTTTACTCCGGACATCGGAGAAGCGGCATGGCGGCCGTGTTGACGGAGGGCCAGGCGAACGACTTCGCGATGTTCGGGGAGCCCGGCGGTATAGATAATCAGGTCCACCTGCGGATGCTTTTCGTCGCTCTGCCAGAAGCCGACAGTGTTATAGACCAGATAGATGCGCGCGCAGCCTTCGGTGACTTTGTTGGCGCGAATCACTTCGTGGAGATGGACGCGCACTTTGGCCGCAGAGTACGGCATGGGCAGGCGGGTGATCCCGGCGTCTTTCTCCAGGCGGCGCCAGTGGCGCTCGTAAGCGAAAGCCTCGCCGCGGGAGATGCGCAGCGTGGTGAAAATGCCCCATCCGCAGATAAGACCGGCCTGGCCGGGAGAAAGTCGCACCTTCTCGATAGGCAGTAGCGCGTCGTTGTGGAAGACGTTGCGGTGAATCACCTGGGCCTCACGAAAAGAATTTGAGACTGTTTCTATTGTATCCGAAATCCGCATTCTGAGCCGGGCGGGGGAGTTGCCCCCGGCCGCGTTGAATCTCACGAAAAAAAGAGGGCGGGCCGAAGCCCGCCCTCCATTCCAGTAATTTTGCTCAAAAGCTAGAACAGCAGCTTCAGAGCAAACTGAATTTGCCGCGCCGAACCAAAATCGCCAGTCGGGAAGCGGGTGCTGGTGATCTTGCCGAAGGTCGTACTGGTGGGCGTAAACGTGAGCGCCGGGTTCCCGAAATTAGGATGATTGAAGACGTCGAACATCTCGCTCCTGAATTGAAGATTGAACCTCTCAGTCAGCTTAGTGTTCTTGATGACAGAAAAGTCCGTGTTGACAAAACCTGGTCCAGTAATTGCGTCGCGGCTAAGACTGCCAGGATGGCAAGTCGTCCCGACACAGGGAGTTGCCAGTGCTGCAGCGAACTGAGCGCTGGTTCCAAACCAGCCGGCAGGATCTCCCGTCACCTGGATTGGCCCGGTCACATCCGGACGAACCGTGAGACTGACTCCCGGGTTGATCGCCACCGTAGGATTCAGAGGATTGCCCGTCTGCGCTTGGACGACGGTTCCGACTTCCCATCCAGCGATGAGGCGGTTCGCCTTGAACGGTAGCTGGTAAAACCCGCTCAAAACGAAGCGATGCCGGACATCGAACTCTGACGGACCGTAATCCCCGCGAGGGTTATAGGCATTTTGCAAGATGTAGGTTTCGCCGGTGGACAAGGAATTGTAGTCCAGTGATTTGGAGAAGGTGTAGGAGCTCAGGAATTGCAGTCCGCGAGAGAAGTGCTTGTCAAGCGTTACCCAAAGAGCGTTGTAGTTCGAGTTTCCGTTGCTGTTCACCTGGTTGATGTTGCCAAGGGTGCAAGCGGGGTGCGGCGCCGTGCACTGGGACGGCAATACAGGGCTCGTGGCCGGAAGGGTTGGGAAGGGGCGCGTGGCACCATAAATCCCATTCGTGACCAGCGGCTGATTGATGTTCTGGTTCAGTTGGAGATGCGTGGCTTTCATTCCAACGTACGCGACGCTCAGGCCCGTGCTGGCAGTTAGTTGGCGTTCGACGGTGAGGTTCCAATCCTGCGAATACATATCGTTAAAGTTCTGATTGATTGCCGCTGGGCCGAGGCTCGTTGCTCCAAGTGAGCTCCCAGGATTCTCGACGGCAATGCTCCCCGAACTAATGGAAATGGGGATGGCGAAGGGCGGGTTACCGCTCAAACCTACTACGATGTTTGTAGTTGGATCCTGGGTGAGAATGGCGTACGCGGCCCGCACAGAAGTCTTGCCATTCTTGAAAGGATCCCATGCCAAGCCAACGCGAGGCTGCAAGTTCTTGTTGTTGGTGTGATACGGCTGGCTCGCCGGAATGAGAGTCCCGGTCGCAGGATCAAACTGCGTGAAACGACCTGCGGCTTCAGACGGCGAAGAGTTCCAGGCGTACCTTAACCCCAGGTTGATCGTGAAGTTGGGCTTCCACTTAAAGCTGTCCTGGGCAAAAACGTCATAGGACGGTTGCAGGATTTTGTCGTTCCCGGAACCCAGTTGCACGGTAAATGCGGAAGCCGAGTCGTTGAGAAAATTCTGCATGGCAGTCTGAAGAGTGGCTCCCGAGCCTGTCTGGTTAAAGGTGAAGCTACCAATGTTCAAGGCGATGTTGTTGTTGTAAGCGCGCCGGATTTCCCCACCGAAGGCCAAGGTATGGCGTCCCCTCAACCAGCTCAAAGTATCGTTCAGCACAGCCGTGGTATCTCCACGACCCTGTGGTTCACCCGTCGGGCCTGCAAAGCCCAACGCTCCGCCCACGTTAATAAATGGCAAGCCCGACGCCACGGGGGCGCCCGCCGGCATGGCGATGCCAAAGGCTGCCGGGTCCAGCAGCGCATTTGGAGTGAAGGTCAGGTGGATGCGATTAAAGCCGAGACGAACGGTGTTCGTGAGCGATGGGCCAAAGACATGGTCCTCACTGAGGGTCGCCAGGTGCCGGAAGCCGTCGCGCGTATCTCCGAATCCCGGAAGGTTCGCGCCGATCGCGCCTCCTGCCGTCGGTTCTTGCCGAAGATCTTTTTGCACTACGTAATAGCCGTGGAGGCGATCCTTGGTGGATAGCTCTACGTCAAGATCGGCCGATCCCTGGTTGAGAGACACATTGGCCAAAGCTCCCCCGGTGAAAGCGTTGAAAGTCGCCGGATCTGCTGGATTGCCGCTACCAACTAGATTGGCCGCGGGAATAATAGCGATAATCTTCTGGATGACTTGCTTGGTTACGGCTGCTCTTTCGTTCTGGCTGGGAACCCGGTTGGACGCAACCGTCAGGCTCTGATGCTGGCGCAATCCTTCGTAGGCCAGGAACAGGAACACTTTGTTTTTCTTTATCGGTCCGCCAAAGCTGGCGCCAAAATCGTTGCGCTTGAAAGCCGCCTGCGGATTGGGAGCGCCTGTGGAGGTTAGAACTGGATTGAAAAAGTTCCTTGCGTCAAGAGCATTGTTGCGGAAAAACTCAAAAAGTTCCCCATGATAATCGTTCGAGCCGGAGCGCGTGGCGAGATTGACAATAGCGCCGGAATTCCGGCCATACTCCGCGGGAAAAGACGAGTTGTCGATCTTGTATTCCGCCAGTGTGTCAATCGGGGGCTGGAACGTAATTTGGTTCTGGACGTTGTCATTGAGGTTGATGCCGTTGACCAGCCAGTTGGTCGTGTCTTCTCGCTGCCCAGCGGTGTTGATTCCGAACGATCCTTGGCCACGCAGTGGCGCGGACAGAAAACCGTTCGCGGGGGGCGTGACCGTTCCAGGCGTAAGCAGACTGAGGTCCGTGAAGTGCCTGCCGTTCAGCGGAATCTCCTGCACCGTCTTGTCGTTGATCACCTGGCTCATGCTTGTTGTCGTGGTATCAACAAGCGCGGTGTCGGCGGTAATCTCGACTGTTTCCGCGGCTTGGCCTATGCGCAGTTGTATGTTTTGCACTGCGGCCGTCGCTACCTCGAGCTTGAGGTTTGCAATGATTGCGGACTGGAACCCGGGAGCTGTTGCTTGAACGCGATAAATTCCGATCGGCAGCGACGGGAAAAGGTACGCGCCGACAGTGTCTGTCTGCGTGGCTGATTCGACTCCCGTTCCTTGGTTGGTTGCGACAACCTTCGCGTTTACCACCACAGCTCCAGTCGCGTCGCTCACCGTGCCGCCAAGTGAAGCCGTGGATTGCGCAAGCGCGCCAGTCCCTAAGACGGCCGAAAGAGCGGTCAAAAGGAACGCTCGAAGAAATGAATTGCGGGAGCCCACAAATTGCACCGCTGCAACTTCCATAAATTTGTTCCTCCTGATGCAAGAACGCACTTAGATTGCTCGACCCGGTCGCCAATAAGTTCCGCAATCCCGGTGCCAGAATATGACTCTCGCAAGCTGTTTCCAAGACACGCTATATCAGCAGCTTATGGGTTTACCACAACGCTGATGCAGCGGGGCGTGTGAGCGGGCTCCCAAAATCGGAAGGCACCTCCCGAATATCGAAGGTGTTTATATTGAATTTAGGGGATGGAGGGCTGCCGCGGGCCGCCCATTTCTATGGGTTGCAGCTGGCGGGAACGAGGAGCACTTGGCCTTCGAAGATCAAGTTCGCATCGCGGACGACTGGATTCGCCTGAGCGATGCAGGACCAATACGAAGCATGGCCAAGGTTGGCCTTAGCGATGGACGTTAGCGTGTCGCCCTTTTTCACGGTGACCTTCGTCGCAGTCCGAGCCGAGAAGACCGCAGGCAGGAAAATCCGCGAGCCAGCCTTGATCTGGTTCGCGTCACGAATCGAAGGATTGACGGAGAGCAGTTCTTGCCAGCGGGTTCCCCTGCCTAAATTCTGTTCTGCAATCTTCCAGAGCGAGTCGCCCGGCTTTGCGATCACCGCGTTGAGTTTTGTCGTGCCGTTTGGCATAACAGGAACGATGGGCCCTGCAGGTGCGACCGGAACAGGAGCAGCCGGCTGCAGCGGAGCAATTCGAGCCGCGGGCGGATGCGAGAGCGGGAGACTCGGCGGCGCAACAAAGACCCTCGGCCGCTCGAAAGGCGAACGCTTCACCGGCGGCTGATAAGGAACAAATTTTGGCGGAGCTGGATTGGAAACCGGCGGACGCAGCGGCATCACCGGAGGTTTTGGCGAAGCAAGCGCCGGAGCATCCGCGAATGGAAGATGGAACTCCGCGGAGCGCTGAAGTTTTTGCGATTCTTTCTGTTTGCGGAGACGCCGCGCGACGTCACCGAGCGGGGCGTCGGCTGGAAGCGACTGCGCGTCGACGGCTTCTCCCGATTTTTCCGTGGGCAACGGAGCGGTCTGGCTCTTCTTTGCCTCCACCTGAGCGCGATCTTCCGGCGTGAGAATCTGAGCGCGCTTCAAATCTTGCTCGGTGTAGACGTGTTTGGATTTTTTCTGCTTGCTTTCTTTTTGAGCGCGTTCCTGACGAGCCGCTTCGGCGACATCCTGGGCGGAGCACTGCGCCGCGCCAAAGATAGCGGAAGCAGTTATCAGAATCGCAGGGAAGCACACCCTTCGCAGACGGGAAGGACAGCTCGCTGCAAGCGAGAAGGCGGTCAAGGCTGGAGTCTCGAGATCAGTTCGCTGCATTGAAACCGACCACGGGGGGACACCGCTTAGGGATATATATACCAAAATAGGGGCCTTATGGGAACAAGTATTTTTTGCCCAAGCCGGGCGCTCCCTGGCCCTGGCAGGGTACTTGACCGGCGCGTGTTGCGTTATGATTTGCCGTCTGGAGGTTGCGCTCGGCTGCAGCAAGGAGGAAGAAACCATGAGCAAGAAGCCACAATTTTCCCGGAGGCAATTCGTTTCCTCGGCGATTTCGGCGGCTACGATTTCTTCCTGGCAGCCTGGACGAGAAATTCTGGCCGCTCTCGCAGCACCGAAAAGTGGGACGCGCGAACTCGCTCCGCATTCGCAAGTCGCGTTGACAACCACTCCACCCTGGCGCGACCAGGGCATTCTCAACCTCGCAAAATCGCCGTACGCGAAACTGAGAAACGTGCCGGTGCACGCGGTCACCATCGAAAATGGTTTCTGGGCGCAGCGCCGCGAAGTCAACGTCAACAAGAGCATTCCTTCGATGGAAAAATTGCTGGAAGCCAACGGCCGCATGGATAACTTCCGCCGGCTCATCGGGAAGAGCAATGCCGCGCAGCGCGGGCCGGTGTATTCCGATTCCGACGTTTACAAATGGACAGAAGCTGCCGGCTTTGCTTTGCAATCTGGTGAGCGCCCCGAACTCCGCGCCGAAGTGGACAGAATCGCGAAGGACGTCGTTGCCGCGCAGCAGCCGGACGGATACTTGAACACTTATTACGTCGGCGACCATGCGGCGCAGCGAATGGAGCCGAGAGCCCAGCAATGGGGCCACGAACTTTACAACATGGGTCATTTCCTGCAAGGCGCCATCGCTTATTACCGCGCCACCGGCGATCGCACTCTGCTCGACACTGGCACCCGTTTTGTAAATGACTTCCTGCTTCCTAGTTTCGGTCCGGGCGCGGACAAGAAACCTTTGTTCTCCGGCCATCCAGAAATGGAATTGGCGCTGGTAGAGTTGTATCGACTGACCGGCGACAAGCGCCAGCTCGACCTCGCGGGTTATCTTCTCACCGGCGACTCGCGCATTCAGGTGAAGCCCTGGGATTACATCTACCATTTTTGCGGGACTCCCTTCACTTCGCGAAATCATCTCGAAGGCCACGCCGTGCGCGCCATGTACGCCTGCTGCGGCGCGACGGACTATTACCTGGAAACTGGCGATCCCGCGTATTGGAAGACGCTCAACGTTTTGTGGAAAGACCTTGTCTCGGCGCAAATGTACGTCACCGGTGGTGTCGGCGCGCGCAGCGATGGTGAAGCGTTCGGTGATCCTTATGAGTTGCCCAATGCCCGCGCCTACGGAGAGAGTTGCGCGGCCATCGGCAACATGATGTGGAATTGGCGGATGCTTGCCGCGACCGGCGAATCCAAATACGCGGATGTGATGGAACGCGCGCTCTACAACGGCATCAATTCCGGGATGTCGCTGGATGGCACGCTCTACTGCTATCGCAATCCGCTTGCTTTCGATCCTTCCGGCGGCGACAAGATTCGCAACGAGTGGTACGACACGACGTGCTGCCCGCCGAACCTGGAGCGCACGTTTGCTTCGCTGCCGGGATATTTCTATAGCACCAACAGCGAGGGCATCTATCTGCACTTCTTTGACAATTCGCAACTCGACTGGCATCTCGAAAACGGGGTCGCATTGAAGATTCGCCAGAAGACAAATTATCCGTGGGATGGTGCCGTCGAAATTTCCATCGCGCCCGCCGAACCCACGGAGTTCACTTTCTTCCTGCGGATCCCCGGCTGGACGGACACGGCACAAGTGAGCGTCAACGGGAAGCCAGTTTCGGGCGCAACGCCCGGGCAGTATCTTCCGATTCGTCGCCGGTGGGCCGCCGGCGACGTTGTCCGCATGAAATTCAATGTGAAGCCGCAGCTTCTCGAATCCAACGCACAGGTCATCGAGAACCACGGCCGCGTCGCCGTCCAGCGCGGACCGCTGGTGTATTGCCTCGAACAAATCGATCAGCCGGAAGGCGTCCCGCTGAGAGACGTAGCGTTGAACCTGGGTCCAAAATCGAGCGCGCAATTCCAGGAAGAATTCCGGAACGACCTGCTTGGTGGAATTCTTCTGTTGCGCCATAACGGCGCGGCTTATGGAGAATCCGCGGAGCAGAGCCGTCTCTATTTTCGCTATTCCAGCGAACCTCGAAAGTCGCGGGCTGTCTCGCTGACATTTATCCCGTATTATGCGTGGGCCAATCGCACGGCAACTCCGATGCAGGTTTGGACTCCTGTCTCGCAGACCATCGCTGGCTGAAAAGTATGCCGTTCGTGGTATAACTTCACGCCATGACGGACAAATGGGGAAGGCGTCTGTTCAAAGCAGGCGCGACGGCGTTGCTGATCCTCGGATTGGTGCACTCGCTCTCGCTGATTCGTGAGCAGGTTCCGGCAAATGAAACCGAGAGGCAGTTGCTCGGCCTGATGTCCAGCTACAGATTCAACTTGATGGGATCCATACGCACGATGAATGATCTGGTGCGCGGATTTAGCGTGTCCTTCATGCTCGCGGCCCTGGGTTTTGCTCTGTTCGATCTGCTGCTGTTCCGCGAACGGGCAGGATTACTGAAGCGGGCGGCGTTGGCAAATGTCATCTGGCTGGCGGCGATGACCGCCGTCGCTCTTCGTTATTTTTTCATTATTCCCACTTCCTTTCTTTCCGTCACGTTACTGATCTTTGTTCTGGCATGGTTAAAGCTGCCGGCTGAAGCGACGACTTAGGCCTGCTTTGCGAACCGCGGCTCCCTTGCTTTATTTTGCTTCCGACAAGTTCTCCGCAAGGAACTCGTCGTTGACAAAAGTAAGGGCTAACTCTAAGATTAGAGTTTGTCTCTACAGGGAAAGGTGTGACTGAGCGCAATGAGGACGTATGTAGCCAAGGGTGAAGAGGCCGAAGCGCTGAAGGTGGGCGCGAACTGGTTTGTGGTGGATGCGACCAACGTGGTGCTGGGACGCCTGGCGACCAAGGTCGCGCGCATGCTGATCGGCAAGGATAAGCCGAGTTTTACGCCGTACCTGGATTCGGGCGACCACGTGGTGGTGATTAACGCCGACAAGGTCCGCATGACCGGAAACAAGGTGGAGCAGAAAGTTTATTATTCGCACAGCGGGTATCCCGGCGGATTGAAGGAAGTGCCGGCGAAACGGTTGCGCGAGGCCAAGGCCGACTGGATGATCCGCGAGGCGGTTCTCGGGATGTTGCCGAAGAACAAGCTGCGCGCGCGGCGGGCAAAGAAATTGCGCATTTACCGGGACGCCGCAGGTTTAGCGCGGCACGCCGGACAGAAGCCGCAGCCGGTTTTGCTGTAAGCGAGATTCGTTTTTTCCGCACGTAGCTGTTCCTTCTAAGTGGTGCCTTAGCGGGGAATAAGCAGGCGTGAAGTTTGTGATTGATCCGCAAAGCAGCGGAATGGATGTTTGCCGCTGAGCGGACTGGTATCGAGATGGCTGCCGGGCAGTCATCCATCGCGAGGAGGAACGTTGAGTTCTACGGGAACGCCCCTAGCGGGCACACAGACATGGTTTCTCGGGACGGGACGGCGCAAGGAATCGGTGGCGCGCGTGTTTCTGCGTCCGGGAGCCGGCAAGTTCAAGATTAACGGCCGGACAGTGGAACAATATTTTCCGAATCATGCTTGGAAGCATGACGCGGTGGAGCCGCTGAAGTTCACCAATATCGCCGACCAGGTGGACGTGGTGGTGACCGCGCATGGCGGCGGCGTGGGCGGCCAGGCAGGCGCTGTGCGCATGGGATTGTCGCGAGCGATTTCGCGATTCAATCCGGAGCTGCGAGCGGCGCTGCGCAAGAACGGATTTTTGACGCGCGATTCGCGAATGAAGGAACGCAAGAAGTACGGACAGAAGGGCGCGCGCAAGCGCTTCCAGTTCACGAAGCGATAGTCTTTCGGCCCCAATTGTCCGGGGCCAATCGAGCTCCAGCGTGTCGACGCAAGTCGGCCCGCTGAGATCACGGCCGGCAAGAAGCCGGCAAGAGGCTGTTCTGTGGCGACGATTTGTTAAATGAAACGCTGCCACCGCAAACAGCCATCCTATTAGGAGGTAACTTGGCAGTAGAAATTACGATGAAAGAGTTGCTGGAGGCCGGAGTCCACTTCGGTCACCAGACGCGTCGCTGGAACCCGAAAATGAAGGAGTACATTTTCGGCGAACGCAACGGCATCCACATTATCGATCTCCAGAAAACCCTCAAAATGTTCCGCGAAGCGAGCCGCTTCGTGGGCGAACTTTCCGCACAGGGCAGAACAGTTTTATTTGTGGGCACCAAGCGGCAGGCCCAGGAAGCGGTAGCCGAAGAGGCGAAGCGCTGCGGCGCGTTTTTCGTGAACCACCGCTGGCTGGGCGGCACGCTGACGAACTGGGCGACGCTGCAGAAATCCATCAAGCGGCTGAAGCTGCTGAAGGCCATGAACGAAGATGGCCGCATCAAAGAGCTTTCCAAGAAAGAACAAGCCCGGCTGGACCGCGAAATGAAGCACTTGTTTCAAAACCTCGAAGGCATCGAAAACATGACGCAGTTGCCGGACGCCATGTTCGTGATCGATTCCAACGCGGAAGAGATCGCGGTGAAGGAAGCGCGCCGCATGGGCGTTCCGGTCGTTTCCGTGGTGGATACGAATTGCGATCCGGACGTGGTGGACTGGATTATTCCCGGGAACGATGACGCGCTGCGCGCCATTCGCCTGTTTACGACCAAGATTGCGGATTCCGTGCTCGAAGGCCACAACGCTTACCAGCAGTCGCAGGTCGCGGATCAGAAGGCCGCGGAAGATCAGGCCCTGGTGGAAGGCGTCGAATACGTCGATACCAGCGCGTACGAACAGTACGAAAAGCAGGAAGGCGACTTCGTGGAGGGTGTTGTGGAAACGCCCGCCGAGACGGCGGAAGCCACCGTTCCTCCTGACGACGAGGAAAAACGATAAAGAAATTGCGCGGGTAGGAATTCTGTGAGGCCCGCGCCGAGCGATTCGGTGCGGGCCGTTTTGTAGCTAAGAGCACCAACAAGAAATTGCCAATCAGCAAAGAGAAAAAGGATGAGTACACAACCGCCAGCAGTGCAAATCCCGGCACAACTCGTGAAGGAACTGCGCGAGAGGACCAACGCCGGTTTCGCGGATTGCCGCGCCGCGCTTGTGGAAGCTGGCGGCGACATCGAGAAGGCCATTGCCATCCTGCGGAAGAAGGGACAGGCCGCGGCCGCAAAAAAAGCCATGCGCGAAGCGTCAGAAGGACTCGTGGGGAGCTACATCCACGCCGGGGGGAAAATCGGCGTGCTCGTGGAGCTGAATTGCGAATCCGATTTCGTGGCGCGCACCGACGCGTTCCAGCAGCTTTCACACGACATAGCCATGCACATCGCGGCGCTCGACCCGCGTTACGTGCGGCGCGAAGAAGTGACGCCGGAGATGCTCGAGAAGGAGCGCGACATCTATAAAGCGCAGGCGCTGGCCACCGGCAAGCCGGAAGCGGTTGTCGAAAAAATCGTGAACGGCAAGATGGAAAAGTTCTACGAGGAAAACTGCCTCTACGAACAGCACTACATCAAGGACGAGAGCGTAACCATCGGAGAGATGATCGCGCAGGCGATCGCCAAGCTGGGCGAAAATATTTCGATTCGCCGCTTCGTGCGGTTCAAGGTCGGCGAAGTGAGCGGCGGAGCCGCCGGGCCGGAAGCAGCGCCCGTGCCAGTGAAACCATAATTCAGAGTCAATTGGAATCAACCTTCAGCGTCCCGGTTTCGGCCGGGGCGCTTTTTTTTGGTGGAGTGCGGGGGCTTGCAGCCGCACTCCAAATTGTGCGGGGGCCAACATAGTTTGTTACAATTCACGGGATTTTAGACCGCGCCAATCGGAGACTCATGGCAGCCGCGAAGAAAGCTGGAAGGAAGAGCGTGAAAAAAGGCAAGCCAGCGTACCAAAGAATTTTGCTGAAGCTCTCCGGGGAATCATTCCAGGGGCCTCAAGGATTCGGCATCCACGGGGAAACGATTCAAGGCATCGCGCGCGAACTGAAGGACGTGCACAAACTGGGCGTGCAAACGGCGATCATGGTCGGCGGAGGAAATATTTTCCGCGGCGCGAGGCAGAAAGGTTTTGAAATCGACCGCGCGACCGGAGATTACATGGGCATGCTGGCGACGGTGATTAACGCGCTGGCATTGCAGGACGCGCTCGAAAAAGAAGGCGTGTTCACGCGCGTGCTGAGCGCCATCGAAATGAAAGAAGTTTCCGAGCCGTTTATCCGGCGGCGAGCGATCCGCCATCTGGAAAAAGACCGCGTGGTGATTTTCGCGGCAGGGACCGGGAATCCGTATTTTTCGACGGACACGGCGGCGGCGCTGCGGGCCATGGAAATCAAGGCGGACGTCATCCTGAAAGCCACGCGCGTGGACGGCGTTTACGACGCCGACCCGGAACAAATTCCGGACGCGAAATTTTTTGCGGCAATTTCCTACCGCGAAGTGCTGAGCCAGAACCTGAAAGTGATGGACTCGACCGCGATCTCGCTGTGCATGGACAACGGCATGCCGATCGTGGTGTTCAACATGAACCGTCCGGGGAATATCAAGCGCGTGGTGCTCGGAGAGCGCGTGGGCTCGAAAGTAACGCCAGCGTGAGAAAGTGTTCAGCTTTCAGAACTCGGCTTTTGATGGTAGAAGAAAGTTGAATTGTGTCCGAGTATCATTCCCGCGGCGATTTTTCTGTTTGCGAGAAAGCGAGCACGCAAAACTGAACACCGGATCAGTTGTTGTTTCGATGAGGGAGAATGACGATGTTTGGATCTGCAAAAGAGGCGCTGGCGGCCGCTAAGACGCGCATGGAAAAGGCGGTGGATGATTTTCGCAAGGAGCTTGGCACGCTGCGGACCGGGCGCGCCAATGCTTCGATTCTGGACGCCATCCGCGTGGATTATCACGGTACGCCCATGCCGGTGAATCAACTCGGCACAGTGATGGCGCCGGAGGCCACACTGCTAGTGATTTCACCGTGGGACCCCAGCGTGGTGCCGCTGATCGATAAAGCCATCCGGAGTTCCGACCTGGGACTGAATCCCACAAACGACGGCAAGGTAGTGCGCGTGCCGATGCCTGCGCCGACAGAAGAGCGCCGCAAGGAAATCGTGAAACACTTGCACAAGGTGCTGGAGAACCACCGCACCGCGGTGCGCAACATCCGGCGCGACATTAAAGAAGCCATCGACAAACTGGAGAAGGACAAGAAAATCAGCCAGGACGAGCAGAAACGGGCGCTGGACGAATTGGAAAAAATCGCGCATGCGGAGACCAAGAAGATCGAGGATCTGTCCGCCGCCAAGGAAAGGGAAATTCTGGAACTCAAATAGGCGCCCGCTCTTATTTCTAAATCCCTGGCCCCTGAAGCAAGATGCGAACGAAGGTTAAGTTGTATTTTCAGACTTCAACACCTCCCCCTTGTTTTCATACGTGTATCTAAAGGGCTTAGTGTTTACGTAAGTGCTTTAGAATGAACACTTGCGGGCATCTCTATAAGTGTTGATTCTAGGCAGCTGCATGAGTAATTAAAAGTCAACAGGATTTTTTGAGCGGAATGAGTTTTCCCGGAAGTGAGCGTCCGTGTGGGGCCCTCAAAAGGCCCCTCCTACTTTGAGAGTTCAAGGTTTCGGGAGTGGCGGAGTAGTGGCGGCTGAGGAAGCGGGCTTGGACGTCGGCGCAGCGGGTGCGGCGAGGTCGATGGTAATGCCTTGGGCTTGGTCGTTTTGCACGGCACGGAGGAAGGCGTTGTAATCGGCGGCGCGGTCGGCGGGAACCTGCCGCTGTAAAAAGTTGATATGACGTGAAGCGGTAACGGTCTCTCCCTTTGCGGAATATTGGGAAGCGAAGGTGGCGTAGTCGCGCACGATGGAAGTGCCGGTTGGCGGAACGATGGCCGTGCCAGGTGGGAGATGCAACGTCATGCGAGTCTCGACTTCGAGCGGAGTGCCGAGTTCGATGGGCGAAACGTCGGCGCCCGGGGCGGGTCTTGCCGGCGGATCGG
>Ga0207665_10000477_pt1 | contig 27171 bp, 24 predicted proteins | sample LARL112metaG_FD_184351 | JGI IMG/M metagenome (GOLD analysis project Ga0207665, IMG submission 184351) | Corn, switchgrass and miscanthus rhizosphere microbial communities from Kellogg Biological Station, Michigan, USA - LAR L11-2 metaG... | ecosystem: Host-associated > Plants > Roots >... | reverse complement strand
CCGGGAACGTCAACGTTTTTGATGTGCAGCACCGCGCGATTGTCGCCTTCGATATCCCAGGGATAGCTGCCCCCTTTGAAGCCCATCTCACTGGTCGGATCTTTGATCGGCACATCGAGCACATTGCTGCCGCTCTGATCGATGCTGGCCGCATAAGCCATCACTGCTCCGGGATTGCCAGAGTGATCGATTTCGATCCCAGAGTCCTGAACCACGCCGTTGCCGATCGCGTCGATGGCTGAACTCAGATCAAGCTCGCGCACTTGATTCGGAGTCAATGTCAGTGCTGTCAGGTTAACTCGGTCTTTGGTAACATAAATCTAACTATTTTCTTTCAAAGGGACTGCCCTAAATGCAACCACGAATGATTAACGGCTCTTGGTTGACGATTAGACGGAACGATTGAAGTCCAAACTTCTTATTTCGATCTTCGATCGCGCTCTGCGCTGGTCCAGTCGCAGAGCGTTTTCACATCCGCGGGTGAGAGTTTTGAACTCGGATGCAGCGGTGTGTAAAACCACAGAGGCATTGCGCCGTCAGTGACTTCATCGCAAATCTGGCGCAGTTTCTTATCCTGGCGATCCTGATCGAGGCGGCCCCATTCAGATAAGTTCATCATTCGGCGGCCGCTGCTGACGTCGCCGGCCAAAAGCCAGGACACCGGTGCGACATGGCTGTACCACGGCCACACGGTTTTGTTTGAGTGACAATCAACACACGAGCGATTGAAGATCGCCGCGACTTCCGGTGTCATTTGCGTGCGCGCGAAGATCGTCTGTGATTCATCGACTGGAGGGTTCGTTCTCGCGGGACGGCTGAATTGGATCGCGAAAAAAAGTACGACCAAAATGATCACAGTCCATTTGAGAAAGTTTCGCACAGCTCTCCGCTTTTTCCTGAAATTCGTTTAGAAGACGGAATTGTCAGGCATCCTGAATTTGGTTTTTCTTAGCGCCTTCAGTTTCACTTTGCGCCTTTGCGTGAAAAAAAGCCGCGATAATTTCTCGCAAAGGCGCGGAGGAGATCCAAAGCCGCAAAGCCAGCAAAGACACTACTAACTTAGGAGGCAGTAGCCCGCCTCTAAACAATTAAACCCCGGACGTCGTTTCAATCAAGCCTTTGATGCGCCGCCGAATTGTAGCATCTCTCTCTTTTTCCAGGATGTCCTTCAGGATGGGCTCGGAAAATCGTCCGTACTTGCGCATCTGTTTGATCGCGGCAGCGCGCACTTCAGACGACGGATCGCCAAGCAGGCCCACTTGTCGCTGAACAGACTTTTCCATTTCCGGTGTGATCAATTCCGCCCGACCGACAAGTACGCGCGTCAGTTCCGCCGGACGTGGTTCAATCGTGATCGGCAGCACGGCATCCGTAGTCTGGCGCGGCAGAATGTAGAACACGCGCGCGCCTTCTTCAAACCAACTGTCGCGCCAGGTCTTGATCATTGCGTCGGCCTCTTTTTCATAGAGTCCCGACGCGACCAGGACTTCTTTTAGGTCCTGAATCAGCGAATCCACGTTTTGATCGAGCGCTGGTCGCGGAGTCGTGGTTGCGCCCGCGAGATGGTCAACGAATCGATAGCCGATCTTACCGCCCCGATTCTCAAAAATAATCAGGTGAGCGATCTCGTCTCTGCCGAGATTCTTCAGCGTGACATTTCCACTTTCGAGTTTCACCGAAAGCGGCAAATCAAAATTTCCCGCGCCGCGATAGAAAAGAAACTTTTCCTGTTGGGTTGGTTTGCCGTCCGTGCGGCAGACCTGGATTGGAGCAGAGTCCGTTTCGCGCGCCGCGTAATAACGGCTGCTGGTGTAATCAATCGGGAGATTTATCGATGCGCCGGGCATGATTCGAAGTTTTCCCCAATCGATCGTCGCGTCAACCGTTCGCGCCTGCGGATACCATTCCGTAATTTTGCCTTTCGGGAAATTAACTTTGACGGAAAGCTCCATTTCGTTGGCGGAGTAAAAATAAACGACGGGCGTTTCCATTCGCACCAAGGCCGTCAGATCGCCTTTGCCCGTGACCCGCCCATGTCGAAACGCGTCGAGTCCTTCCTGCATCGTGTGGACGAATTTCGGTAAATCTGTTGGACCGTTGAGCGGCCGCCATTCGAGAGCGATGCCATCCTTTCCGGCAATCGAGGTGAACGTGCCCCACTCGTGAACCACCAGCCGGCCGCTTCCCTTCAGATTCTTTGGATCCAATTCGTGCGGGGGACGGGTCCAGGCAGTGATTGAGATTCCGACGATCGCAGTCACCACCAAAGACAAAACACAAATCGCGAGAATTCTCGAGACGCTGTTTTTCTTCATCATCACAAAACCTCCGGTCCACATTGAGACGGACTTAGTCGACGCACAATTATTTCCCGCGCAGCACTCGTAGTCTTCGATGCACTCCGCTACGAATTTGACCGGCACCGTCGCGTAAAACCTCTGGAACGGACTTGAACGATTCGCATTCCGAGTCAATCTTCTCTCGCCAGAGGTTGAGCATGTCCCGATCGAGACGCAGGATGCCATCACGCGTTACGCCATCGGGCGGCGGCGCCAGCGTCGCCATTCGGTCATACACACGCGCGCGTTCCGAATCATTGACTCGCGACAGCAAATGCCACAGCGTGAATGCATCGCGCGGACGAGCATTCGTCAGCACCAGATCCAGCGACGGCATCTTTGACCAGGTCGTGTCACCAGGTTCGAAGTCAAGTTTCATTAACGCCTTGCGAAACATCTCCGATGAATCTTCAAAGTAGGGCGTGCCTGGTCCAATGCCCGGCCTGGTGGCGCAGGCCGCGCCGGCGGGCACCACCGATTCGCGATCTCTCAAGTGGAGCGATACCCAACCCAGCGTCACCCGTAGCAAACTGTCACCTTCGTCGTTCACCTCAAGCGTGTACGCACAACCGAGATCCTCGGCGACGGCTGACGGCGTATCGACAAAGAATAGTCTCGGCGGCGCTGAGATGCGCGCGCTCAGCCGGCCTCGCGCCAATTCCAGACGATGCTCGGTTGCTTTGGTTTCGACCAGTCGCACGCGCGTGCCTGGATCGATCTCGACTTCACCGATATTTCCGACATTGATTTGGGCGCGCGAGTTGGCGTCAGTCTCAAGCCATTGACCGATGCCCAGCTTTCCTTTGTCGTCGACCGGCGCAGACCCAATGCGCGGCGCGCCGTCCAGCCGGGCGACGTCCCAGGAAGCCCCCGGTAATCTGGTTCCCGTTGATCTATAACGAAGTGCTACGGCGATTACGAAAGCGACGCACACCAACGCCACGAATGCGGGTATCGCAAAACGAGGTTGCGCAAAAAAGGAAACCACCGGCCGTCGCGTGCGCCGTGGAACTCTTTCGTCATTGCGATTGATGAGTGCTTCCATTTCCTGCCACAGTGGATCCGGCGCCGGCATCAGCGGCAGTTGCTTCGCCAACTCAACGCCCAGCCTGATCTCTTCAAATTCCTGCCGGCAACGAGTGCATCCGATCAGATGCTCCGCGACTTTGCGCGTCTCAGCGGCTGACAATTCTTCATGACAATACGCAGAGAATTGATTGCTGACGTGCGTGCTAAACATAGTGCTACTCTCCGCTCAGAACCGCCTGCGGTAGCGGGCGGTTGATCAAATCTATTCCGAAAGATAGTTCCTTCGCAGATGACCGAGCCGTTTGGCCAGGGCTTTGTGCGCTCGATTCAAGCGCGATGCGACCGTGCCTTTCGAACAACCGAGCACCTCCGCGATCTCTTCGTAAGAAAGCCCTTCGATATATTTCAAGAGGACCGGTTGACGCATTCTGGGTCTGAGATCGCTGATTGCTTCTCTGATGAAACCGGCAACTTCCTTTCGCGCATAGCGTCTTTCCGGCGAGCGGCGTTTGTCTGTCATGTTGACTAAATCTGACTCGCCAAAAGGGAAGAACCGGCGTTGCTTTCTGCGCTCGTCATGACATGAGTTGACGACCAGCCGATATAACCAGGTGGTGAATTCCGAGTCACCGCGAAATTGATTAATGCGCGTCATCAATTTAAGAAATATCTGCTGGGTGACGTCGGCCGCCATCGCTTCATCGCCGAGCGAGTACACAGCGATCGAGAACACCCGATCCTTGTAAGTTTCGAAGAGCTGCCGGAAGGCCTCCCGGTCGCCTTGCTGACACCCTTTGATTACGTGCTCATCGACCGATTGTCGCACCCGCTGCTCCAGTGGTTTAGCCATCTGCTCGAGCATCGTCAATTTAGACGAAACTCGCCGGTGTTTTCTTCCCGAGTGTTGCAAAAAAAAATGCGGCTCTGCCTCGCTTGGCAAAGCCGCCAAATCATTTAAGAAAAGTTGTGCTTTCGCGAATGCTGTATTCGAATCAGCGCGTCACGTGCACCAACATTTCAGTGCCGGAGTCCAGCTTCAGTTCTTTACTTCCCTGCACCGCCAGCGAGCCAACTCCACCGGCGCCGCCGATCAAGAGCCCGATGCCCGCGCCCTTGCCGCCGCCGATGATGCCGCCGAGAATGGCGCCGGCGCCCGCGCCGATCGCGCCGCGCTTGATTGTTTGTTTCGTGCGGCTGCTCGATTGCACGCCGCCTTCTTCGTCAGCTCGGCCGGCGTTTTCTCCATAGATTCGCGTGACGTAGCCGTGCATGATTCCGTGACGGCCGTCAGTGAGATTAATCGAATCAAACGCCAGGTTCATCGTCGTGCGGCCTTTAATCTTGCCCGACTTAATGATTGAGCGAACGTGTCCATTGACAGTTGCTTCACTGAGCCGAACAGGATCGATCACCGTCGCCGTGAATTTGTCGCCGGCGCGCGAATCTTTACTCGAAAGCGTTTCGTTTAAGCGCACTTTCAAATTCGTCCCGACCGCCACGATCGGTGTGTAGCGCGGCGCCGGCCGTCGCAAACGCGGCCTGGTTCTTTGTGCGTCGGCGATCGCGGGCACAACTAACAACATCACGATCACCATCAAGAGTGTTTTGGTGTGATTGAACTTCATCGTATTCCTCCTAACTTTTCGGGGAGGGCCATGGGAAAGAAAAAGTATGCCGTCATTTCAAGCCAGAACATCTAACTCGCGATCGCCACGGCCACTGCCTCTGATTTCGCAGGTTGTTCGTCACTTTCGAATGTACGCCGGCGATGGACCGTGCCGTCCGAATCAAAAATGTAAGCCGAGGGCGCTTCGCGCATGATGATGTCCTGCAAACGCATCAAGCCGTAGAGCAGGGCTTCAGGCCGTGGCGGACAACCGGGAATGTAAACGTCAACCGGGATCGTGCGATCGACGCCCTGCATTGTCGAATATGAATCGAACGGCCCGCCCGTCGAAGCGCACGCGCCCATCGCGATGGCCCACTTCGGCTCCGGCATCTGATCGTAAACGCGGCGCACCACCGGGCCCATCTTCAAAGTAACCGTACCGGCGATGATGACCAGGTCGCTTTGACGCGGGCTGGGGCGAAACACGCCCGCGCCGAAACGATCGATGTCGAAACGTCCGGCGCCGGTCGCGATCATTTCGATCGCGCAACACGCCAGACCAAACGTCATGGGCCAGATGGCCGACTTGCGCGCCCAGTTAACTCCGAACTGCGCCAACTTCGTATCGATCAACGGCGCCGCCATCTTTTGGCGCACAAAGTTCGTGATCGCATCGACCGTGGTTAAGACAAATCCTTCTTCGTGTTCAGCCATTATCTTTAGGGATGAGGGCGGAGGGATGAGGGATGATGCCTTTGCTGCGCAACATCTTCGCCTTCTCCTTAACGCCCTTAACCATCGTAACAAACATCGCTAACAGTTCTTCGGTTTCTTCGCAAATAGGTTTGAGTCGCTCTTCCGAGAAGATTTTTGCTTCACCCAGGAGTTCAAGCCAATAAAGGGTTTCCTCTAACTCCTGAAGTCCACCTTCGAGCTTGTTGATAAAATCCGGGTTCGATTTCGCTCGGCAAGCCTCGTGATAATGAGCGCCAACCGACGTTCCAGATCTCAAGACTTGTTTGCCGAGCACTTGCGCTTCAGGGCTCTTTGGCAAAGCGACGTAAAGCTTAACGATCCGAAGCGCGAACTCCTTGGTTCTCTTTCTCAAGTCCTGTCGCTCGGATTTCATCCCTCATCCCTCCGCCCTCATCCCTGTTCAGACCCATTCTAACGCGCCTTTACGCCAGGCGTAGTAGTAACCCACCACCAGAATTCCGATGAAAACAAACATTTCAACCAGCGCGAACTTCGTGAACGAAAAATCGTTGCCCATGAAAATGATCGCCCAGGGCAGCAGAAAAATCGTTTCCACGTCGAAGATCAGAAACAGCATCGCCACGATGTAATAGCGGACCGTGAAACGATCGTGCGCGCCGGTTTCCGGATCGATCCCGCACTCGTACGGCCGCATCTTGTCCTTTTGATATTTCGACGGACGCAGGAACCGGCCGAGAATCAGCGGCAAAACGGGGAAGATGATCGCGAAAACAAAAAAGACCATCACCGGCAGATAGGCCGTGCTTGGCCCACCGACGGTATGCGCAGCCGTTGTCGTTGTTGCTTGTAACAGCAGCATCTTTGTTGCCTGGCGAAGCGTTACGCTCGGAAAAAGTGCTTGTGAATATTGTTAACGTGAAAATATTAAGTGCCGCGCGAGATCAATGTCAATCAAGAGCTGTGTGACTCGGTACAGAACCGGGAGCAGTAGCGACCGGGTCATTGATGAGCGGGGCAGTAGCCCGACCGTGAGGGAGGGCTTCGTCGCGCGCAGTCGCGTTGTTTGGCTCCGTAGGAGCCGGATGTTTATGACAACCGGCGGCTCAAAAAACAGTTAGCTCCGTAGGAGTGAAATTTATTCAACGAATCGACCCATTGAGACGCGAACATTTCGCTCCTACGGAGCTTGGAAATATTTCAATTGCGTGGTCTATAAACATTTCGTTCCTGACGGAACTCATAATGACTACTTGCTTCTCTTTGTGGCGGCTTTGCCGCCTGATATGCGGAAGGTCTCTGACCTTTCGTTCGCAAGGTTTAAATTTTCATTCTGGACTACGCCCGCGCTCAGGGACTCTTATCATGGCGCGTCTCGCCGGCGAGCAATTCGACGGCATGAGCCAGGACGGGTTTGATGACTGCAAAACTTTCGCGCACGGCTTTTGGCGAGCCGGGAAGATTGACGATCAGGGTTCCCGATCGAATTCCGCTGACGCCGCGCGAGAGCATGGCCATCGGAGTATTATTCCGCGTTTCGATTCGCATGGCTTCCGACAAGCCGGGCGCCAGCCGTTCGATGACTTGCAGAGTTGCTTCCGGAGTGTTGTCGCGCTCGCCAAAACCGGTGCCGCCGGTGGTCACGATCAGATTCACATCCTTGAGGTCCGCGTACGCGCGCAACTTGTGCGACAGCGGCTCCGGATCGTCGCTGATAATTTCCTGGTCGACAATCTTCGCGCCGATGTCTTTGAGAAGTTGAACCAGGGCTGCGCCCGACGTGTCCTCGCGTTTACCCCGCGAGCACGCGTCACTGACCGTGATTACCACTGCACGAATTTGTGTCGGCATAAGCTTTAGCAAAGGACTAAGTACAAAGAGCAAAGCGCAAACGAGTTCATGCGCTCTCTCTTGTCGGTTGCTCCAAAGATGATTCTCAGAGCACTCTGCCTTTGCTCTTACCTCTTTGTGGTCCGCACGTGTTCCTTCAGCCAACAACGATCCATCACGACTAACAATCCTGCCTCGCCCGCGCGTTGCGCGGCGTCGTAATCGATCACGCCTTCCTGCAACCAAACGGCCTTTGCGCCGACGGCAATCGCTTGTTCGACTGCCTCGCCTGCTGCTTCCGGTCTTCTGAATACATCGACAAGATCGATTTTCTCCGGCACGTCGGCGAGTGCGGCGTAAGCTTTTTCTCCCAGCACTTCACTCTCATTCGGATTTACCGGAATCACTCGATAGCCCGTGCGCTGCATGTATGCGGCCACGCCATGCGAGGGACGCTCCGGATGCGAAGACAATCCCACTACGGCAATCGTTCGGCACTCTTCCATAATCCGTCTGATCGTTTCCGGGCTGTTGATGTCCAAGACTCTTTTACGCTTCGTTCTCTTCCGTGCCCTCCGTGGTGAAAATATTCTGAAACCATAATTCACCGCAAAGACACGGAGGACGCCGAGCATTAATTCACTGAGGCGCTCACCGCATGCAGTTCCTGCAATGCATGTACGCTAATTTCTGTCTGGCTCACGCGTGACGAAAGCGCTTCCACCAGGGCCTGCGCGCCGGTCATCGTGGTAACGCACGGCACGTTGTATTGCAACGCCGCGCGACGAATCGCCTGCTCGTCAAAATGTGACGCGCGCCCCAACGGCGTGTTGATGACCAAAGCGATTTCTCCCTGCTTGACATGGTCCACAATATTGGGACGTCCTTCGTTTACCTTGAAAACGTTCGCGACTTCCAAACCGACTTCGCGCAAGCGCGCCGCCGTTCCTACGGTCGCCATCAAATCAAACCCCAGCCGGACTAATCTGCGCGCAAGTAAAACGGCCTGCCCTTTGTCGGCTTCATTCACGCTGATGAAAGCAGTGCCGCTTTGCGGAAGTGCGAGGCCCGAAGCTGTCATCGCTTTGCCATAGGCTTCGCCAAAACTCTCACCAATGCCCATAACTTCCCCGGTCGAGTGCATTTCCGGACTCAAAACCGGATCGACACCGGGAAATTTTACGAACGGGAATACCGGTGATTTTATGTAGAAGCGATCGACCGTTAGTTCATCCGGCAAATCAAATTCTTGCAGCTTCTTTCCGGCCATCACCAGCGCGCCGATGCGTGCGAGCGGGACGCCGGTCGCTTTGGAAACAAACGGCACCGTGCGCGAAGCGCGCGGATTAACTTCGAGCACATACACGCGATCGTCCTTGATCGCAAACTGAATGTTCATCAGGCCGTTCACGGTTAGCGCAGTCGCCAGCCTGCGAGTGTAGTGTCGCATCGTCTCGAGATGTTCTTCGGCAATGCGCACGGGCGGCAAAACGCATGACGAATCACCTGAATGAATACCCGCCTCCTCGATGTGTTCTTGAATTCCGGCAATCACGCAAGCGCTGTCGTCGGCGAGAGCATCGACGTCGAACTCCGCCGCTTGCTCCAGAAATTTATCGATCAAAACCGGGCGGTCGTGAGAAAAATCAACTGCGGTCCGCATGTAATCGTCGAGGCTCTCCTGATCGTAAACGATCGCCATGGCCCGGCCGCCGAGAACGTAGCTGGGGCGCACCAGCACCGGATAACCGATGCGCTCGGCAATCTCGCACGCTCCTTCAATTGAAGTAGCAGTCCCGTTTTCAGGCTGCGGAATGCCGAGTTTGCTAAGTAAAGCGCCGAAGCGTTTTCGATCTTCCGCGAGATCGATCGAGTCCGGCGAGGTGCCGATGATTGGCACGCCCGCTTCGTGCAAACGCATCGCCAGGTTCAGAGGCGTCTGGCCGCCAAACTGAACGATCACTCCCGTCGGTTTTTCGACGTCCACGATGTTCATCACATCTTCAAAGGTGAGCGGTTCAAAGTAGAGCCGATCAGAAGTGTCATAGTCAGTCGAAACCGTTTCCGGATTACAGTTGACCATGATCGTTTCGAAACCCGCTTCGTGCAACGCGAATGACGCGTGGCAACAGCAGTAATCGAACTCAATTCCCTGCCCGATTCTGTTTGGCCCGGAACCGAGAATCATGATCTTCGGTCGATCGGTGGGCTGCGCTTCATCTTCTTCTTCAAATGTCGAGTAGAGGTACGGCGTATAAGATTCGAACTCGGCGCCGCACGTGTCCACGCGTTTGTAAACGGGAATGAGGCCGAGCTGTTTGCGGTATGCGCGCACTTCGTCTTCACTGCGCTTCGTGAGATATGCGAGACGGCGATCCGACAATGCTGCTTCTTTGAACGCGCGCAGCAAATCGATCGGAATGTTCTCAAGTGCGGGCGGCCCACCCGCTACCGCAGGTGGTACTGACTCGATCTGTTCCTGGATCTCCATCACCTGCTTGAGCTGATCGAGAAACCACGGATCTATTCGCGATAAGCGATAAATTTCATCGATCGACCACCCGTGCTCCAAGGCGTAGGTTATGTACGAGAAGCGTTGGGAATTTGGCCGCGCGAGCTTTCGTTGCAGCTCATGATTTGGCACGTCTTCAAGTCGCAGAGGTTTTACGGCTTCCAGCGAACGCAGACCCTTGAAAAGCGATTCCTTGAAAGTGCGGCCGATGGCCATCACTTCGCCAACCGATTTCATCTGGGTGCCGAGCACGTCTTCTGCTTCGCGAAACTTCTCAAAATTCCATTTCGGAATTTTTGTTACGACATAATCGATGGTCGGTTCGAATGACGCCGGAGTTTTTTTCGTGATGTCGTTCGGAATTTCGTCGAGCGTGTAGCCAACGGCGAGTTTCGCGGCGATCTTGGCGATCGGAAAGCCGGTCGCTTTCGATGCCAGCGCCGACGACCGCGAAACGCGCGGATTCATTTCGATCACGCGAATCTCGCCGTCGTTTGGACTGACCGCGAACTGAATGTTCGATCCCCCGGTTTCGACGCCGACTTTGCGAATAATCGTAATCGCCATGTCGCGCATCTTTTGATATTCACGATCAGTCAAAGTCTGCGCCGGCGCCACCGTGATTGAATCGCCCGTGTGTACGCCCATCGGATCGAAATTCTCGATTGAGCAGATGATCACCACGTTGTCCGCCAGGTCGCGCATTACTTCCAGCTCAAATTCTTTCCAGCCGAGGATCGATTCTTCGATCAGGACTTCGTGAATTGGCGAGGCGGCCAAACCTTTGCGGACGATTTCTTCAAACTCCTCGGGATTGAAGGCCGTGCCGCCGCCAGTGCCGCCGAGCGTGAACGACGGCCGAATAATTGCCGGATAGTCGGTCTCTTTCACGATCGCTTCGGCTTCCGCCCACGAGGTGGCGAATCCTCCGCGCGGCATCTGCAAACCTGCTTCGTCCATAGCCTTTTTGAAGAGCAGACGGTCCTCGGCAATCTTGATCGCTTCGCGCTTAGCTCCGATCATCTCGACGGCGCATTCTTCGAGCACTCCCGCATCCGCCAGCGCAATTGCCAGATTCAAAGCCGTCTGGCCGCCGACTGTCGGCAGCAGGGCATCCGGCTTTTCTTTTCTGATGATTGCTGAAACTGATTCCACCGTAAGCGGTTCGATGTAAGTTCGATCAGCCATCTCAGGATCGGTCATGATCGTCGCCGGATTCGAATTGACCAGCACGACCTCATAACCTTCCTGTCGCAGAGCCTTGCATGCCTGCGTGCCCGAGTAATCAAACTCGCAGGCCTGGCCGATGACGATGGGCCCGGAACCGATAATCAGAATCTTGCGAATGTCAGTGCGCCTGGGCATCCGAATCTAAAATGACAGACAGAGCTTGCATAAAGTCGAAACATTTTACATAACTATGAAGCAGGGACGAACCCTTTGAGAGCAAGACCCATGTTTCGAAAGATAAAATTCCGTTTGTTTTGGCCAGGATTAGCTCTCATCGTTGCGTGTGCGGCATCGTTTTCTTCCTCTTTCGGCCAGAAACCTTCATGGCAGGACGAAGATGGAGTTCTCGATGCCGTCACGAGCAAGAAAGATCTGTATCCCGCCGATGCCGATGCAAAAGAAGAGATCGCCGACGCTTTGAAGCAAGCCGTCACCGATCACAGGCGCGTGATGCTCGTCTTTGGCGGCAACTGGTGTTACGACTGTCATGTACTCGATCACGCGCTGCACGAAGGCGCCGCGGGCCAGATCATGAAAGAAAAGTTTGTCCTGGTTCACGTGGACATTGGCGAAGGCGACAGGAATCTGGATTTGCTCAAGAAGTACAAGATTCCTCTGGAAAAAGGCGTGCCGGCCGTGACGATCTTAAGCGACGATGGGACCTTGCTTTATAGCAGCGGCAATGGTGAGTTCGAAGCCGCGAGAAGGATGATGAGAAAGGATCTGGTCGCCTTCTTGCAGGAGTGGACAAAAAACAATTCGCCAGTCACCGAAAAACACTGATCGAAGACTCCAGCTCAGGGCTCGTGCTTTAGCGCGCGAGCCGGCCCGCGCCGACAAAAACCTGACCTAGCCAAATAATCATTGCCAAGAGACGCATTCCGAAGTATAGTCTGCATCGATTTTCCTGCATTTATCATCCTTCTCGGCGTTGGCTCGATGCCAGCGTTTCTTGAAATCGTTACTAAAGCAAAAGACCTGAACTCACATCATGCTCACATTAAAGAATATGCGTCAGACCTCTCCTCGCAAACGAGTCTTAATCGTAAATTGCTATTTCGACGATTCGCGCCAGCCTCTGCGCCGGACAACCAAGATCCCGCAATCAGTAGGCCCGATCTATTTAGCAGGCGCCTTCGAGCGCGATCTTTGCGATGTTCGCTGCTATAACGAGCAAGCCAGCGGGCCTTTGGAAGACGAGCATCTGCTCGGATGGCCAGACATGTTGGTGCTCACCGGTTTAACCAACAGCTTCGATCGCATGCTGCATTTGACCGCTTACGTCAGATCGAAGAATTCCAGCGCCATCGTGGTCGCTGGCGGGCCCGCCATTCGAATGTTGCCCATACTGGCAAAAAAGTTTTTCGATTATGCCTGCATGGGTGACGTCGAGGAGATGGCCGAAGTAATTCATCAGGCCTTTGGACCGGAATACCTCGCCGAGCAAACCTTGCCGCGGTACGATCTTGCATATTGGCTGGGGCACATCGGCTATGTCGAAAGCACACGCTACTGTAATTTCCACTGCTCTTTTTGCACGCTTACCGGCGAGGGCCGTCCATATCAAAAATACAATCTCGAATACATTCGACAACAGATTTTGGCATCCGGTAAACGTAAACGGATGTTCTTTATCGATAACAATTTTTATGGCAATGACCGCGATCATTTTCGCGCGCGCATCGATCTCATTAACGAAATGCGCGGAGCCGGCCAATTCGAAAACTGGGGAGCACTGGTAACGAATGATTTCTATCATAAAGATGAGAACTTGCGGGTAGCCTATGAATCGGGCTGCCGGCTTTTGTTTAGTGGCGTCGAATCGTTTGATACGGAATGGCTGCGCGAATTTAGTAAGCTTCACAACACCACTGCGCCGCAGGTCGATTTGATCAGCAAGTGCCTTAACGCGGGAATCATTTTTTACTACGGTCTGATTGTGGATTTCTCTTCTCGCAGTGTGGCGGAAATTCGTCGCGAGCTCGACTTTATAGTTGATACGCCGGAAATCACGCTGCCGTGTTATGCGAGCGCAACGATCCCGATGCTGGGAACTCCTTTCTTCTTTGATTGTCTGGCCCAGCAAAAGATTTTGCCCTCTACCAAACTTCGCGACATGGACGGGACGACTCTGACCTTGAAACCGAAGGATCCAATTCCGGAGGTAGTCAGGTTTCTTGATGACTTGCAATGCTTCCGCGGATTTCGGAAGCGCATACTGAAGCACTCAGTCGCGTTCACCATGAAATACCGCAACAAGTTGAGTGCTCTGCACCTGTCGATTGCCGCGGGCGCGGGATTGTTGCTTTCAGCCCAGACCCTTTCGACCTCCGTATCAGGTTTCGGTTGGGCGAAACGGCGAATCCCACGCACTTATGTGAGCACCACGGAACCGCTCGATCACATGTACACTCCCGCATTTCGCGTGGACTCACGCTTTGAGAGTTATTTCAAGCCAACCATGGTTACCGACAAGAGTGGTCAACTGCACGAGCATCTCGTCGACTCGGGTGTATTAAAAGCAAATGCCTACAAAGCCAGGTCAGCAGCGGCCAGCTAAAAATATCTTTGCAGATGACGTTCGAAAATGAAATGGCTGGAAACCGCGGCAGTCCGGACTGATTTTATATCTCGCGCTGAGGTAATGCTGGGATCAGGTTTCGTCAAGCAGAGAAACTAACGGCAGTTGTTACCTGGAGTCGCGGCCGGCCTGACTAAGTTTCCTGCGATAATCTTCGCCTTCAATTTGCACAGTCTTGCACATTTCGTAGAGGCGCGAGCGTACGCGCGTGCCTATACGATCCTCCAGGGTTTCTGATTTCTCGTTTTCGGCGACATCGCGAAAGTTTGTCGTGAAGATTGTGATGCGTTTCTCGTTATATCGGGTGTTGATGATTTGCATCATCGTGTCGCGCACCCAGTCGGTCGGCTTTGACGCGCCCAACTCGTCCAGCACCAGGACATCCGCTTCAAAGACCGGCTGAAGTACTCCCAGCTCTGAGGTCTGCGAAACCGGGTTATATGAATTCTGGATCTCTTTTAGCAGCATGCCGAACTGATAAAATAATCCGCGCACGCCATAGCGTTCGATCAACTCGCGCAGAATCGCGACCGCCAGATGAGTTTTTCCGACGCCCACGTTGCCCACGTACATCAAACCCTTACCATGAGTCTTAACAATGTGCGGAAAATCCTCGATGAGAGTCCCTGCTTCGGCCTTGGCTCGCCACTTCGACATGTCGTGATCCTCGGCCTCGAAGTTTCCCAGGGAACAATTCAAATAACGCGCCGGTATGCAGGCCGCTCCGAGAATCCGCCGAGACTCGTTTCTTTTCCAACATTCACATCGGCGCGCGATGCCATCTTTTAGAACCATACCCGTTCCAGCGCAAACAGGACAGGTATCTTCGCTGATACTGAACGACGCTTCGTGAGGCCCGTCACCGCTAACATCGTCACTGCCTTTGTTAACGGGGGCGACAACCCTCAGCCTCTTGTTTTTGGTTCCAGTGTTCATGAAGATCGATCAAATAATCGAGCGAAAAAGGCTTCCATCTGCTTCAGGCGGATTATAACATCATGACGACGAGAGAGCGCGCAACCCAGAATCTTTTCGTTGTTATTTTTGCGCGCGCTTGATCCTCACGGCTGTTAAAAAAGCAATTTCTTTCTGAGAGTTCAGTCGTAGACTTGCATTTTTAACCAGCCGTGGCTTAACAATGTTCCTAAGGGCCATCCGAATATGAGTATCATCCGGGATCTCTTGAACAAATTGGGCCTCGCGACGCCGGCGTCCGAGCGTCATCCGATTCGCGTATTGCTGTTGGAGGACGATGAGCGGCGATGCGAGTGGTTTGCGAAACGTTTCAGAGGTGATGAATTGGACGTGGCCACGGATGTGGCGCGCGCGAAAGAGTTGCTGGCCGCGGAGCGCTATGACGCCATCTTTCTCGATCACGACCTAATGCCCGAGCACTACAATTCGCCGGACTTTGACGACGAACACACTGGTTATGCGATCGCTTCATTTCTCGCTGCGCAGCCGGAACTCCAGCGCGCCGCTACCATCATGGTGCACAGCTATAACGCGGACGGCGGACTGCGCATGGTCGAGGAGTTGAGGCGTTCCGGGCGACAAGTCGAGTACGTGCCCTTCCATCTATTAGAAGAAAGAATCAGAACCTACTGGCAGCGGTAAGGTGTTGGTGGCCAGGGACGGAATCGAACCGCCGACGCCGGCCTTTTCAGGGCCGCGCTCTACCAACTGAGCTACCTGGCCAAACTCGGGAAGACTTTGCAGTATAGAAATCACAACACAAGAGTGTCAAACGCAGCCAATACGAAGGTTTCTGCACCGCCAGCCTGCCGGAGAATGTCTCTTCAGCAGCTCCAGTGCCAGGTAAAATTACCCAAACGATGGTAATAGATTTTCATCTTTGCTTTCGTGAGCGATCGGCGATTAGTTAAGGCGATGTGTTAATTGGTAAAGCGCCTTTCCGGAAAATCCTTGACAAGTTCGCTGAAGCCTCTTATTTTCGGTGCACAACTGGCCGTCCTCGATTTGTTAACTGTTGAATGTACTCAGGTGTCTCTTGAACTATACTCTTGACCTTGCTAATTGATTACCTTCCCTTGATGGGAATCTCTTTCTCGCCGGCACCGAGATCGCATTTTTGTTGCTGAATTCGACGTTAACAAAACACCGGGCCCAGCTCGGCCACTCATCAACACCCCTCGCGAAAGGAAGGCATCCCATGAGCAAACAATTTCGTCTTGCGTTACTAGCAGGCATCTCAGTCCTCGCTGGCCTTGGTTACCAGCCGGCTGCTGATACTAAATGGAGTCAGAAACCAACTTGTAATGGATTGAAAGAGACCGAAGTAAAGGCGTCAGTCACCAATTTGGTGAATGCCAAGTGTCAGGTTCCGGGACGGCCCAAACCAATCACTTGGACTTGTGTTCAGTCGTACGACAAATCTGATACTCACAATATATGTGGCGGCAAACCTCCAAGAAAGCCTAAGAAACACTGTGTCGAGGATGGAGCCCCTTGGTTTATCCACCATTTCGCCAACGGCGCGTGCGGGTCGGTGGCAGGCGTTTGTAAGGCGCCGAATGAGGTTGGCACTACCGAAGGAGGGAAAAATGCGAAAATCACGGACGCTTGCACCGCCCCATGAACAAAGCCGTTGACGGTTCGTTTTGGAGGTGTATAATTCCCTCGGTTGGGTGGGGTTGGCCTGCAAGAGCCAGCCGGTCGCAAGACGACCATCCGATGCTTGAACATCGACAGTGCCCGCCAGTGCCAGCTCGGCCGCCGATCGCGCCCCCCGCAGTCGCTACCTTCGAGCTGGCACAAGTTATTAGCGAAGCAGGATCAAGCAAAAGAGCGGCTTCGATCATCTCGATCAAGGCCGCTCTTGTTTTTCCAGGGGCTTGCTGCCGCCGTATTACATACCCATTCCGCTCATGCCTCCCATGCCCCCCGGCATAGGAGCCTTGTCCTCTTCGGGAATCTCCGAAACCATTGCTTCGGTTGTCAGCATGAGGCCCGCGATTGAGGCCGCATTTTGCAGCGCCGTCCGCGTGACTTTTGCCGGATCTATGACGCCTGCTTTTACCAGGTCTTCGTACTCCTCAGTCTGCGCGTTGAAGCCAAAGCTCTCGCTCTTTTCAGAACGAACGCGTTCAACTACGACAGCGCCTTCTTTGCCGGCGTTCTGTACTATCTGTCGCAACGGCTCTTCCAAAGCCCGCTTAACGATAGTCACGCCGATCTGTTCGTCAGAGTCGCCGTCTTTGCCTGCGTCAAACTTCTCAAGCGCCTTCGCCGCACGCACGAGCGTGACGCCACCACCAGGCACGATTCCTTCTTCGACCGCAGCCCGCGTCGCATGCATTGCGTCCTCGACCCGAGCTTTCTTTTCTTTCATTTCGGTCTCAGTCGCGGCGCCTACTTTGATTACGGCAACGCCGCCAACCAGTTTCGCCAGACGCTCTTGAAGCTTCTCGCGATCATAATCTGAAGACGTCTCTTCAATCTGGGCCCGAATGGTCTTCACGCGTCCCTCAATGTCAGCTTGCTTGCCGGCGCCTTCGACGATGGTTGTGTTGTCCTTGTCGATGGTAATCTTCTGGGCACGGCCAAGATCCGAAAGCTGGACGTTTTCAAGCTTGATGCCCAGATCCTCGCTAATCACTTTGCCGCCCGTCAGAATTCCGATGTCTTCGAGCATCGCTTTGCGGCGATCACCGAAGCCCGGCGCTTTCACGGCAGCGATGTTCAGGGTCCCTCTGAGTTTATTGACGACCAATGTTGCCAGCGCCTCGCCTTCGACATCCTCGGCGATGATTAGCATGGGCTTGCCCATCTTGGCCACCTGCTCCAGCAAGGGCAGCAGATCTTTCATCGAGCTTATCTTCTTTTCATGAATCAGAATCAGCGCGTTTTCGAGAGTAGATTCCATGCGTTCCGGATCCGTGACGAAATAAGGGCTGAGATAGCCCCGATCGAACTGCATTCCTTCCACGACCTCGAGCGATGTTTCCATTGTCTTGGATTCTTCAACGGTAATGACCCCGTCTTTGCCAACCTGGTCCATCGCTTTGGCAATTATGTTGCCAATCGTGGCATCGCCATTGGCGGATACCGTTCCTACCTGGGCGATCGCATCGCCCCTGACCGGCTTCGAAAGGCGTTGAATTTCTTCGATAGCGCGCTCAACCGCCTTATCTATTCCGCGCTTGAGAGCCATTGGATTTGCACCAGCGGCTACAGTTTTCACACCTTCCCGAAAAATTGCTTGCGCAAGGACTGTCGCCGTTGTCGTGCCGTCCCCGGCAACGTCCGAAGTCTTGGACGCAACCTCGCGCACCATTTGCGCGCCCATATTTTCCAAAGCATCTTTTAATTCAATTTCTTTTGCGACCGTCACGCCGTCCTTGGTAATCGTCGGTGAGCCGAACTTCTTATCGATTACTACATTACGCCCTTTCGGCCCCAACGTGATTTTCACCGCGTCGGCGAGTTGGTTGATGCCGCGCAAAATCGCCGCGCGTGATTCCTCGCCATGAACTACTTGCTTTGCCATTTTGTTTCTCTTCTCCTAATTAATGTTGTTTAAATCGACGGCAAGAAAAGTTAGTCGGTCTCTGCGGACTACTTTCCGCCTTTCTTTCCCGCTGCTGCGCGTTGGATAATCCCCAGGATTTCGTCTTCGCGCATTATTAGCAGCTCTTCGTTGTCAATCTTGATTTCTGAACCGCTGTACTTGCCAAACAGAACGCGATCGCCAACGCGTACATCAAGCGCTTGCCGAGTACCGTCGTCGCGATACTTACCTTCGCCAACGGCGACAACCTCGCCCTCTTGTGGTTTTTCCTTCGCCGTGTCCGGAATAATGATCCCGCCGCGAACCTGCTCACCCTCTTCAATCCGCCGCACGATTACACGGTCATGAAGCGGTCTAATGTTAACTGCCATGGTACTGGAAATGCTCCTTTCGCCTCTTAGTTGGAAATATTTAGAATTAGAACGTCCCCGACTTAGCACTCTGGAAAGTGGAGTGCTAAGAATATAAAGAGCGCGCACTAATTGTCAACAAGCGAGGGTTCGCGGGCGGGACTTCGGGAACCGGTTGCGTGATGGAGGCAACCTCAATTCTAATGTGACTTGGGACTCATTCTGCGCTTGGTTGCGCGGGCATGGCTTGCCCGTTCCTCAGCGCGATAGGAATTTACGCGCTTGGAAATCGTATTGCGGTGAATACCCAAAGCATCGGCGGTATGAGTGATGCGCTTTCGGTTACGAGCGTACGCTTTTTGGATATAGAGCTTTTCAAATTCTGCCAGGGCCTCGTCCAGCATTATGCGGCCGTCGAGCATGTCTTCAATCACTGCTTCCAAGCGGGGGCGTATCTGCATTTCTCTCTCCAGACGTAATTATAAAAAAAGAGCTAGAGTTCTTCTCCTACGAGCAAGCGATACGCTTCCAGGTATCGATCGCTCGTCGCGTTGGCTACCTCGACAGGCAGTGAAGGCGCAGGCGGCTGCTTATTCCATCCAAGGCTCTCCAGGTAATCGCGCACGTATTGCTTATCGAAAGAGGACTGCGAGCGACCGACTTCGTAGTCGCCGGCCGGCCAAAAACGCGAAGAGTCCGGGGTTAACAATTCATCGATCAGGATCACTCTACCGTTCAGATCGCGGCCAAACTCAAACTTAGTATCCGCGATGATAATTCCACGGTCCCGAGCATACCCACGCGCCTGTCGATAAAGACGGAGCGAAACCTCGCGGAGAAGTGTCGTATCTTCGAGACCAATTAGGTCGGCCATTTGTTTCTCCGAGATATTTTCGTCGTGACCCGTTTCGGCCTTGGTAGCCGGCGTAAAGATTGGCTCGGAAAGTTCCTCTGACTCGCGCAAATTGGCGGGTAAACGGTGCCCACAAACCTCGCCCGTTCGCACATAATCCTTCCATCCCGACCCCGCCAGAAAACCCCGCACAACGCATTCAACCGGGAAAACCTTTGTGCGCTTTACCAACATTGAACGCCCGCGCAAAGCAGCATGCTCTGCTCTCACACTTTCTGGCATTTCATCGAGCTCGGTCGAGACAAGGTGATTGGGAACCACGTACGCGAGCTTCTCGAACCAGAAACGCGAAAGCGCGGTAAGGACTTCGCCTTTGCGCGGAATTGGTGTGGGTAGAACAGAGTCAAATGCGGAAATACGATCCGTCGCAACGATTAGGAGAAGCTCTTCGCCAACCACGTAAACGTCACGAACCTTTCCTCGGCGTACGAGTTTGAGATTAGCGAGAGTTGTTTCAACAACGGGCGCAGCACAAGGCATCGTTCAAACTCAATCGATCATGGAAATTTCAAACCAGAAGTCGAGGCGAGCGCGATTGTCTTCGCGCGTTGCCTCTTTGTCAAGAAAATGCGCAAGATAAAACTGATTTACTTTTTTCGTGTTGTTAAGATCGTCGGCGAGTCAATCCTTACCTTCTTCACCAGGATGAATTTGAGTTCACCGCGCGCCGGCCTTTGCAGCGTTGTCGCCAGTCAATGCATCGCGCAACCGGCGAATCTGCGCGGCGTGGTTATGCGCATGAGCGGCGTAAATGTTCAGCCAGTCCTCAGCCGTGTAGGCACCGCTCTCTGAATGCGTTCCCTGACGTTTCCAATCATCGTCACTCATTGTGTCAAACAGTTGGGCAGTAGTAGCGCGCGCGTTGCGAAACGCTTCCAACGCAGGCGCAATGTCACGACCGTTGTAATTAAGACGTGCGGCGAAAGCTTCCTGATCGTAACCTTGAATCGTGGGATTATTCTCGACGAGCAGGCGTCGTAGGCGTATCCCGCTGATGGTTTCGCTGTCAGCGAGATGGTGTACGATCTCTGCCGCACTCCACTTCCCGGCGATCGGATGAGCAGTCAGTTGATTGGGGAGGAATGCTTCCAGGCTCTTCTTTACCTCGCTATAGCCGTCCTTGTAGCGCGCAATTAATTTGTGTCGTTCGTCGGAATTCATACAGCTTTACTCCTTTGTGAATTCTGAAGTTACGTGCCAGAATGTCGCCTTTCGGTTAGATCGAACTCCCTCGGGAACTGGTGAATATCATAACGTCATTCAGGCTGAAAAGTGCAATGTACCGTTAGAGTTATGGAGTGAACATGAGAGACCTTTCCGGCTTTTCCAAACAGTTCGTGATCGCACTAAGTATAGTCCTTTTCGCCTCATTTTTTACGATCACGTCTGCCCAGGCGCCATCGCAGCCGCCGGCCCAATCCGCGGAGGCCTCGAGACGCGCCCGCAAACCGATTCCTCCACCGCGGTATATTCCGGCCCATGATTACGATCAGCGTAACATCAAGCTGGACCTGCGGTTTGATTGGGAGCGAGATCAGGCGTACGGCACGGCGACGATAACCCTGTCGCCACTCGCGAGTGATTTACGTCGTGTTGACCTGGACGCGGGCTACATGACGATTTCCGGTGTGGCGCTGGCATCGGGCATACCGCTCAAATACGAATACGACGGGTCAAGCCAAAAGCTGGGAGTCATCCTCGATCGCGCCTATCAGCCAACTAAAATACTAACGATTATTATTTCGTATCACACGAACCAGCCGCCGCCGGAGAAACGCGCCGGCCTCGGCGGTGGCGGCATCAACTTCATCAAACCCACCGCGACCGATCCGAACCGGCCGCGACAGATTTGGACGCAGGGTGAAGCAGAGTCGAATCATCTGTGGTTTCCATGTTTCGACCATCCAAATGATTTTGTCACGTCCGAAATCATCGCTACCGTCGAAACGCCGTTCACCGTGATTTCCAACGGGGCGCTGGTGAAAGTCAAGGATAACAGGGACGGAACGCGAACTTTTGACTGGAGAATTGACCAGCCGCACGCCACGTATCTGACTTCAATTATCGTGGGAGAATTTACTGCCATAGAAGGTCAGTACGCTGGCATCCCAGTGATCACAAACGTCTATCCAAGCCAGCTTGAGGAAGGAAAGGTAACGGCCGCTCGTCTGGCGGAAATGGTGAAGTTCTTTTCCGAGAAAACCGGCGTCAAGTATCCGTACGCAAAATACGCTCAGACGACGGTACGCGATTTTGGCGGCGGCATGGAAAATATTAGCGCCACCACACAAACGGATAACATGATTCACGACAAGCGTACCGAATTAGATCAAACCAGCGACGGCCTCGAATCTCACGAGCTGGCACATCAATGGTTTGGCGATTACCTAACCTGTCGCACCTGGTCGGACATATGGCTCAACGAAAGTTTCGCCACCTATTTCCAGGCCCTTTGGGACGAACAGAGTCTTGGGCATGACGACTTTCTTTATCTCGACGTAAAAGGAAACCAGGATCAATATTACCGCGCCTGGGCCCAAGGCAATCGTCGGCCGATTGTGACAAGGAATTATGCGGGACCGGAGGCGGTGTTCGACGTTTACGCGTATCCGCGCGGCGGAGCAGTGTTGCACATGCTTCGCAAAATTCTTGGCGAAGAGAATTGGTGGCGGGCAATAAATCATTACCTGACAAAGTATGCCCATCAGCCGGTCGAGACGGAGCAGTTTCGCATCGCGATCGAAGAAACGACCGGACAGCCAATGGATTGGTTTTTCGACGAATGGGTTTACAAGATGGGCCATCCGGTTTTTCGCGTGTCGCAGGATTACGACGCGCGCGCGCAGACTCTCACGTTGAACGTCAGGCAGCAGCAAAAGCCCGATCCCGAATCGCAGTATCCCCAGGCTACTTACTTTCAAACTCCCGTTGACATTGAGATCGGCACGGCCAAGGGCAACCGGATTGAGCGCGTGCAGATCGAGCCGAAGGAAGAACAGACCTTTAAGTTTTCAGTAGACTCGGAGCCGTTATTGATCAACTTCGACTATGGCGATACTTTGATCAAAGACGTAGAATTTCAGAAAACCACGGGCCAGTTGCTTTACCAGTTAGCGCACGACGACGATGTGATCGGCCGAATCTGGGCACTGCAACAGCTTCGGGCTCGGATGAACGACGAGAAGACTATTGCCGACCGGCCATCGATCATTAGCGCTATCAACGACGCCGTGATGAAGGATCATTTTTGGGGTACGCGCCTGGAAGCCGCGATGGCCATGAGCGGCGTGACCGAAGCAAAAGATGCTTTGTATGCGGCAACGAGAGATGAAAACGCGCGCGTGCGCGCTCGGGCGGTCAGTTCGCTTGCCGCCACCAGGGATCCCAACCTCGCACATGTTTACCAAAGGCTACTCGAGGATCAGAGTTATGCGGTGATTCGTGCTGCGGCGACTGCCCTGGGACAAACAAAGGACGCCGCGGCCTACGATGCGTTGACAAAGCTGGTTGATGTTCCCTCGTGGCGAGAGACAATCTGCGCATCAGCTCTAACTGGCTTGGCCGCATTACAAGATCCCCGCGCCCTCGATCTCGCTTTAAAGTATTCGGCTCCGGGTAACCAGGCTTCGGTTCGCGCCGCGGCCATCAGTTTGTTGGCAGCGGTCGGAAAAACCGACCCGCGCACTTTTTCCACGATCAGTGACGTTCTCAAGGAAGCATCGGCGGGGCGAAACATACCTCTGTTCTCAGCTGGCGCTGAAGCCCTTATCGCGGTCGGCGATCAGCGGGGACTCCCGATCCTGGAAGACATTCGCAAGCTTTATTCAGGCAATCCGGGAATCTCGGTAATGATTTCTGGCTATGAAGGCCGACTGCGATCGTCGGCCAGGACCGGAAGCTCCAAGGCCGGACCGCAATAGCCTCATTTTAGCTAATCGCGCTCTGAGAAGCGGCCGCCGAGTAACAATAACCAATATTCCGACGATTTATTGGTGGATTATTTCCTCCAATTTGTGCTCTTTCTGTAACTTAGGGCTTGAGTTTTCTAACGTTTTGCTGCTATATTTCTAACGTTCGAACGTGTTCCCTGTCGGCACGTTCCCCAAAGCACCCCCCCTTTTCTCGCCAACTTCGGGGATAGCTTGAGTGTTAACTAGCATGAATAAGAACACGAGTGAAAAAGGCTCTTCTTCGTCATTTGAAGGAGCAGGGGTTGCGCCGGCGCCTGAGGCCAGAAGCACACTTTTGGTCATCGAGGACGACGAGAATATCTCAAACGCGATTCAAGAATATTTTTCGCGTAGAGGTTACGCCGTAACTGCAGTTCACGACGGCATGACAGGTATCGAGACGGCATTGAAATCGCGGCCAGATGTAGTGCTTCTCGATCTGATGTTGCCGAAACTCGATGGTCTCGGAGTGTGTAAAGAGCTAAGACAAAAAAGTCCATCGATGCCGATTCTGATGTTGACCGCCAAAGACGACGTGGTTGATAAAGTTTTGGGTCTCGAGATGGGCGCCGACGACTACGTCACAAAGCCATTCAACCTGCACGAGCTGGAGGCAAGAATTAAATCCGTTCTCCGTCGCGCCCGTATAGCCGTCGCCACCAACGACGGAACAAATGAAACTCCGGTGGTAAGAGGCTCGCTGCGGATCGATCCGGTTAAGCGCGAGGTTACGATCGCAAACCGTCACGTCGAGCTAACTCCGAAAGAATTCGATCTCCTGCGCCTTTTTGCGTCAAACCCGGGCCGAGTATTTCCTCGCAAGTATTTACTCGAGAAAATCTGGGATTACTCTCATGATGGCTATGATCGAACCATCGACTCTCACATCAATCGCCTTCGAGCAAAGATTGAAGAGAATCCTGACAACCCACAATTAGTCTTGACCGTGTGGGGCATCGGTTACAAATTCACCGACGCTGAATAACTTCGCTTCCGGCCTTTCTGTCCGGAACGTCCGTCAACCGAAACTGAAGAAGTCTGAAACACGCCATTCGGCGCGAACTCCTCCAACAACTGCGAGGTCTTAGAATCACATGGCTCATCTTCGAATGATATTAGCGGTCGCAAAGCGGCTTCAAACATTAGGTCTGTCTCTGCATAGGATAGTCCAGGTTCTGGCAATCATGCTGGCCTCGGCCATCGCGATTGCCGCCCAGGACACGCCCGCGGAGGCGTCATCGCAGGACGGCGGTTTCTTCTCTATGCTCTTCAGTGGCTATGGCATTTCCGTTCTCCTGGTCCTGATTCTGATCGGTTTGATCATTGCGAGAAAGATCCGCGCCGGCCGCGAAGGCTGGGAAAATGTCGAGGAACAACCAAAGAAAAATTTTACGCGGCCAAAGAATGAGCCGGTAACTGGACCGAGAAATCAAATGAGGCGCGCGGAAGATCAGCTTGAAATGTCGTCCAAACCGACCGTCGAACATTGGGAGAACCCTGTTCAGACCAATTTAGACTCAGGCTTCGGTGCCTACCGTGTCGATCAGGAAGTATGGAAACTCATCTTTGGCAAACCTCATCGCATGGATGTCCTGGCCTCGAGGGCCCACGATGATCGCCGGGCCATCGAAGCATCTCTGGTCAAGGCATTGACCGCGTTCGACACCGATGAAGATGGTCGACGCCGAGCCCGTAAAGCCCTGGAGGAATACGGGTTCGTCGCGAGAGAGAGTGCCGTGTTATTGCTTGGACGGGACGCCTGGGAGAGATCTTCCGCAGCTCGCACGCTTGGCCAGATTGGCTCGCCGTCTTCGGTGCCGTTTTTGATCGAAGCGCTGCACGACACTGATGTGGTAGTGCGCAATCAGGCGGTTTCGAGCCTCGGGTTATTGAAACTTCCCGCGGCTATCGGAGCGCTACTTGATATCGCGAAACGTCATCCCGACATTCCGGCGCCTCTTCTCAGCGAAGCGTTGAGTGCTTGCTCCGTTGAAACGCCCGGCTTTCTGGAGATGTCTTCGACTGAACCCGACTTGGTTACACAGGCCGATATTCTGGCTGAGCCGGTGAAAGTTGACGCGTTTGACGCGTTCATTAATCTGCCTGAGGGGGACGAAGACGCCGGTCTCAACGACGCTCTCGATCAACTTAAAAGCGATGACGAGCAAGTCCGGGTCCAGGCCGCGCGACTACTTGGTTCTTATCACGTGCAAAGGTCAGTCGCCGCCCTTAGCACATCAGCGATGAGTGATAACGAATCCAGCGTGCGCGCCGCCGCGGTCGCGAGCCTCGGTTCAATTGATCACGAGTCGGTGTTTGCGCCTGTCTTGATAGCATTGTCGGACGAATCGCGAGGAGTGCAGGCGGCCGCCGCTCGAGCGCTGACCAGCTTGCGTTTTGATCGCGGCGATGCTTATGTGCGAGTGATCGAGACCGCCGACCAGCGGACACTGAAAGCGGTTGCGCGCGGCTGCCTCAAGATTGGCGTTGTGCCCCAGGCCATCGATCGCCTGGCCAGTGAAGATCGGCGCCAGGCCTATGAAGCGTTTTCGCTGTTCACATTATTGGCGAAAGCCGGTGAAGCGGATCCGGTAATTCAGGTGATTGAGACCCATCCGGACGAAAATGTGCGACTGACCGCTGTTCGCGTCCTGAGTGGTGCGGCCCAGCTGGAATTGGCTCCCCGGCTCCGCGACCTGGTGGCCAGCGAAAAAATATCTGAAAATCTGCGTACCGCAATCCTGGAAGTGCTCTACAAACTCGATCAGGAGATGCCAGCCGCTGTTTCCGAGTCAGGTGACAATGTAACTACTGACGTTGCATAATTCTGAGTGTTCGAAGGTTCTCTCGATCGTTTGCCCCCGATGAAGAACACGATGAACAACTTCCTTTTCAGTCGGCGAATCACCGTCTATTGGGTGACCTGTTGTGGCCTGCTGCTATTTTTCCCGAGCGGACTGGCACAGAATTCAAATCGGCAACGTGCGCCGCAAAACGATCCCAGAACGGGAGGCCAACACACGGCAACTTTGCGCGCGACAGACTCGCCGGAAGGTTCACGCGTTTCAGTTAAGTCCGATCAATCGTTAAACGACTACGAAGCGTTTCGACGTGGAGATCTCTTCTACGTAAGAATTCCCCCGACGGAGATTCCGCGCGCACAAACCGCACGCGGCCGCGGTTTTGAAGATGTAAAAGTGCAACGCAACGCGGATGGTACGGTTCTGGTGTTTCATCTGCAGCCGGGAGCAACAGCTCGAGTTGAGCAACAATCGAATCAATTGGAAGTAGTATTCAAAGCCGCAGGAACCGCGGCGCCCGCCTTATACACTCGGCCTGAAACACAGCGCAAAGCGAGCGAACAATTTTCCTATTCGCGTAACTCGAAACCTTCGTCGAAAGGATTAGCGACGGTGGCTGCGCCGGCGAATCCGAATATCTCGACTGCGCCGAACTCAACCAAAACTGCGGAGGCCGGTTTTCCAACTGCCGGGCCGGATTCATCCGCGGCAACTCAAAGTGCCTCGACCGCGCGAGCCAATCCTACTCCAGGTACGCAAGCGAACACGCAAAGCTCTTCATC
>Ga0207665_10000476_pt1 | contig 27229 bp, 27 predicted proteins | sample LARL112metaG_FD_184351 | JGI IMG/M metagenome (GOLD analysis project Ga0207665, IMG submission 184351) | Corn, switchgrass and miscanthus rhizosphere microbial communities from Kellogg Biological Station, Michigan, USA - LAR L11-2 metaG... | ecosystem: Host-associated > Plants > Roots >... | reverse complement strand
CTCGCGCGCATCGCGAGATCCCGGCCGTGACCTGGGTCGAGGAGTGCGACTTCACGCACATAGAGCTGCACCGGCTCGTGCCGCTCGTCCTCGAAGCCGTTGTGGCAGGGCTGAAGGAGTATCCGGAACTGAACGCGCGAGTCGAGGGCGAAGAGCTCGTGCTGCTCGACCGCTACGACCTCGGCGTCGCCGTCCAGACCGAGCAGGGTCTCGTCGTCCCGGTCGTCCACGGCGCAGACCGCCTCTTGCTCGAAGAGCTCGACGGCGAGGTGCGCCGACTGGCCGAGGCCGCGCACGCCGGGACTTTGAAGCCGGAGGAACTGCGCGGCGGGACGTTCACGGTCACGAGCGCGGGCAAGGCCGCCGGCCTATTCGTCACTCCCCTGATCAACCACCCGGAGGTGGCGATCCTCGGCATCCACCGGATCGACGAGCGTCCGGTCGTCCGCGACGGCGAGGTCGTCATCCGCCGGATGGGAAACGTCTCGGTCACGTTCGACCATCGCGTGATCGACGGCAAGCGGGCCGCCGACTTCGGGCTCGCCGTGATCGCCCGGCTCGAGAAGCGCTCGCTCTAGCTAGGCGACGAGAGAGTCGCCCTCGAGGTGCGGCTCGAGCATCGACTCGATCCGCGGCGCGGTGGCGCGACCGTCGATCCGCGAGACGACCTTCTTCCGCACGACGAGCGCGAGTGACGGCACCTGCCCCACCCGAAACCGCTCCGCGACCTCCGGCCGCTCGTCCACGTCGATCTTGCTGACGCGCAGGCGGCTTCGCTCCTTGCGCGCGATGTGCGCCAGCAGGCTCTCCATCCGCCGGGCGGGCCCGGAGCTGCGCGAGGTGAAGAACAGGAGCAAAGGACGGTCGTCTGGGGTCATATCCGAACAACGACCGGACGCGGCCCGCGGTTACGGCTCTACACTCGACGGATGGGCTCGTGGTACTGGATCGGCGTCTGCGCAGGCCTGGGCGCTGCGGTCGGCGTCCTCTTCTCCGGCCTCGCCGGCACCGAGCGCATCTGGCGGATCGCCGCCATCCTGGTGGCCGGCGCAGTAGGCGCGGCGATCGGCTTCGGCATCGACAGCTGGCAGCCGGGCGGCTGGGGTGACCTCGCCGGCGGGATCGTCGGCGCGCTGGCCGGCGCGCTCGGCGCGGCGCAGGTCGTGCGCGGCGCGCTCCGGCGAGGTGGGACGCCCGGCGGCACCGCGCTGCTCGTCTCGGGAGCTGCGCTGGTCATTGCCGCTCTCGCCTGGATTCCGGCCGTCGGCTATCTCCTGGCGCTGGCTTTGCCTCTCGTTGCGCTGCGGCTCAGGCGGGCGCAACCCGAGCGCTACGCCGGATTGCGGACGCTCGCGCGCGACGAGTAGGCCAGGGCATGGCGAAGAAGCTCGTGCTCGTCGTCGTGGACGGGATGACGCCCGCGGCGTTCGAGCGGGCGATCGCAGAAGGGCGTGCGCCGGCCATGGCCCTCCTCGCCGCTGAAGGCGAGTACCGCCAGGCGACGTCTGTCTTTCCGTCGCTGACGCCGGTCTGCCTCACGTCGATCGCGACAGGCGCGGGGCCGGGCGTCCACCACATCCCCTCGCTCGTGTGGTGGAACCGCGAGGAGCGACGGATCGTCGAGTACGGATCGTCCCTATCGGCGTTGCGCGCGGCCGGCCTCTCGCAGTCGCTCGTCGACACGATCTTCAACATGAACGCGCGCCATCTCTCGCGCGACGCGGTCACGATCTACGAGGCGCTCGAGGACGCGGGCCTGGTCGCGGCCGCCGTGAACATCACGTGCTACCGCGGCCGGCACCGCTACCTCCCGACCGTCCCGGGCCTCAACCGCGCCGCGTTCGGCCCCCGGCGCTTCTTCTTCTACGGCCTCTTCGAGTCGGACCGGACGGGAGCGCCGTTCGCGGTTCGCAGCCGCCGCGCCGGCTCGGTAGACGCGTATGCCGCCGCGGTCGGCCGCTGGCTCGTCACGCGCGACGGCTTCGACTTCCTCGCCTTCTACCTCTCCGGTTACGACTTCGCCTCCCACGCCGGCGGCCCAGACGGAGCCGAGGCAGACCTCGCGCTTGAGCAGGCGGACGCGGCGATCGGCACGCTGCTCGATGCCGCCGGCGGGCCGGACGAGTTCCTCGAGCGGTACGCGCTCGTACTCCTCTCCGATCACGGCCAGACGCGCGTCGAGCGGGCATCGCGGCTCGAGGAGCCGCTGGCCGACGTCGCTAACGAGATCATCGTCGCCGCGTCGAACCGCGCTGGCCAGGTCTACTTGCGTCCGGACGCGCGCGTCGATGCGGGCGAGCTCGCGCGGCGGCTGGACGGCTTCGCTGCCGTCGACGTCACGCTCCGCCGCGAGGGGGATCGCGTGGTGGCGCGGAAGGACGGCGAGGATGCTCCGGTCGAGAAGCTCGACCACCCTGACGCCGCGTGGCGCGCACGCTCGGCGCTCGCAGACCCGAACGCGGGCGAGTTGCTCGTCTCCGCCGCGGAGGGATGGGAGCTGGCCGACCTGGGAGGCCGCCACCACGCCGGCGGGGGGAGCCACGGCTCGCTCGTCGCGGGCGACTCGCTCGTCCCGCTCGTGACCGTCGGCCTCGCCGCGGAGCCGCGGCGGATCACGGACGTCGCTCCCGCCGTGCTCGAGCACTTCGGCGTTGCGGTGCCGGAGGCGATGGAGGCGCCCGCAGGTGTTCGCTGACGAGCGGGGCAGGATGGTCGACCTCCAGCTCTACCGGCGCGGGATCGCCGACGAGCGCGTGCTGGCAGCGATGGGCCGCGTGCCGCGAGAGCTCTTCGTTCCAGCGGAGGTGCGGGAGGCCGCGTACGCCGATGCCGCCCTGCCGATCGGTGACGGCCAGACCATCTCTCAGCCGTACATGGTCGCGCTCATCTGCGAGCAGCTCGCTCTCCATGGAACCGAGCGCGTGCTCGACGTCGGCACGGGCTCCGGCTACCAGGCCGCGGTGCTGGCCGAGCTGGCCGCCGAGGTGCACACCATCGAGCGAATCCCGGAGCTGGCGGAGCGGGCAAGCGAGACTCTCGCCGCGGCCGGGTACGGCGAGCGCGTCCAGCTCCATGTTGGGGACGGCTCCCGCGGGGTCCCGGAGCACGCTCCGTTCGCCGGGATCGCCGTCGCCGCGGCCGCGCTCGAGCCGCCGCCCTCCCTCTACGAGCAGCTCGAGCCGCGCGGCCGGCTCGTCGTCCCGGTCGGCGGCGCCGGCGGGCAGTGGCTCGAGGTCGTCGTGCGGACGCCGGAGGGCCCGGCCGTCCTGCGCAGCGTCCCCTGCCGCTTCGTCCCCCTTGTCGCCGGCCTCTGAGTTGTCCCGAAGAGGCGCTACCCTCGGGGCGACTGTGGAACGTCCGGCCGCTCCCACTGTTCCCCCGGCGCGGCCGCGCGTGCTCTCCTCGTTGCGCTCGCTTCGGAACTGGCAGCAGCTCGCGAAATTCTGCGCCGTCGGAGCCGTCGGCTATCTCATCAACCTCGCCGTCTACGACGCGCTGCTGCATGCCGGGCTGCACTACCTCGTCGCTGCGACGTGCTCGTTCCTCGTCGCCGTTACGAGCAACTACACGTGGAACCGGATCTGGACGTTCCGCGAGCACCGCGGCCACATCGGCATCCAGGGGATGCGGTTCTTCCTCGTCTCGGTGGCGGCGCTCGGCGCGAACCTCGTCGTGCTCCACCTCCTCGTCACGTACGGGAACCTCGGGAAGCTCGTAGCGCAGGCCGTCGCGATCGTCCTTGTCACGCCGCTCAACTTCATCGGCAACAAGCTCTGGTCGTTCCGCCGGTCGAAGGCCACTGATTAGCCTTCGCTCGGTGAGGGGTCGGCTCCTCGCACTTGTTCTCGTCGCGCTCGCCGCGTCCGTCTTCGCGTCGGCTTCCCGAGCGGCGGGCAGCAGCACCGACACAGCCCCCGTCTTCGACGGCAAGGGACACCTCGTCCAGACGCCGTTCGTCCCGCACCGGCCGGGCGCCTCGCTCACGCGGGCCGAGGCGCTGCGGGACTTCGAGCGCTATCCCAAGGTCGCGTCCTGGCTGTCGCGCTACCCGAAGTCCGGCCGCAGCGACGAGGAGACGTACGACGCGAAGTCCGGCGAGTGGACGGTGAAGGTCTGGTGGGGCGCCGCGGGGGAGATCGCCGAGGGGAAGGTCATCGACGCGACCGGTGGCGTCGACGAGGCGTGGACGGGCCCGCAGGTGGCGTGGGGGATGGCGCGCGGCTCGCCCGGCGCCTTCGGCGGCACGGCGATCAACAACCCCTGGGTCTGGGGCGCGTTCTGCCTCGTCTTCTTCGTCGGGCTCGCGGACTTTCGCCGCCTGCTCTCGCTCCGCAACCTCGACCTACTCTTCCTCCTCTCGCCGACGGCGTCGCTCTGGTTCTTCAACCACGGCGACGTCTTCACCGCGGTGCCGCTCTTCTATCCGCTGCTCGTCTGGGTGGTGCTGCGCAGCCTGTGGATCGGGACCCGGAACCGCGGCACGCCGGGGATGCCGACCTGGCCTGTCTGGGTGCTGCTCGGCGCGACGATCTTCCTCGCCGGCTTCCGCGTCGGGCTCAACGTCGAGCGCTCGAACGTCATCGACGTCGGGTACTCGGGCGTGATCGGCGCCGAGCGGATCGTCAAGGGGGAGGCGCCGTGGGGGAACTTCCCGGTCGAGAAGCTGCCGAGCGGCAAGTCGCTCAAGGCGTGCGGCAAGGCCGACGCGTCCGGCGAGATCCGCGACCGGGTGCAGACGAACGGCCGCTGCGAGAGCGCGAATCCGGAAGGCGACACGTACGGCCCGGTCGCGTACGAGTCGTACATCCCCGGCTACCTCATCCTCGGCTGGAGCGGGAAGTGGGACACCTTGCCGGCGGCGCACTTCACCTCGATCGCCTTCGACCTTCTGACGATCCTCGGGCTCTGGCTCGTCGGACGGCGTTTCGGCGGGCAGCGGCTCGCTGCCGTGCTCGCCTTCGCGTGGGCGGCTTATCCGTTCACGCAGTACGTCTCCAACTCGAACACGAACGACGTGCTGATGCCGTGCTTCCTCGTCTGGGGCTTCTGGCTCGTCTCCAAACCGGCCGCCCGCGGCGTTTTCGCAGCGCTCTCGGGCTGGACGAAATTCGCCTCTTTGCTCGTCGCGCCGATGTGGCTGACGTATCCGGGAAGGAGGCCGAGTCGGCGGTTCGCGCTCGGCTTCGCCGTGGCCACACTCGCCGCCTTCTCGGTGCTTCTCCTGCAGCCGGACCCGTTCCACGAGGCGCACGTCTTCTGGACGCGGACGGTCGGCTTCCAGATCGGGCGCGCGGCGCCGTGGTCGCTCTGGGACTGGCGCCAGTACCACGCGCGCGGCCTGCCCGACCTCCACATCGTGCAGCGCGTCCTGCAGGTGCTGCTCGTCGCCGGCGCGATAGCCGCAGCCTTCCTCCCGCGCCGCAAGTCGCCGCTCCAGCTCGCCGCGCTCACCGCGGCGTTGCTTGCCGGCTTCGAGCTCGTCGTAACGTACTGGCTCTACACGTACATCCCGTGGTTCTATCCCTTCGCCGCGATCGCCCTGCTCGCGCCGGCGGTCCCGCTCGCGCGGCTCGTGTCCGTCTCAGACCTGGATCCGGACGAGCTCGATCTCCTCGGCGCGCCCCGCGTCGGTGCACGTGAGGAGGACGCCCTCCAGCCGCACGTCGCCTTCGGCCGGCTCGAACCGGACCGGTAGGCGTGTCCGCATCCGCGAGATCGCGAGCTCCGAGCGGACTCCGATCACCGAGTCGTGAGGGCCGGTCATCCCCGCGTCCGTGACCGCCGCGGTGCCCCCGGGAAGTACGCGCGCGTCGTTGGTCTGGACGTGCGTGTGGGTGCCGATCACCGCGGTGACGCGGCCGTCGAGCCAGGTCGCCATGGCGACCTTCTCGCTCGTCGCCTCGGCGTGGAAGTCGACGACGACGACCGGCGCCGCGGCGCGGGCCTCGTCGACGAGCTCGTCCACCACCTCCCACGGCGAGACCGGCGTCGAAAGGAAGAGCTGACCGAGCAGGTTCAGGACGGCGACCCGGACGCCGTTCCGCGCCTCGACGACCGCGAGCCCGCGGCCGGGAGCCTGCGCGCCGGAGTTCGCCGGCCGGATCACCCGCTCGCTGGCGGCGAGGTACGACGCGATCCCGCTGCGGCGGTAGGTGTGGTTACCGAGCGTGATCACGTCCGCGCCGGAGGCGAGCAGCTTGTCGGCCAGCTTCGCCGTGATCCCGGCGCCGTCGGCCGCGTTCTCGCCGTTGACGATCGCAAGGTCAGCGTCGTAGCGCTCGCGCAGCGAGCCGAGGTGCTCCTCCACGGCGCGGCGACCCGGGACGCCGAAGACGTCCGCGAGGAAGAGGATCTTCAGGGTCGCGGTCCCTCTAGCCGGTCGGGAGGATCGGCGCGGTGCGGACTTCGATGGTCACGTGGTTGCCCGAATCGTTCGTGTAGCGGGCGAGTGCCTGCCGCTCGATCGCCGCGAGGTCGGCGACGCGGCCGAGCTTCGTGGCGCCGCTGACCACCGCCGTTCCGACCGTGAGCGCGGGGTCGGCGACGAGCTGCGTCACCGTGACGAGGAGGGACGGAGCCGTCTGGGGTGCGATGTCGATCTGGGAGCCGTACCGCTTGCCCTCGACGACGAACGGCCGGATCGCGGCCACCGTCCCGTCGACGGGCGAGTAGACGTCGCTGCCGACGGCCGCGCCGACGTCGATCGCCGACGTCCCGCCTCCGCTCAGCTGGTACCAGCGAGGCGAGCCTCCGCCGCCGCCAAAGATTCCGTGCACGACCCGCTGTACGAGCCCCTCGTTCGCCTGGTGCCCGACGGGCTTGAGCGTGAGCGCGCCGTCATGGGCGGCGTGGTAGCCGATCGCGGTGAGGCCGGCCTGGGCCACCGGGAGCTGAAGCCGAACCGGGCCGCGAAGCGAGACGATCTCGGGGGTCGGCCGCGTCTGAGCCTTCGCTGCGAGCGCACGGCTCGGGATGAGCGCCGAGGTGCGCACCGCTCGGCCGCTGAACGCGGTCAGGCCGAGGGTCACGAGGAAGACCGCGGCGAGGAGGACTAGCAGCGCCATTCGGCGTGCATGGCGCGTCGGGCGCGCCTGTCTGCGTTCCACCTGCCGCCTCCCCCCAGAGAGGCGCGAGGACGGCATGTCGCGCGGCACCTTATCGAACTGCCGCGCCTCTTCCAATGCTGCAAGCGTCGGCGGCCGAGCCGCCGACGCGCGGCGAAGGGCATTGGAGTCGAGCGCGAGAGACCCCTGGGTGGCGCGCGACCAGACATCGCCGATGCCAGCTTTACCATCGCCGGGATGCCCTCCAAGCCCGTGCGGATCGTCATCCCACGCTGGGCGCAGCTCGTCTTGTTGCCACTGCTGCTGCTGCTCCTCTGGGCGGTGGCGGGAGCGGTGCGTCACGTGGTCTTCCTGTTCCTCGTGGCGCTGCTCATCGCCCTCCTCCTCAACCCGCTGGTGCGGGGGCTCGGGCGGGCATGGATCCCGCGGGGAGCAGCGGTTGCGCTCGTCTATCTCGCATTCGCAGCGGTAGTCGCACTCGCGATCGTCGCGCTCGCCACGGTGGTCGTGCAGCAGACGCGCAGCGCGGCTCACCGGGTGGACACCTACTTTACGACCGAATCCGGACACCCCCGGCGGACGGGCGCCGAGCAGGACCTGGCCCGTCTCCAGCACTGGCTGAACGACCACCACCTGAGCACCGTCCACGTCCAGCGGCAGGGGGAGAAGTTCCTCAACCAGGTCGGGACGAAGGACGTCCAGAAGTACACGACGAGGGCGTTGCGCTGGGCCGAGGGCGCCGGCATCGCCGTGGTGACCCTCCTCTTCGACGCCTTCTTAGTGGTCGTCGTCTCGATCTACATGCTGCTCGGGATGCAGCGGCTGACCAACGCGGTCGACAGGCGCTTTCCCCCGCACGGCGACGGCGGCGGACTGATCATCCGGATGGAGCGGGCGGTGCAGAGCTATGTCCGAGGGCAGTTCCTCGTCTCGCTGATCATCGGGGTCAGCGTCGGGATAGGGCTGTACATCCTCGACCTCGTCGGCCTGTTCCCGAACGGCGGGAAGTACGCGGCCGCGTTCGGGGCGTGGGCCGCCGTGACGGAGCTGATTCCCTACCTCGGGCCGTGGCTCGGGGCAGCGCCGCCGGTCCTGTATGCGCTCGTCCAGCATCCGATTTCCGCCCTCTGGGTGACCGCCTTGTTCTTCGGCATCCAGCAGTTCGAGGGGCACGTCGTCGTGCCGAACGTGCTGGGCAGCTCCCTCCGCCTCCACCCGCTGCTCGTGATCTTCGGCCTTCTCGCAGGCGGGGAGATCTACGGTTTCGCCGGGATTCTCGTCGCGCTGCCGCTGCTCGCGGCCGGCCGCGCCGCGTGGGAGTTCTTCTCCGAGCGAGTCGTGCTGCAGAAGTGGCCGGGAGACGGGCCGATCGACGAGCTCGAGATCGACCTCGACGACGACGGCGGGACCGCCCCGCCCAAGACGCCTCCCGCCCCCGCTGCCTGAGCTCGGGCGGCGTACTCTTCCCACGGATGAGCGCGTTCCCGGTCACCCGGCTGCGGCGGTTCCGTCGAACCGCTCCGCTGCGTGGGCTCGTGCGCGAGACGCGGCTCTCGCTCGACCAGTTCGTGATGCCGCTCTTCGTGGCGCCCGAGCCGCTCGCCAACGAGGCGCTGCCCGGGATGACGCGCTTCGACATCGAGGGGCTGCTCCACGAGGTGGAGGCGCTCTCGGCGGGCGGCGTCGGCGCGGTGATCCTCTTCGGCGTCCCCGAGGTGAAGGACGAGGAGGCGACCGGCGCCTGGGAGGAGGACGGCATCGTCCAGATCGCGCTGCGCGCGCTGCGGCCGCGCTTCCCGGAGCTCGTCCTGCTCACCGACGTCTGCCTCTGCGAGTACACGTCGCACGGCCACTGCGGCGTCGTCGTCGACGGCGAGGTTGACAACGACCGAAGCCTCGAGCTGCTCGCTCGTACCGCCGTCAGCCACGCGGAGGCCGGCGCCGACGTCGTTGCTCCGAGCGACATGATGGACGGGCGGGTCGCCGCTATCCGCGAGGCGCTCGACGATCACGGCCTCGACAGGACGCCGATCCTCGCCTACTCCGCGAAGTACGCATCCGCCTTCTACGGCCCGTTCCGCGAGGCGGCCGACAGCACGCCCGCGTTCGGCGACCGGCGCGGCTACCAGATGGATCCGGCCAACGTCCGCGAGGCGGTGCGCGAGTGCAAGATCGACCTCGCCGAGGGAGCGGACGCGATCATGATCAAACCCGCCCTGCCGTACCTCGACGTGATCCGCGCAGCGCGCGAGGCGTTCGAGGCGCCGCTCGCCGCCTACAACGTCTCGGGCGAGTACGCCATGGTGAAGGCCGCGGCCCGCGCGGGCTGGCTCGACGAGCGCGCGGCGGCGCTGGAGTCGCTGACGGCGATCAAGCGAGCAGGCGCCGACCTGATCGTCAGCTACTGGACGCGCGAGCTTCCGGCGTGGCTCTGACCGAGCGCTCGCAGCTCTACCGCCGCGCGCTCGAGCTGATCCCCGGCGGCGTGGACTCGCCGGTGCGAGCCATGCGCGCGGTTGGGCTCGACGAGCCGCTCTTCGTCAGTAGCGGCGACGGCGCGTACGTCGAGACCGAGGACGGGCGGCGGCTGCTCGACTGGGTCATGTCCTGGGGGCCGCTCCTCTTCGGCCATGCCGACTCGGAGACGGTCGAGGCGGTGCGCGAGGCGGCGCTGCGCGGCACAAGCTTCGGCGCGGCGACCGAGGCGGAGGTCGAGCTCGCCGAGGAGATCGTCGATGCGGTGCCGTCGGTCGAGAAGGTGAGGCTCGTCTCCTCCGGGACGGAGGCCGCGATGAGCGCGCTCCGGCTCGCGCGTGCGTTTACGAGGCGCGACCGGATCCTCAAGACGGCAGGCGGCTACCACGGCCACGCCGATGCGCTCCTTGTCGACGCCGGCTCGGGCCTCGCGACCCTAGGGATCCCCGCGTCGCCGGGCGTGCCCACCGGAGCGGCCGGGGACACGGTCGTCGTCCCGTACAACGACCTCGATGCTGCGGCCGAGGCGGTGATGAACTACGGCGAGGGGCTGGCCGCGATCATCGTGGAGCCGGTCGCGGCGAACATGGGCGTCGTCCCGCCCGAGCCGGGCTATCTCGAGACGCTGCGCCGCCTCTGCGACGTCTCCGGCGCGTTGCTCGTCTTCGACGAGGTGATCACCGGATTTCGTGTGGCGCGAGGCGGCGCGCAGGAGCGCTTCGGTGTCCTTCCCGACCTGACGGTGCTGGGGAAGATCGTCGGGGGTGGTCTGCCGCTCGCGGCGTTCGGCGGCCGGGCGGAGATCATGGAACTGCTGGCGCCGGCCGGGCCCGTCTACCAGGCCGGCACGCTCGCCGGCAACCCGCTCGCGACGGCGGCCGGTCTCTCGGTGCTGCGGCGTTTGCGCGGCGACGTCTATGAGCGGCTCGAGCGTGGCGCCGCGCTGCTCGGAGAAGGCCTCGCGCCGCACGGCCACGTGCAGCGGGTCGGCGCTCTCCTCACGCTGTTCATGGCGGACGGCCCCATTCGCAACTTCGAGGACGCGCGGGCCTCCGACACCGAGCGGTACGGCGCCCTCTTCCGGCACGCGCTCGACGAGGGCGTTTACCTTCCGCCGTCCCAGTTCGAGGCGCTCTTTCCCTCCACCGCCCACGGCGAGGAGGAGATCGAGCGGACGGTCGCCGCGGTGGCAAGCTTTGCTCGCTGACGTCTGGGAGACGATGGCCGGCGACGCGGCCGCCGAGAGCACGCTTTGGGGCGACTGCCTGGTGCCCGACGCCGAGCGCAACCCCAGTCCCGTCTTCTCGCCGCTGGGCGAGGCCCGGTACGCGCTCGGGCTCGAAACCATCTACGAGGGCTACCTCGTCCACTACGGCCGGCCCCGCCTGTTCGCGCCTGCCGACGACGACACGGCGTTACTGCTCGGGGACTACCTCTACGCGCACGGCGTCGCTCGCATCTCGGCGCTGCACGAGGTCGCTGCGGTCGCGGACCTCTCCGACCTCATCTCGCTCTGCAGCCAGCTGCGGGCCGAGGACGCCGACGGTGACGGGCAGCTCTGGGCGGCGACCGCCGCGCTGCTCGGCCGCGGCGAGCTGGACGAGGCCCGGACCGCTCTCCGGCTCCATTCCGACCCCGTGCAACTCGACCGCCTGGCCCGCGGCGCTGCGGGCGACGGGGCCGTCGACGAGGCACTCGTCGCGCACTTCATGCGCCGCCCGGCTTGATCCTCGCCCCGTCGTTCGCTTTTCTCTGTCCATGACCACTGCAGTCCGGGAGGAGCGGAAGGTCCTGACGGCCGTCTTCGCCGACGTCGTCGGCTCGACCGCGCTCGCGGAGCGGCTCGACCCCGAGGACGTGAGGCTGGTCGTCGGCGAGGCCGTTGCTCGGATCGTCGGCGAGGTGGAGTCGCTGGGCGGCCACGTCAAGGACCTGGCAGGCGACGGAGTCCTCGCCTTCTTCGGCGCGCCGACGACGCGCGAGGACGACGCCGAGCGCGCTGTCCGCTGCGCGCTGCGCATCGTCGGCGAGATGGACGAGTACGCACGCGAGGTGCGTCGCGGCTGGGGCGCCGAGGGCTTCGGCGTGCGAGTTGGCGCCGCGACGGGGGCCGTGGTCGTGGGCGAGGTCGGCGCCGGCTCTCGGGTCGAGTACGCCGCCTTCGGCGACACCGTCAACGTCGCGGCCCGCCTGCAGTCCGCCGCGCAGCCGGGAGCCGTCCTCGTCGACGACGCAACGCACCACGCCGTCGAGGGCCTCTTCGACTGGGGAGAGCGGCTGGAGCTCGAGCTGAAAGGGAAGGACGAGGCGGTGGCGGCGTGGCCGGTGGCAGGCGTCGCGGCGGAAGCACGGCCGCAGCGCGGTCTGCCAGGGGTCGAGACGCGGCTAGTCGGCCGCTCCCGCGAGCTCGGCCAGGGCCGCGAGGCGCTCGAGGCCCTCCGCGCCGGCCGTGGCGGCGTACTGGTGGTCGCCGGCGACGCGGGGATCGGCAAGAGCCGCCTCCTCAACGAGCTGCGCGAGCTCGCCGAGCGCGACGGGACTTCCTGGCTCGAAGGCCGCTGCGTCTCGTACGGCGAGTCGCTGCCGTACTGGCCGTTCCGCGACCTCCTGCGCGGGGAGTGGATCGGCGCGGGTGGGGACGAGCCCGAGCTCCGTGTTCGCGTCGGCCTCCGCCGCCGGCTGGAGCAACTGTTCGGGGAAAGCGGCGCCGCCGAGCTGTACCCGTACCTCGGAGGCCTGCTCGAGGTGGCGCTCGAGCGCGAGGCTGAGGCACGCACCTCCCAGCTCTCGCCGGAGGCGCTGCAGTGGCGTACCTTCGAGGTCGTGGGCCAGCTCTTCGCCCGGCTGGCGGACGACGCGCCGCTCGTCGTCGCGATTGAGGACCTCCACTGGGCCGACCCGACCTCGGTGCTCCTCCTCGAGCAGCTCCTCTCGCTCGCCGAGGAGGCGCCGGTGCTGCTCGTCCTCTCGCTGCGGCCCGAGCGCGACCACGCCGCCTGGGGGCTCCGCGAGCATGCGAGCCGCGAGTTCCCGCACCTCCTGCGCGAGCTCGACCTCGGCCCGCTCGGGGACGCCGACGGCGAGCTGCTCGCCGCCCTCGTCGCACCGGCGACGCTGCCGGCCGAGCTCGAGCGGCGAGTGCTCGAGGCGGCGGACGGCAACCCGTTCTTCCTCGAGGAGCTCGTCCGCTCGCTCGCCGACGTCGGTGCCCTCGTGCGCATCGACGAGGGCTGGCGGTTCGACCACGCGGTCGAGGTCGAGGTTCCGCCGACCGTGGAGAAGGCGATCCTCGCGAGGCTCGACCGCCTCTCGCCGCAGGCGCGTGACCTTGTCACCGCCGCCTCGGCGCTCGGACGCACCTTCCCTCTACCGCTGCTGGAGGGAGTGGTCGACGAGGACGCCGGCGAGCCGCTGCACGAGCTGCAGCGGCTCGGGTTGCTCCGCCAGAGCCGCCGCTGGCCGCATCCGGAGTACCGCTTCCGCCACGCGCTGATCCAGGAGACCGCCTACCGGACGCTCCTCGCCGAGCAGCGCACGCGTCTCCACCGGCGGGCGGCCGAGTGGCTCGAGGAGCGGTACGCGGGCCGTGAGGGAGAGGTGCTCGGGCTGCTGGCGTACCACTGGCTCCGGGCGGAGGACGAGGGTAAGGCGGCCGACTATCTCCTGCGCGCAGGCGACAAGGCACGGCTCGAGTACTCGCTCGACGAGGCGATCGAGGATTACCGCGACCTGCTCCCGTTGCTCGAGCGCCGCGGCGAGCGGCAGGCGATGGCGCTCGTCCTGTTCAAGCTCGCGCTCGCGCTGCACACTTCGCTGCGCTTCGCGGAGGCGAACGAGGCGTACCAGCGGGCATTCGGGCACTGGACGCCGCCCGAGTCCCGCGCGGCGACCGAGCGCATCCGCGTTGCGACGAGCTTCCTCCCGAACGACCTCGACCCGAAGAGCGCGATCGCCTGGCCGAACATCCAGGCGTGCATGCAGCTCTTCGACCGGCTCGTCGAGGCGTGGCCCGAGCGGACGATCGTCCCGTCGCTTGCCGAACGCTGGGAGATCTCGGACGACGGCCTGCGCTACGTCTTCCACCTGCGCGAAGGCCTGGAGTGGTCCGACGGGACGCCGCTGACGGCGCACGACGTCGAGTTCGGGATCAAGCGCGTCCTCGATCCCGAAAGCCCCGGCTCCTCGGTCGCCATCTACTTCGCGCTCGAGAACGGCGAGGAGACGTACCTCGGCCGGAACACGGACTGGGACGCGGTCGGCGTGCGCGCGCTCGACGACCGCACGGTCGAGTTCCGGCTCAACGCGCCGGCGCCCTACTTCATGAGCGTGATGAACCGGCCCGACAGCGGGCCGCAGCCGCGACACGCGATCCAGGGCGTCGCCGACGCGCGGGTTGTGAGCGGAGCGTTCGAGGTGGCCGAGCGGACGGACGAGCGGCTCGTGCTGCGGCGCCGCTCCGAGCGTCCGGGCAACGTCGCGGAGGCCGAGCTGTACCGGACGGCGATCGCCGATGCGCTGCCCGAGTACGAGCGCGGTGAGACCGATCTGATCCTCGTCCGGTACACGCCGCGGCTCGCCGATCTGATGCCGGGCGCGGTGCGTGAGGACGCCATCCTCGGCTCGCCCGCCTGGTCGGCGTACATCCGCTTCGACCACACGCACCCGGTGGCGGGGAACCTCGAGCTGAGGCGCGCGCTCGCGCATGCGATCGATCGCAACGCGCTCGCGGCGGTCTGCCCGGCGAATCTCGTGGTCGCGAGCGGCGGAGTCGTCCCGCCGGCGCTCCAGGGCCACACGCCCGACATCGCGCTCCGCTACGACCCCGATCTGGCGCGCGAGTGTCTCGCTCGATCCGGTTACGACGGACCGCTGGAGCTTGCGGGGATGATGGTCTGGGACGACATCCTCGAGGTGATCGCCGGCGCCTGGCGCGAGATCTTCGGCGAGCGGGTCTCGGTGTCGTCGTGGTCGTGGCTCGAAGAGGAGGCGTTCGAGGTCGGCGGGCGGATAGCCACCGCGCCGATCCGGATCACCGGCTGGCTGCCGGGCTACCCCGACCCCGAGTACTACCTCCGCCTGCTCTTCCAGTCGACGAGCCGGACGAACGAGGGCGGCTTCGCCGACCCGGTCTTCGACGAGCTGATCGAGGCCGCGCGGCAGGAGCGCAGCGACCGCGGACGGCTCGAGCGCTTCCACGAGGCCGACCGCTACGCCGTCGCCGAGCGCGTCGCGGTGATCCCGCTCGTGTACGGGCGAAGCACGGCGTTCGTGCAGCCCCGCGTGCACGGCTGGTGGGAGTTCGGCAAGAGCTCGGCGAGCTTCGCCGACCTCGTCGTGGACGCCTGAGTCTGCGATAGTCTCGCGCCGTGCTCGCCGCCGCCTTCCATCTGCTGCTGGGAGTCGAGACGGCCGCCGAGGAGGGGCGGAAGGTCGTCCTGCTGATGCTCGCCACCGGCCTCGTCTTCGTCCTCGTGATTGCGCTCGGGTCCCTGACCGAGTGGGTCGCGAAGCAGCGCCGCGCCAAGCGCTCCTAGCGCCGCCAACACCGCACCGCACGACGTGTCTTGACGCCTGGCAGTGGTGCTACTCATAATCACGTCATCGTGACGCTCGCACCGCCGCGACCTCCTTCATCCGAAGACCTCGAGGCGCTGATCCACGAGGCGCGGGCGCGGCAGCGGCGACGGCAGATGGCCCTCGCGGTGGTGGTCGCGTTGGTGGCCGGAGGCGGTCTTGCCGTCTGGACCGCGGTCCCCGGAAACGGTCGGAGCGTGGTCGGGGCGTCCGGGTCGCGACATGCACTGGCGCGGTCGCACCAGTGCCCGCCAGGGAACTTGGGGACGATCGCCTTCGTCCGAGGCGGTGCACTCGAACTGCTGGACTTGCGCGGCTGCCGCATCCGCACGGTCGTCCGCTCGCACGTCGCAGCTCCGATCGCAATGAGCGCCGACGGGCGCTGGGTCGGCTTCCGGCGGGGCTACGTCTCCTCGCGCGGCGGGCCGGTGCACCGTCTCGCCGGGACTCCGGTCTGGTCGCCGAGCGGTCACGAGCTGGCACTGGTCACCGCTCAGGGCGGCGTCGAGGTCGGGCGCGCCGGCGGGCCGTTGCGCCGACTACTGCCGGATCGATGGGGGGCGTGGACCGCGACCTTCTCTCCCGGCGGCCGGTTTCTCGGCGTATCCCGCACCGCAGGGCACCCTGCTTACGTCGAACAGATCTGGATCGTCGACCTGACCACCGGATCGAAGCGGGAGCTGTTTCGCGAACCGAGGCGGGAAGGTGCTCCGCTGTTGCTGCAGGGGTTCTCGCCCGACGGCCGCTGGCTCCTCTCCTGGAAGGACCTCTACGCCTCGGCCTCGATACTCGCCGATGGGGTCCCCCTCATCGCGCTGCCCGTGGCGGGCGGGCAGCCGCGTGTCGTCACAAGCGAGCTCTACCACGACGACTACGTCTCCTGGTGCGGAAACAGGCTCGTCTACGTCCTCAACCGGCACGGCCGGTTCGTCACTCAGGGCGATGGGATCGCAACGGCGGCGCCGCCGTCTTGGCGGGCCACGACGCTCCTGCCGGCCACCGGCCAGACGAGCTGGGGCGCGTTCTCCTGCAACAGCGGTGGGACGCTCGTCGTTGCTGCCGGCCCGAAGAACGAGGATGATCCGTTCGGCCACGAACGTCGGTCGATCTGGCTCGTCCACGGCAAGACCGCGTCGGTCCTGCCTCAGACCCGTCCGCCGCGGGGAACGAGCGACGAATGGCCTAGCTGGTCGGCCGAGGGTCGTTGGGTTCTCTTCGTCAGGACGCGCTTCAACGGCAAGGCCTGGCCCGGGAAGCTCTACGCAGCAGACGCTTCGACGGGAAAGCTCGCAGGGCCGATCGCAAGCGTCGGGGCGACCGAGAACTACTACGGTCACTACAACTGGACTTCACAGATCTCCTGGCATCGTCCGTGACGGTTATCGCCCCACCACCGCAGGACGAGCTCGAGGCGCTGATCCGCGAGGCGAGGGCGCGGCAACGGCGGCGATGGTTGGGCGCAGCAGCGGTTATAGCTTTGCTCGCGGGCGCCGCACTTGTAATCAGTTCGATCATCACCGGTGGGAGCACTGCCGCCCGACGCGGCAGCCGCGAATCGACGTCGGCGGTGAGGAGCGGGAAAGCGTGCGGGGTTCATGTCATCAACAGGCGAATCGTCGGCGCCGATGGTCGCACTCTCTTTCGCGAGCCGGGTAACTGGACTTCGACGTATCCGCACCCCTCGGCTGTCCGCTGTAGCGGCTCGACCGCGTGGGTCGTATGGGACAACGGCGCCGCGATGAATCAAGAGGGGTACGTGGGCGTCCGCTCCGGCGACGACGGTCGCACGTGGAGGCTCGTCTTCGCCGAGGCGTACTTCGGCGTGAACGCACCGCATCAGCTCGACTCGTATCTGGGAGCGTGGACGCTCGGCGGCCCGCAGGTGGCGTACTTCACGGGATCGTGCCCGGTGTGCGGCGCCGGACCGTTGTTCGAAACGGTCTCGCTCTGGGTGACGAAGAACGGCGGGCGGACGTTCCGCCGGTACGCCATTCCTTCCCTCAACGGATATTCGCCTTCCGGAATTCGTGTGTCGGGCCACGAGGTCACGGTCTTCGCCAAGCAATTTGCCCGCGGGGCACGGCCGCGCAAGACGGCGACTGTGCACGTCGACTGACGTTCCGCGCGCCATAGACTCGCCGGATGCCGACGAAGGATCTCCGCGACTGGATCGCGCTGCTCGAGCGCGAGGGCGAGCTTGTTCGCGTCTCCGCCGAGGTCGATCCCGACCTTGAGATCACGGAGATCGTCGACCGTACCGTCAAGGCCGGCGGCCCGGCGCTCCTGTTCGAGAAGCCCAAGGGCTCCGAGCACCCGCTGCTGATCAACCAGTTCGGCACCGAGCGCCGCATGTGCCTCGCCTTGGGCGTCGACAAGCTCGACGACGTCGCAGCGAAGCTCGCAGACGTGCTCGAGATGCAGCCGCCGCAGGGGCTGATGGAGAAGGTGCGCGGCCTGCAGAAGCTCAAGTCTGTCGCGGATTCCAGGCCGAAGACGGTTGGCAAGGGCGTCTGTCAGGAGATCGTCCTGCGCGGCGACGACGTCGACCTCGGGCTCCTCCCGATCCAGCGCTGCTGGCCCGGCGACCCGGCGCCGTTCATCACGCTCCCCGCCGTGATCACGCACGACCCGCAGACCGGCGGCCGCAACGTCGGCATGTACCGGATGCAGGTCATCGACAAGAACACGACGTTCATGCACTGGCAGATCCACAAGGACGGCCGCGCCGACTACCTCGCCACCGACGGCCGGATCGAGGTCGCCGTCGCGCTCGGGCTCGACCCGATCACTGCGTACTCTGCGAGCGCGCCGCTGCCGAAGCACATCGACGAGTTCATGATGGCGGGCTTCCTCCGCGGCGAGCCGGTCGAGCTCGTGAAGGGCGTCACTGTCGCAGTCGAGGCTCCCGCTCGGGCGGAGATCGTGCTCGAGGGCTACATCGAGAAGGACGAGGTCGGCCAGGAGGGGCCGTTCGGGGACCACACCGGCTACTACACCGCCGCCGAGCCGTTCCCGGTCTTTCACGTCACGGCGATGACGATGCGACGGGACGCGATCTACCCCTCGATCGTGGTGGGCAAGCCGCCGCAGGAGGACGCGTGGCTCGGGAAGGCGACTGAGCGGATCTTTCTGCCCGCCATTCGCACGACGCTGCCGGAGATCGTCGACTACGACCTGCCGATCGCCGGCGTCTTCCACAACTGCTGCATCGTCTCGATCCGCAAGCAGTTCCCTGGCCATGCGGCGAAGGTGATGCATGCGCTCTGGGGGCTCGGGATGCTGAGCCTTACGAAATGCGTCGTCGTCGTGGACGCGAACGTCGACGTGCACGACTACGAGCAGGTGGTCTTCTACGCCGGCGCGAACGTCGACCCGAAGCGGGATGTGCTCCTCTCCGAAGGGCCGCTCGACCATCTCGACCACGCCCCCGAGCGCCAGTTCTTCGGAGGCAAGCTTGGCATCGACGCGACGGCGAAGTGGCCGGAGGAGGGCGCGCGGCCCTGGCCCAGGGAGATCGAGATGAGCCCCGAGGTCAAGGATCGCGTTACTCGCCGCTGGACCGAGTACGGGCTGTAGCTACTCCAGCCGGATCCGAGGATCCAGCCACGCATACGCGACGTCGACGACGAGGTTGAAGACGATCACCGCGATCGTCGCGAAGACGACGATCCCGACGACGAGCGGCAGGTCGTTGTTCTGGGCCGCGGTGACAAGCTCGGACCCCAGGCCGTGGAGATTGAAGACGCTCTCGGTGAACACGGCGCCGCCGAGCGCCAGGCCCAGGTCCATGCCGAGGATGGTCACGACCGGCAGCAGGCTGTTGCGCAGCACGTGGTGAGCCAGCACCTGCCGCCCCGGGGCGCCCTTGGCGCGCGCCGTGCGCACGTAGTCCTCGGACATCGTCTCGAGCACGCTCGCGCGGATCAGCCGGACGTAGAGCGCGGCGAAGAGGAACATGAACGTCACCCACGGGAGAATCAGGTGGTACGCCCACGGGCCCGGTCCGGAACAGCCGCCGACCTCGTGGCTGGGGAAGAAGTTGCAGTAGCCGGCGATCGGAGTCCACCCCAGCTTGAAGCCGAAGACGTACGCAAGGATGAGGCCGATCCAGACCGCCGGCGCCGAGACGCCGACCAGGACGAAGCCCATCGCGGCGCGGTCGAGCAGCGAGCGAGGGCGCAGCGCGGAGAGGATCCCGATCGGAATCGAGACTGCGAGCCAGAGCACTGCGCCGCCGAACACGAGCGAGGCCGTTACCGGCGCGTCCTGGCCGACGATCCAGCGGACCGACGTCCCGTTGCGGAACGAGTAGCCGAGCGAGGCGTGCCGGATCATGTTCCAGACGAAGAGCCAGTACTGCTGGTAGAGCGGCAGGTCCAGGTGGAGGACGTGACGGACGTGCGCGAGGAACTGCGGCGTCGCAGTCGCCCCGCTGCCGGCCGCGATCGGCACCGGATCGCCGGGAATGACGAAGAAGATCAGGTAGGTGACGAGCGTCGCGACGAGGAAGAGAAAGAGCGCCCAGAAGAGGCGACGAACCAGGAAGTAGCCCATCTGCTCACCCGGCTCCGCTCTTACCTGAACGTCTGGCGCGTCACGAGCGCACCGTTCCCGTCGTACGCGGCGATCGACGCGACATGCGCCTGGCTCGTCTGCTCACGTGCCGGGACGTCGTAGGCGAAGAACCCGGCGTCGATCGGCGACGAGACCCAGACGATCCGCGGGTGCACCGTCGTGCCGTCGCTGAACCGGATCACGACGTCGTTGACGGGAGCGATCGCGTCGCCGGTGATCCACTCGGGCACGCCTCCACGGAGCAGCGCGCCGGTGCTGAGCGGCCGGCCCGCGGTGCTGCATCCTCCGCCGCCGCGCGGCAGCCAGAGCGAGCAGAAGCCGCCGTTCCTCGCCGGGGCGACCCAAAGCGTGCGCGTGAAGCCGCCGAAGGTGAAGCGACCGACTTCGCGCGTCTCGCCGGCGACCGCATTGGGGCTCATGCCGCGAGGGGCTCCGGCGTTCAGCGACCAGAACTGGACTTGCACGGCGGGCGGGGCGGTGGGCTGATCCCAGAAGGGGAGGACGTCGCGGACGAGTGCCCAGGCGGGGGTCGCGACCAGGATCGCCGCCAGCACCGCGGCGGCCGCGAGCGCCACGAGGGCCACGCGGCGGCGGGCCGGGCGAGCGGCCCGCGCGGCGAATGGCTCGTTCGCGGCCGAGAGGACACGCGAGTGCAGCTGAAGCGCGTCGGCCAGGCGGCGGGCTTCGTCCAGCGAGACGGGGTTGGCGGCGCGAAGATCGGTCAGTTCCGGTGCGTTCAGCATGAGGGGCTCTCCTCGGTTCGGGCAGCAGTCGCGGGTGGCCGCTGGGTGCCGCTTTCCGCCTCGGCGAGGCGCTCGCGCAGCCGTCTGCGAGCGCGATGGAGGCGGATTCGATAGGCGGTCGCCGAACAGCCGAGAACACGAGCTGCGTCGCTGCTCGGGAGCTCTTCCCAGGCGGCGAGCATCAGCACCTCGCGGTCTCCCTCGGACAACGCTGCGAGCGCCTCGAGCAGTCGCCGGGACCCGGATGACCCGTGCGAGGTCTCCGCGCCGGCGGACGGCTCGACGGCGGCGATTCGCTCCGCGATCGCATGCTGCCGTCTCGTCGAGCGCTGCTGGCTCAAGAGCACCCTGCGGGCGACCGCGTACAGCCACGGGAGCGCGCTCCGCTCGTCGACGTCGTCGAGGCGGCGCCACGCAACCAGGAAGGTCTCGGCGACCACGTCGGCCGCGTCCTCACGCGGCACGCGCCTCAGCGCGTACGCGAGGACAGCCGCCGTATGTGCCTCGCACATGCGGCGAAAGCGGGCCTCCCGATCGTCAGCGTTTGTCACCTATCCACCTATGCCGGAACGGCCCCAAGTGTTTCAGCCGCCGGGTGTTGGTTCTCTGCTCGCTGCGCCCCCGTTTCCGATAAGACTTCGACCTGGTGGAGCCGGAGCAGCCGAGTCCCGACACCGAGCACGAGTCGCTCCACGAGGAGGCGCACCTGCCGTCGCCGAGCCTGTGGCCGATCGGCTTTGCGATCGGCATCGTGGTCGCCCTCGTCGGCCTCATCATCGACCCGTTGTTCATCACGACGATCGGCGCCGCGATCGCGATCGTGTTCGGCGTCCTCTGGGCGCGCGACGCGACCCGCGAGCTGCGCAGGCAGCCGGTCGACGTCGAGCCAGAGCGGCGCGAAGCCGCAGCCCCGGCCGCCGAGGGAGGAGCTGCCGGCGCCGGGCTGCAGGAGCCGGTCACGCGCAGCGTCTTCCTCGAGGGCGCCACACTCGGCCTCGGTGGCGTGATCGGCGCGCTGATCACCCTGCCGGTCGCGGGCTTCATGATCCTTCCGGGATTCATCCGCCAGAAGCAGCACAAGGTCGACCTCGGCCCGATCGAGAAGTTCCCGGTCGGATCGTGGTTCGTCGCGACATTCATCGTCAATCCGGCCGAGGGCGAGGTTTCGCGGCGGGCCGCGTTCGTTCGCAACAACGGCCCTGTCGCCGAGAACGGGAAGCAGGTACCGAGCTTCACGATCATCTCGAACCGGTGCACGCATGTCGGCTGCCCGACGCAGGCGAATGGCCCGACGGGAGCGATCCTCGGCAAGCCGACGATCAAGGAGCACACCGCGAACGGGCCCGTCCAGTTCGACCCTGTCGTCCCGGCCGGCTATGGCTGTCCGTGCCACGGGAGCCAGTTCGACATCGAGGGCAACCGGACGGCCGGGCCGGCGGTCCGTGCGCTCGACCGCTACGACTTCGAAATCGACCACGGACGGCTCGTTCTGCTCAGCACGTACTCGGTCTCGCACGTGGTCGGCACCGGCGCGCAGGCCCAGATCTACAAGTACAAGCACTACGACCCTGGCCAGCACGTCGACGGGCCGGAGCAGTGGTTCTATCCCCTCGCCCCGCCCCATCACTGATGGCGAATCGCCAGCCCACGAAGGCGGAGATCCGCCGTCAGAAGATGGAGGAGCTGGTCATTTACCCGATCGACTGGCTCGAGGAGCGGTCGGGGCTGGTCGGCGGGATCAAGTACTTCCTCTTCCGCAACGTCCCGTCGGACATCAACTGGATGCAGACGCTCGGCTCGGCCGCGCTCACGGCGTTCCTCGTGCAGGCGATCACCGGGGTCATCCTCGCCATGTACTACGTGCCGTCGGCGGCGACCGATCCACACACCGGCAAGCCGGTCGCGTGGGAGTCGATCGTCAACATCAGCGACAACCTGACGCTCGGCTGGCTCGTGCGCGGCATGCACAAGTGGGGCGCCAGCGTCTTCATCATCCTCATGTTCCTGCACATGGGCCGCGTCTTCCTGTTCGGCGCGTACAAGTACCCGCGCGAGCTCAACTGGATCGTCGGCGTGTTCATCCTCCTGTCAGGGCTTCTGGAGGGGTTCACCGGCTACCTCCTGCCCTGGGATCAGACGGCGTACTGGGCGACGGTGGTCGGCATCAACCTCAACGGGACGGCGCCGATCTTAGGTCCGTGGCTCGCCCAGTTCTTGCGTAGCGGCCAGGAGATCGGCCTCGAGACGCTGCCGCGCTTCTACTCGCTGCACATGCTCATACTCCCGGCCGGGATCATCGGGCTGATCACGCTCCACCTCTACCTCGTCGTCCGCCTCGGCGTCACCTCGCCGCCGTGGTCGAAGGAAGAAGCGGGTGGCGAGCCGGTCGAGGCGGACGAGCCTGCGCGGCGGCGGGGCCTGACGCAGCCGGTGCCGCGGCCGGCGAACGGGACGAGGATGCAGGCGGAGCCGGGAGGTCGCGACTGATGGCCGCGATCCCGAAGGACAAGCCGACTCGCATCGAGTTGGCGCGCGCGCAGTTCGCCCGCTACAAGGCCGACGTCAAGTCGCGCGGGAAGCCCTTCTTCCCGTACGCGATGTGGCACGACACGGTCATGAGCCTCGTCGTCGTGGCCACGATCATCGGTCTGGCGGCGATCTGGAAGTGGTCGGCGTGGGGGCCGCACCACGACCCGACGCACAAGGGCCTGCTCGGGCCGATCGTCGACCCGCCCGCCGATCCCGGCACGACGAGCTTCGTGCCGCGCCCCGATTGGTACTTCTACTTCCTCTTCTACCTCCTCCGGATCTTCAAGTGGCCGGAGTCGGTCTTCCTCGGCACGATCGGCGTGCCGACAATCGCCCTCGTGCTGTTGCTCGGGCTGCCGTTCCTCGATCGTCGCCTCGAGCGCCGTCCCTCGGCCCGCCCGGTCGCGCTGGTGGCGGGCGTGCTCGTCATCATCTCGATGGCAGTGCTCACGTGGAAGGGCGCGACGGCGAAGGAGGCGCTCGCGTCCGAGGTGATCGCGGACGTCCCCCGTTGGGTCCAGCAGGAGAACCTGCCGCCCGCCGCCGTGCCGGGCGCGAAGCTCTTCGCCACTGCGGGTTGCACCTCGTGCCACACGTACGCCGGCTCGGGCAGCTCCAACCTCGGGGCGCCTGATCTCACGGCCATCGGCTCGCGCAACCTCGGGATCCAGTTCCAGATCAACCACCTGAAATGCCCGTCGTGTGTCACTCCGGGCTCGCCGATGCCGAAGTTCGCGTCACTCGGGGATGCACGCCTGCACGAGCTCGCCGTCTTCCTCGAAGCTTCCAAGGGCACGCACTAACCGCAAGAATCCCCAGGAGTGCACGTATTCCTCGGGATCACGGGCGCCTCCGGCGCGCCCTACGCCGCCCGGCTGCTCGAGGCGCTCGCCGCCGCGGACTGCGAGATCGGGATCTGCGCCTCGCGGGCCGGGATCGAGGTCCTCGGGACGGAGCTCTTCGGCGACGCGACGCTGCCGCGCGACGAGACGCTCGCGCGCCTGCTCGAGCACGCGAACGGCGCGGCCCGCATCTACGACCCCCAGGACTGGAGCGCTCCGTACGCCTCGGGGTCTGCGAAGGTCGACGCGTACCTGATCTGCCCGTGCTCGATGGGGACGCTCGGCACCGTTGCGTCAGGCGCGATGTCGAATCTCATCCATCGCGCCGCCTCGGTCGCGCTGAAGGAGGAGCGACGGCTCGTGCTGATGCCGCGGGAGACGCCGCTCTCGGTGATCCACCTCCGCAACATGCTGGAGCTCCGCGAGGCGGGGGCGACGATCCTCTTCCTCGCGCCCGGCTTCTACCACGGCGCCGAGACGGTCGAGAACCTCGTCGACTTCATCGTCGCCCGCGCCCTCGACCTCCTCGGGCTCGAGCACGCGCTCATACCGCGCTGGGGGCAGACGTGACGGTCGAGAGTGGCCGCCTGCCGAGCGAGGGCGTCCGGCGGATGTTCGACCGGATCGCGCCGTTCTACGACGCGATGAACAGGGTCATGACCGCGGGCCTCGACCGCCGCTGGCGCAAGGCGACGATCGAGGAGACCGTGCAGCACGGCGACCGTGTGCTCGACGCCTGCTGCGGGACCGGCGACCTTGCCGTCGCAGCCCGGCGCGCCGGCGCGGGCGAGATCGTCGGCGTCGACTTCTCCGAGCAGATGCTCGAGCGCGCCCGCCGCAAGGCGCCCGAGCTCGAGTGGATCCAGGCCGACGTGCTCGCTCTCCCGCTCGAGGATGCGACGTTCGACGCGGCGGTCGTCGGCTTCGGCGTCCGCAACGTCGAGGACCTCGAAGGGGCGATCCGCGAGCTGCGTCGGGTGCTCAGGCCCGGCGGGCGGCTCGGGATCCTCGAGATCACGACGCCGCGCGGGCCGCTCAAGGTCTTCTACCGCGTCTGGTTCGACCGCATCGTTCCGCTGCTCGGCCGCTTGCTGCCGGGCGGGGACGCTTACACGTACCTGCCCGCCAGCGTGCGCCGGTTCCCGGGCCCCGAGGATCTCGCAGAGCTGTTGAACGCGAACGGCTTCGACGGCGTCCGGTTCCGGCGCTTCGGCGGGGGTATCGTGGCGCTGCACGTAGGGGAGGCGATGTAACGACAACCCTGGCGGAGATCCGCGCTGTCCCGGGGCTCGACGACTACCTCGACGCGCTCGAGGAGCGGCTCGCGCGGTCCGTGGCCACGCATCCGGGGCTCGTCGCCGCCGTGGGGAACGAGGCGCTCGCGGCCGGCGGCAAGCGGCTCCGCCCGACCCTCGTCTTTCTCGCTGCTCCGCCGGGAACCGAGCCCGCGCTCGCGGCAGGCGTCGCGGTCGAGCTCGTCCACATGGCGACGCTCGTCCACGACGACCTCATCGACCGCGCCCACTTCCGCCGCGGCAAGGCCGCCGCCTGGTCGATCTACGGGCCGGCCGCCGCGCGCGCCACGGGCGACTACCTCTTCGCACGCGCCTTCGCCGAGCTGAGCGCGACCGGAGACGCCGCTGCGGTCGACGTCCTCGCCGACGCGGTCCTGTCTCTCGCCCGCGGCGAGGCGCTGCAGCGAACGCAGACCCACGACCCGGCGACGACCGTCGAGGCGTACCTCGATCGCTGCGCGCTCAAGACGGGCAAGCTCTTCGAGGCCGCGTGCCGCCTCGGCGGCGGCTCGGGCGAGTACGGCCTCGCGCTGGGCATCGCCTTCCAGATCGCAGACGACGTCCTCGACTGCTCGGGCGCGACGATCGAGACCGGCAAGATCGCGGGAACCGACCTTCGCGACGGCACTCCGACCCTGCCGCTGCTGCTTGCAGCGCAGCGCGACGCGGTCGTGCGCGCGGCTCTCGCTGGCGGCCCCATGGACGGCGCGCTCGTGCGAGTTGCGGCGACCGGAGCTCTCGACGAGGCCCGCGAGGTGGCGCTTGACTACGCTAGGCAGGCCAGGGCACGTCTGGACGGCGAGCTCCACCGGGACGAGCTGGAGGCCCTGACGCACGCAGTCGTCGACCGGGAGAGGTAGTCCGCATGGCGGTTCTGGACACGCTCGACACGCTCGCGCCCATCCGGGAGAAGGTGCTCGCCGGCGAGCGGCTCGACTTCGACGACGGCGTCGCGCTGATGGAGACGGACGACCTGCTCGCGCTCGGCGAGCTGGCCGACCTCGCGCGCCGGCAGCGCGGCGGCGGCGACGAGGTCTACTTCGTCCAGAACATCAACCTGTACCAGACGAACGTCTGCCGAGTGAAGTGCAAGTTCTGCGCCTTCGCGAAGACGCGGAAACAGGAGGACGCCTTCACGCTGACCACGGACGAGTTCGTCGAGGACGCCATCGCGCAGCACGAGCTGCTCGGCTTCACCGAGATCCACTGCGTCAACGGCGAGAACCCGCACGTCGACCTCGAGTACTACGCGGGCCTCATCCGGAAGCTGAAGGAAGTGCTCCCGGACGTCCATCTCAAGTTCTACACCGCCTCCGAGATCCACCACATCTCGCGCCTCGAGGGCTGCTCGCACGAGGAGGTCCTGCGCACGCTGCGGGATGCCGGCCTCGACTCGATGCCCGGCGGCGGCGCCGAGATCTTCGCCGACCGCGTCCGCGCGCTGATCGCGCCGGGGAAGGAGCATCCGGACGAGTGGTTCGAGGTCCACGACACCGCGCACCGGCTCGGGATCACGACGCAGTGCACGATGCTCTACGGCCACGTCGAGACGTACGAAGAGCGCGTCGACCACCTACTGCGGCTGCGCGAGCAGCAGGATCGCTCCGGCGGGTTCCTCTCCTTTATCCCGCTTGCGTTCCATCCGGAGAACACCGTCTTCGAGCGGCGCGGCTTCCGCTTCACGACCGGCGCCGACGACCTGAAGGTGATCGCGGTGTCGCGGCTCCTGCTCGACAACGTCCCGCACGTGAAGGCGTACTGGATCATGATGGGACTCCCGCTCGCCCAGGTCGCGCTCCATTTCGGCGCGGACGACGTCCAGGGAACCGTGGTGCGCGAGAAGATCTTCCAGGCGGCGGGCGCGAGCGCCGGCACCGAGCAGAAGGTGGCGGAGCTCGTCCGCTTCGTTCGCGACGCGGGCCGGACACCGGTGCAGCGCGACAGCCTTTACAACGAACTGCGGCGATGGTGAACGTGCGCGAGGCGGTCGAGCAGGGCGACCTCACGGCGTTCGAGGAGGTGCTGGCTCCCGACATCGTCTGGGTGGGGCTGTGGCCCGGCCAGATCTGCCGCAACCGAGGCGAGGTGGTCGAGATGCTGAAGGCTGCGCAGGCCGGCGGGATCGCGGCGCG
>Ga0207665_10000475_pt1 | contig 27234 bp, 21 predicted proteins | sample LARL112metaG_FD_184351 | JGI IMG/M metagenome (GOLD analysis project Ga0207665, IMG submission 184351) | Corn, switchgrass and miscanthus rhizosphere microbial communities from Kellogg Biological Station, Michigan, USA - LAR L11-2 metaG... | ecosystem: Host-associated > Plants > Roots >... | reverse complement strand
CCGGGACCGACCACGTCTTCCCGCCATCGGCCGAGGAGGTGAAGTAGCTGTGCGCGGGCTTCATCGCATACGTGGTGTGGTTGTCGATGTGGTAGCCCTGGTACTCCAGGTCGATCCGGCCACCGGGCTCGACCAGCAGCGGCGCGCTGTCCCCGCCGCTGGCCGGGAAGCCGGGGCTGACATGGATGAGCGGTCCCCAGGTCTTGCCGCCATCGGTGGAGCGCTGCAGCACCACGTTCAGGTCGCCGGTCGCGAACGCGCAGCTTCCGCTATGGGAGCAGATGAACGTCACCTTCCTGGCGCTCGGACCGTAGTCCCAGGTCAGGTACAGCGTGCCGTCCGGCGCGACGGTAATGAAGTCCCGGTCTCCCCAGTTGTTGCGCTTGCGGGGTACCAGGGCCGAGACCTGCGGAAACGTCTTTCCGTGATCGAAAGAGGCATCGACGACCGGGAACGAATGATGCTTGGTGGAGTTCATGAATGCGGCATAGACCGTGCCGCTGCGACCTACCGCGACAGCGGGATCCCAGCCGCCGTGCGACCGCGGGAGCAGCACCGGCTTCCCGAACCGGTAGCCACCGTCGGTTGAGCGGGCGAAGCCGATGCCGTGGGCGGCGATCCACTCCGCGTAGACGAACCCCGTTGTCGGATCGGCCGCCTCCTCGACCTCGGCGTTCTGGCCGGGCAGCGCGCCGCTGATGTCGCTGATCCGGCTGACCTGCGGTGCCGGGACATGCCTACCGGCCGTCGAGCCCGCTGCCGGGATGATCCCCGCGATCAACCCGGTGAGCCCCGCCGCGACGGCCACGCTGCCCCGCGCCAGGAACCTCGCGGTCATCCGCGCCTCCCGAGATCGTGCGTACCGGTCATGGCGTTGTCTCCTCTGGTCAGCGCGTGATGCCGGGCATCGCGGCTTCGCGCAGCCCGCGCCGGGCCCCGGCCGCAGACGCCGGGACCGAACCCCCGGTGATCGGCTCGCCCCGGTACGGCTCGTACATCGGCTCGCTGAGCGCCTGGCCATCGGCCGCGATCCCGCCGACCGCGAACGCCGAGAAAGCCTTGCCGCCGGGCACGACGGCCGCGCCCTCGTAGTCCCCGACCATGAACCCGAACGCGTTGGGAAGCTGCCGCATCCGCATCGGCCCGGCGAGCACCCGCGGGGCGCTCCACCGTGTGCCCCCGTCGGTGGACGAGACGTAGCCCTCGAACAGGCGGCACGTCCGAACGGTGCAGGCGGCACGCGGGTAGAAGTTGTAGAACAGGCCCAGCCGGGCGTGCCGTCCCGCCGTCGCCGGGTCCACGCCGAGGCCGCCGCCGAGATGGTCGACCGGGCTGGTGACCGGGTCGATGGGGATCCGGGTCACCGGCGTCCAGTGCACCCCGTCGGCGGATGAGGTCAGCACCATGTCGTTGCTGGAGCAGGACGGCCGGAACCGGCAGTCCGGCCAGGTGACATAGATCCGCCCGGTCCGGTCGGTAGCCACCGACGGGAAGGCCGCCCCGCGCAGCTGGCCGCCGAACGGGTGCATGAAGATGCTGGCCACCTTGACCGCCGGGCCCCACGTCTTTCCGCCGTTGGTGGAGCGGAAGGCCACGATGCCCGAGCGGGCCTCGATGGGCACGACCACGGTGCCGTCCGGCTGCACCACAGGCTCCCCGCCGGTGGCATGCAGCTTGTCGGCCGTGGCCACCGCCGGCGACCAGGTCCGGCCCCCGTCGGTGGAGGTGCTCATCATGACCAGCTCGCCGCCGGCCACCTGGTCGGCGACCACGTCCCACTCCATGTAGCAGTTGCCGTAGAAGGGACTGGCGGTCGAATTGTCGCAGGTGACCCAAGTCTTGTCGGTGCCAAACTGGTGGCCGGTCAGCCGAACCTTGGCGACTATGACGGCATTGCTCCAGCTGGTCCCGTTGGACGACAGGTTCACGGTGACACCCGGATCCGGGACGTATGCGTTCGGCTTGGCCGACTTGCCGTTGCAGGGCAGGGAACCGGCCACCCACTCGCCGAACTTGGCGTTATAGGCGATGGACGGGTCGCTGACCCGGTAGTAGGGACCCTTGGGCTTGGAGAACTTCGTGAGCCCCGGCATGTATCCATGCCGCCAGCTGCGGCCGGCGTCGGTGCTCAGCGCCCAGCCGATGTCGTCGGAGCACCCGTTGTCCCACCGGCCCACCTGGAACACCGACATCACGCTGTGCCCCGCGGTCGCGGTATCGGGTTCGACCTCGGTAGCATGCTGCGGCCCCGGGTTGGTATATGGATCAGCGCTCACCTGAACCACAGCCCCGGACATCCCCGCCGCGGCAGGCCCAGCCAGCAGCCCCGCCAGCACAACAGCGACGACCGCCCCGCCGGAAGTGATTAACAACCCGCGCGCCCGCCTGCGTCGCATCCGGATCACCTCATTTGCGAGAGAACGACCCCATGCCTGGTACCCAGTTTCCGTCGGACGCATCGCAAGAAGAACAAATTCACAGTAAAGGGACTTCGCTGCAGTCGTGCCGCCTTCCAGCGCTGTCCCTCTGCCGCTGTCAGCTTGATCGGCTCGAACCTTGCTAACTCAATAGCATGCGCCTGGCTGCGAGAGCTGCGCCGTGCAGATCGCGGTGGGTCTCACGGGGCGAGGCCGGGTTCGTTCTCGAGGTGCCCGCCGTCGCGGCACTGCGGCTGGTGCCATCAGCAGTGACCCATTGTGTCGATCTTGTAACGGGATTAGGGTCTTTTGAGGATGTCGGTGAATTTGGGGCTGTCCGGGAACAATGCCGTTCTAGGGAGGTCCGCGTTGAAAGTTCTTTTGCCGGTCCTCACTTCGTGACCACGACCGTGGTCACCGCCGGGCGGCTATTTGATGAGAGTGTTCAGCCCCGGGCGGATATTTATGACCGCCGGGATGATCCTCCGGGGCATCGCAACACGCTGCCACCTGGGACACCGTCATCTGCAGCGCCGCGCCACCCTGACGTGTCTCGTCCGCTAATCCATTGCAGCAAGTGAGCTATCGGGCTCTGTATCCGGAGCCGGGCAGCAGGCCCGGCCGTAGTTCCGGCGATTAGGGAGGAAGACTCTTCATGAAAGCCATGCGTTACAAGATCGTACTGGTGCTGTCGCTGCTGTCCCTTCCGGCGATGCTCCTGGTCGCCTCGGGGGGGCCGGCGGCGGCGGCTCCGCACCACAGCGCCTCGGGCCCTGTCACCTCATCAAGCCTGGGGTCGTTCAAGCCAACCTTCACGGGCTCGGCCGCGACCGGCTGCGCCGGGTGTGACCTGATGACCGGCCCGTTCCGCACCCCGTCCACGGCGCATCTCTCGGCGAGCCAGACACGGACGGGAGCCGCCAACTCGCAGGATAGGGCGAGGGCCCTGCCATTACTGCGTCCCCGGGTGCCGCACGTCAATGGTCCCACCGTCACGATCCCGACGGTGAGCTGCCAGCCGCTGCGTCCCGGCTGCGACAACATCAGCTCGTTCGCGGGCGGCTCGGCCAGCGTGAAGGGCATCAACGCGGTCGACAGCGCCTCGCTGAGCACGAACGTTGCTGTGGGGGACGTTGAGCCCCCGGATCAGGGCCTGTGCGCTGGTAACGGGTCCGTGGTCGAGACCAACAACATCGGCGAAATCCTGATCTTCAACAAGGCGCTGAAGCGGGTATCGCCGGTCATCTCGCTGGACACGCTGATGGGGCTGACGAAGCGGCACTGGAGCAGCGGCGGGGACCCGTCGTGCCTGTGGGACCCGGCCAACGGCGGTCACTGGTTCTTCACCCAGATCGTCTCGAAGAGCCCGGAGTCCAAGGGCGGGCCGTTCGCGGGCTGCTTCGTGGCCAAGGCCAACACCTGCCTCGAGGGCATCTCGGTGACCAAGGGGTCGAGCCCGTTCGGGCCGTACAACACCTACTTCCTCAACGCCAACTACGACCCGAAGGAGCCGGGTTTCCCCTTCATGCTCAACGACTTCGCGAAGATCTCGGCCACCCGGGACGCGTTCCTGCTGTTCTACGACGAGGCGCCGCTGAGGGGGAACGGCCTGGGCGGCGGCTTCTTCAATGGCGCGCAGGAGTTCGCATTCAACAAGACCGCGCTCGAAAGGGGCCTGCCGGTCGCCAAGGTCACCGTGGCCCGGGAGAACATGGGCCTGCTGAAAACACCGAACGGCACCTGTTTCAGCGACAACAAGCTCTTCCAGCCCGGCATCGCGTGCTGGATCGGCGTGATCCCCGCGGTGCCGCCCAACGGCCAGTTCGACAACAGTCACGGTGGTTCTGGGTTCATGCTCACCACCGTGGACTTCTACTTCCTGGGCGGCACCCAGCTCGCGGTGTTCGACTGGACCGGCCTGAGGAACCTGAACAGCTCCGGCTGCTCGGCCTGCTCCGGCATCCGCTTCGGCGGCCAGCTGTTCTCCGGCGGCCAGCACTACTACAACCCGTCGAGCCTGGGAGCAGCCTCTCCCACGCCATTCCAGGCACCGCAGAAGTCCGGGCCCATACCGCTGGGTGACGAGTGTGGCAAGGCCGGGCTCAGCACGGTCGCCCACTGCCCCCTGGGCGCTATCACCACCAACGGCGACAACGTCACGCAGGCCTCGCAGGGCAACGGCCAGCTGTGGGCCGGCGCGAATACCGAGATCGTGCAGACGTACGCGGCCAGCAACACCCCCGAAACGCACGCGGGTGCCGCCTACTGGGTCGTCGGCACGCGCAGTTTCGACCAGACCGGGCGGTTCAGCCTGACCAGCCAGGGGTACATCTCGGCGATGCACGAGGACCTGGAATTCCCGGCCTTCGCGGCGGGGGCCCGTAACGGCCGGGCCATCGCGTCCTTCACGCTGAACGGTAATGGCGGGACGGCCGGAGCCGACAACGGCGGCTTCTTCCCCAGTTCCGCCTTCGGCCGCCTGACCAGCACATCGGGCACGCTATTGCAGTCCACCATCAACATCGCCGCCCTGGGCCAGTCGCCGCAGGACGGCGTCACCGAGTACGCGAACTATCCAAGTGCCACCCCCGCCTTCCGGCCGCGCTGGGGCGACTACGGCGGCGCGATCGTCGCGGGCGGCAAGGCCTACTTCGCCAGCGAGTACATCCAGTTCCCGAACTGCTCGCCGCCCGCGTTCAAATTCAACGCGATCGGGACCTGCGGCGGGACCAGGGACGGCCTGGCCAACTGGGGGACGTCGGTCAACTCCGTCACCCCATAACACAACCCGCAGCTAGTGATGGATGCCGCACCTCGCAAACCACCGCGAGGTGCGGCATTCTAGGTGCGGGGGCGTGACGGCCCCAGGCAGCAGCCGAATTCCCCTGCCTCAGCTGACGGCCTGCACACTCAGGCGTTACTGAGCGCAAACCCCTCGCGGGCACTGGGTTGCGCGATGAGCCATGCTCGGCAGATCGGTAGCGCAGCTTTCCCAGGGCCCCGCACAGCGATCAGTTCCCGGCTGCGAAGCCGGCCGCGGGCTGCTGCACGCCGTGACGACGCCAGCGTGGACGTGGCACTGTGCCGGGGCTCCGCCTCCGGAATTGGCGTCAGATCAGCTCAAGCTGCCGGGCCCGGCGGACCGCCTCGCCGCGACGCGATGTGGCCAGCTTGCGGTAGATGTGCTTGATGTGTGTCTTGACGGTGTAGATAGAGATTTGCATCTCGCTGGCGATCTCGGCGGTGCTCAGCAAGCTGGGGAAGTGCCGCAGTACCTCCCGCTCACGTCCGGTGAGCGGCTCGACCACCAGGAGGGCGTCCTTCGCGGGGGTTCCCGGCGGAGCCGGGAGCTGCTCATGGCGCCGGGCCGGGGCCAGCAGGCCCTGGTAGGACTGGGCCAGTTCGGGGTCATGCTGGAGCACTGGCCCGATCCAGCCACGCTGCATGATGAACGGCAGCCTGAGCTGCTCACGCGCGGCTAGCCGCAGCGCTGCTGCTAGCGCCCGCTGACCTCGTGTATGGTCACCGGTGCTGTAGCTGAGCTGGGCGTCAACCAGCCAGGCTTGCAGGCGCACCTGTTCGGGCGCGCGGCGAAGGACCGCAAGCACGGGTGCGAGGGCGTGCCGTGCGTTGTTTCGGTCTCCGGCCGCCAGCCATGCATGTGCGAGCGTGATCGCGGCCTCCAGCGAGTTGTCGTAGCCGGCTCGCTTGGCCGCGGCGAGTGCCGCCTCAATGTCGCCGGCCGCTACCTGCGCCCGGGACTCGATCATGCTGAGCTTCTGGTCGATCCATGCCGGAGCGGGCCATCCCGACCGTGCCCTGGCCAGGAACTGCACGGCCGTTGCGGCACGTCCCTCGGCCAGGCTGGCGAACGCGGCCACCAGGCAGGCGACTGCGCTGAGCGGCTTGTCCGGGCTGACGGCCAGCGCGGCGTTGGCTTGCTTCAGCCGACTGCCCGCCTTGCGCAGTTCATTGCGCTGCAGGTGCACCCAGGCGACTGCGACCAGTGCCGCGGGATCCGGCCGCGATCCGGAGGGCGGCCGCGTGTTAGCCGCTGTTGCCTGGCTGGCCAGCTTCGTAGCGCGGCACAGTCGGCCACGCAGGGCCTCCGCCAGCGCGAGATGGGCAAGGCAGTCGGCTCGTTCATGCTGCGCGTCCGAAGATGTGGCGGCGGCAATCCCCGAATCGAGGATGCGGGCCGCCTCGTCGAGGTGACCCGACCACAGCTCGGTAGCTCCGCGAGCCGCTAGCACCTGGGCCTGGATTTCCGGATGCTGGATGATCTTTTCAGCTGGGATCCTGCTGGTGAGCGTCTCCGCGCGAGAAGCTGCCGCCGCGGCCGCGACCAAGTCCCCGGTGCGACGAGAGGCGCCGAAGCGGATCAGGGCAGCAGCCAGCTGGCACTCGGCCTTCTGGCCGGCCGGAAGATCCTGGAGTACGCCGTCAGCGGCATCGAGCGCTGTGAGGCTGGATGCAGGCTGGCCCGCGGACAACATCGCCGCAGCCGAGATCAGGTACGGCTCCGGCTCACTCCATGCTTGGTGGCGCGGCATGTTTGCGAAGTTGCCTGCCACGGAGCAGTTATCTCGTGGCTGGCTGACCATGCTGATCGCCAGCTCGTCGATGACCATGGCGGCGGCGAGCGGCCAGTCGCCGGCCTGGGTGGCGTGCCGCACGGCGTCGCTGAGCCGACCGTTTCGCTGATACCACCGGGCCGCTCGCCGGTGCAGCTGGCCGATCCGGTCTGGATGATCGCGCCGCAGCTTGAGGCGCAGTACCTCCGCGAACAATGCGTGGTAGCGGTACCATCCGCCACCGATGGGCTCGATGAACGCGTTGGCATGCGCCAGCGACTGCAGGATTCCCGCAGCCTGTTCGCTATCTGTCAGTTCGGCCGCGGCCTCGGCGCTGACATGATCCAGGATGCTCGTGCTCAGCAGAACGTCGCGGACGTCCGCTGGCTGGGTGCTGAGAACCTCTTGCACCAGGTAGCTGGTCAGGGCGCTGTCTTCAGCGATCAGCTCGTTGACGAAACGATCAGGGCGGGGATGCGCGCGCATGGAGATCGCGGCCAGGCGCAGGCCAGCCGCCCAGCCCTCGGTCCGCCGCGTCAGGTTCTCTAGCGTGTCCGCCGACAGCGTCTGGCCGTGCCGGGCCATCAGCAGGCCGGCTTCTGCGGCGGTGAAGGCCAGGTCGCGGGTCCGGATTTCAGCGAGCTCACCGGTTAGCCGGTAGCGGTGCAGCGGCAGCAGGGGATCCATCCGCGAGGCGACCAGCAGGCGCAGCCCTGAGCCGGTGTTGCGAAGCAGGAAGTTCAGGCCATCCAGAATCTTCGGCTCTGCGAGCAGGTGGCAGTCATCGAGAACCAGCATCACCGGCGGGTCCTGGGCGGCCAGTGCGGCGGCAAGCCGCAGCAAGAACGCGTGATCCGCCCGTCTAACGCTCGCGCCAGACAACAGCGTGCCCGGTATGGCCGCGCCGGACCGGCGAACTGCCGCGATGACGTGGGACCAGAAGGCTCCCGGCCGGTTGTCGTAGCCATCCAGGCTGACCCAGGCCACAGGTCCGGGTTCGGCCGCCGCCCACAACCCCAGGGCCATCGTCTTGCCCGCCCCGGGAGGACCGGTGATCACGGTCAGCGGGCACCAGCGCACCCCTTCGGCGATCAGCCTGGTGATCCGCGGGCGCGGCACGGTCCAGTCCGGCGGGGTCGGCGCCGTGATCTTCGAGGCCAGGATGGGATCGGCCGCGGCGGCTGCCGCGCGCCTGGCCCGGGTCGTCAGCTGGCTAGCCACATGGGTCGCCATCAGGGCTTCGCCGCCTCGTCGCTGAGCTGGTCATCGCTGGCCATCGGACCACACGCCCCTCGGGAATAGTCGGCCCGCCAGCGACCGGCCGTCAGCGGGCTCCCCGCCGCCGTAATCGAATCTGCCGCTACTCCTGGTTTGCACGCCATTACGGTGCCGTCCCCGTTCGTTCCTCCAACGCGGCCTCGATGTCATACTCGAGCGCCGTCGCTACCTCCGAGGCAGCAGAGACAACCCGGCCGAGTCCGGCCACCGGGGCGATCGCCAGCAGCACGTCGGCGATCTCGTCTTTGGTCGCGCCGGCCGCCACCGCCCGGGCGGTGCTCCATTGCAGGCAGGCCGCTGACGAGCCGATAGCCACCGACACCCCGACTTGAAGCAGCGCTGCCGTCTTGGCATCCAGGGCCGACGTGCCGACCAGGCCGAGGCCGAAGTCCGCCTCGACCAGCCCGTCGTCGAAGATCGCCAGCCTGCGCAGGGTTTCCTGGAATCTCACCGTCCGGTTCATGTCTGCCTGCCCACACCACCATTGGGCCCTATTCGAGGGCGAGCTTCATCCCACGAATAGGGGGAAAAGTGCGGGCGTCAGCCGTCCAGGAGCCCTAGCTCGCGCGACCGGGTGACCGCCTGAGTACGGGCAGTGGCGCCCAGCTTGCGGTAGATCGACTTCATCTGCGACTTGATCGTGTGCGGCGACAGGGACAGCTCGGCGGCGATCTCCGGGAAGGACAGATGCGTGGACAGCAGCGGCAGCAGCCGCAACTCGGCCGCGGTCAGTGCCGACGGGCCGATAGCTCGCGCCTTGATCGCGGTGAGACCCGCGTGCAGCTGATCAGCCAGCGCAGGCAGGATGCCAAGGTCTGGCCGTTGCCCGGCAATGTCCTGGACTTGCGTCAGGACCGCCGCGGCGCCACCGGGGTCGTTCAGGGTGATGTAACAGCGCGCCATCTCCAGAAGTGCCTGCACCGACACCACAGGCAGCATGTAGGTGAGAAGGGGCCTGAGCCGTGCGGCACGGCCCAGGTAAGAGCGTCCCCGGGAGATGTCTCCCTGGTGCAGCGCGGCCCGGGCCGCCCATGCGTAGACCAGAGCGCTGGTGAAGTACTCGTCGAGCTGACCCTCCTGCACGATCGAGACCGCGCGCTGCGCCAGCGATGCCACCTCGGCCCAGGAGTTACGCTGGGCCGCCAGGCTGCACTGCTCGGCGAGGATCATAGCGGTCACGGGCGGCGCCCCGACCTGGGCCGCGACCTCCAGGGCCCGGGCGAGGACAGGAGCAGCCCGGTCCGGGTCGTCTTCCAGCAAGTAAGAGAGGCCCTCGAAGTACAGCATTGTCGCCCGGTAGGGGCTCGCCGGGCTCAGCCCGTCCCAGCCGATCCGCGCGTCACGCCGCATTTCGGCGACACCATCGCGGCACAGGCACGCGCGCAGGTACGCGAGCGTGCCTTCCATCGTGTTCCCGTCCGGGAGAACGCCGACCGGAGATGCGCGCTCCGCGGCGGCCACCCAACGCTCGGCTTCGCCCGGCTGGCCAAGGAGGGCAAAGATCAGCGAACCGTGCGCGGCGATCGCGCCATAGTGCTCGGCCGAGGTCACCTCCCAGACTCGCTCCATCCAGCGCCGCACCGTCTCGACCCGTCCGCTGGCCCACACGGGCTGCTGCAGCTCCAGAATCAGCCTGGCCACCCGGTCGTAATCTCCCGCCGCCTGGGCGTGACCGATCGCCGCTTCCAGCAGGGCGTTGGCCTCGAACCACATAGCCGCCCGGAAATGGAGATCCTGGATGAGGTCGGGCTCCCGGCGGCGGAGTTCAGACTGCAGAAGCTCCCGCAGCAGGTGGTGATAGCGGTACCACTCACGGCGGCGATCGAGCGGGACGACCAGCAGGTTCCTGGCTTCCATCTGCTCGAGGACTGTCCCGGACCCCTTCTCGGACAAGATCGCGTCACAGAGTGGTCCGCACATCCTGTCCAGGACCGATGTGCGGGTAAGGAAGGAGACTTCCGCGTCGGAGAGCCGGTTGAGGAGTTCCGAGCGCAGGTAGTCGCCCATGTAGACGTCGTTACCTGTAAAAGTGAATTCGATGTCGCTTTGCCGGGTGCCGGCCCTCATGGCCAGCGCGGCGATATACAGTCCCGTTGGCCAGCCTTCTGTCCGCTCTAGAAGATCACGAAAGTCGGTCCCGCCGATCTCGAGTCCTGCTCCCTTCAGCAAGGAACCTGCTTCCAGCGATCTCATCGCCAGGTCGTCAGCAGTGATCTCAACGAGGTCACCCTGGGCACGCAACCGCGCCGTGCGCAGCGGTATGGCAGTACGCGAAGCCAGCGCGAACCGCCAGCCAGATGGCAACCGCAGCGCAAACTCGGCGATGGTGTTCAGGCACTGCCTGCTCGTTACGGCCTCGGCGTGGTCGAGCAGCACAGTGACAGGCGGCCGGATGGAGGAGACGGCCGATACGAACCTGGGAATCATGGTGATGTCGGCCCCGGACGCGGCCAGCGCCGAGAATATCGCCGGGTCGACAGGCCCCATACGGTCCAGCGCAACCGCAAGAGCACTCAGCAGCACAACCGGGTCGTTGTCTGCGTCGTCGCAGGAGAGCCACGCCACGCGCGACCCGATCCGTTCAGCCCATTGCGCCATGAGCGTGGTCTTGCCGTACCCCGGCGGGGCGGTCACGGTGACGACCGAAGCCTCGACAGCGGCAAGTCGCTCAACCAGATCCGTCCGGGCGACGATTCCCGGCCGGGCCGCGGGGGGGTGGAACTTCGACTCAGGCAGCGCGAAGCCGAGCCTCGGAGCGGTCCCGTGATCCCCGCCAGACATCACGTGAGACGCATCGATGACCTCCTGCCCCATACTTCAGAACGTACTCCCCGGACCAACGCAGCATGAACGAGGCATAACTGGTACGGCGATCTGACCGCACGTGGCGTACACCGTGCCGCCACCGTGGGCGCAGGAGCCGTTCACCGGAGCGCAGCACGACGTTGGGCCGGTGAGAGGGCGGTCCTGTTAGGCTGCTTGGCGACGGCCATCGGCACTGGCAAGGGAAGTGGCCATGCGCAACCGGGGACTACTGCATGCCGTCATGACAGTCATCGCGGCCGCGGGCGTAGCCGCCAGTTTCTCCCTTCCCGCCAGCGCGTCGGCGATGCACGGACCACCGTGAGTAAGTACCGGATCATGCAACGGGGCGTTTGCCTCGACGCGGGCTTTGAGTTCTCCAAGTGCATATACGGCGCGGAGCCCGACGACCCGCCGGCGCTGGAAAAATGGGTTCTCGTCCCCGCGGCGCACGGCAGCGTCCAGATCGAGAACGGCGGCTGGTGCCTGGACCTGAACGGTTTCACCTCGCCGTGTGCCACGGGCGACCCCAGTCAGCAATGGTTCCGCACGAGCGCGGGGAACGGCCTCGTGCATGTCGTGAACCGGTCCATGAGCCCCGCCCAGTGCCTTGACAGCTTCTGGACTTTCAAGGCGTGCACGGGTGGCGACAAAGATCAAAAGTGGCTGTTCAAGCTGGTGTCCTAACCAGCGGCCCCCGGCTCAGCACCGAATACCAGATCATTGCCGCCGAGGCGTGACTGGCAGCTGCTTGCGTTGGCGGAGTCAGGGCAGTGAGCCCGTCGACGGTTGAGCCCCCGGCGGTTCCGCCGGGGGCTCGATGTCGTGTGGACGGCCCGGATGCCCGGGACGGCGATGTTAGCTGTTCTGCAGGGCGTGGTTCATGACCCCGAGCGCCGCCAATGACCGCGGGTCGCTGTTGACGGACATGTTGCAGGCGCCGGAGTGCGCACCGCCATGGCCGCGCACGCCCCCGCCCCACGAGTCCCAGTACGACACGCCCTTGATCGTGGGGTGAGACAGCACGTATTGCTCCATGGAATGGATGAATCCGGGCCGGACCGCAGAATCCCTGTAGCGGACGCTGGCCCACTCGGCGACGAACACGGGCATATTTCCATGCTGCTGGGCGAAAGTAAGCAGCGGATTGAACATGGAACCGGGAGTCACCGTCTGGGTGCCTGGCTCCAGATAGCCGCGAGGCCTCGCGTAGCCGCAGGAACCGGAGTTGTAGCCGTCGGCAGCCACCGCGTCGACATAAGCGGACCCTGCGAAGTAATTCGCGGCAAAGCCCATCGACAGCGACCAGTGTGGCCGCTCGGCGCGGGTGAAGTAGGCCATGTGCTCCAAGACCAGCACCCAGTGCAGTCGGCCGCCGGTGTTCCAGTTGGCCCTCGCGCGCGCGGCCAGGGTATGAATGTGCCGCCAGGCCGCGACGAACTGAGCCGGCGTGCCCAGGGCCTGGTGCGGTCGGCTATTGGCCTCGTGCTCGAAATCGATGTACACGGCAGGTATGTGGTAATGCACCGCGGCCTGCTCTACCTGGGTCAGGAACGCGCGGATTTCCCCGTCGTGCTTGCCCGCGGCGATCGATGCGTAGCTGGGGCCGTGCTTGGGAGAATCCAGGCTGATGAGCATGGTAGATCCCTGGCGCATGATCGAATCACTGCCGCGGCCGCCGAACCTCTCACCGAGTGTGAAGTACTTCCGGACTATGCCCAGGTGGCCGACTTTGCCCTGCTCGGCCAGCAGATTCGTGGTGCCGCCGAAGAGCACGTGGCGACGGGCCCTCTTGACGGCGGGGTGCACCGGGGACGTGGTCCCTGCGCGCCCGCGGGACGCGGCCGGGGCCGACCGGTGAGACGCGGCGTCGCTCGACTTGCGGGCCGCCGGGGTCACCAATCCGCTGGCCGCGGCCGGAGTCGACCGGGACGCGGTCAGAGTCGACCCATGGGGCACGATCAGGCTCCGTGCGGGGGTAGCGAGAATAAGGGCTGCTGCTACCGAAAGGAGGGCTGCACCAATGGCCAAGGTGCGCCCTGTGTGCGGGTTGCGCATAGATGACACCTTTACTAGCGGGGGTGTGCCATCTGTCTGGTTTAGGCCAGTATTTCTAGTTTCAGCCAGTCCTGATGGCTCACGTGGCCAGACATTCGCAGGAATCTAGCACTCCGCCAGAGCAAGGTGTGCGATGTTGTGAGAATCCCCAGGTAGGACTCTCAGTTCTGGGAGTTTCACCAGAAGGGTGCCCGCGCGCCGGAAGCGCGCTGCCGCAGGCTTGACCGATTTAACTCAGCGTTCGCTTGGCATCACGAAATGATTCTTTGCCTGGTGACGCCGTGGTGGTCGCCGGCATGAATCCAGCCGGAGCCTTCGTCCCCCTCCTTAAGACGGATAGAGGCAGTGCGCGGGGACATTCGCGGCCTGCCCGCGCGCCGGGCGCCAGAATCGCAGTCCGCGGCGACGCGTGTCCCCAATCGCAGCGGCGGGCGCTGTCGAGGCAGTTGCTTACCGACCCGGATCAGGACCGCGGCGGGAGTGCCGCTGACGGTCAGCTGCCGCTACGGCCCAGCCTCGCCCTGGCTTCCGACAGGTCCATCCCGTGCAGCCGTAGCAGGTTCTCGCCGACGATCTTGCGCTTGGCCTGCTCGGTGAGCTGGGGATAGCCGTAGCCGGCACAGAGGTCCTCGGGAATCTGGAAGTCCATGAACGCGCGCAGCGCCCACTGCGGGTGGAACAGCGGCGCCTCCGAACCGTAAATAATCTTGTCCTCGCCGCACCAGAACAGCAGCTTGCCGATGATCTCGGCGAACATCCGCGGCGCCCGGACGATGAAGTTGATCGTCGCGGCGATGGACGCGTACACGTTCGGGTACCGGATGAGCTGCCAGCAGGTCTCGTCCAGGAACGGCAGCCCGACGTGGAAGATGACGAAGTTGATGTCGGGGAAGTTGGCCGCCGCCCCGTCCATGTCCCAGGTCTGGGTGTGCTCGATCGGCTGGGGGCCGAGGGGGACGCCCTTGTGCACGCCGATCAGGTTCACCCCGAGTTCCCGGGCCTTCTCGAAGATGGGGAACGCTATCTCCGGGTCGTCCATCTGCCACGGGTACGGCGACCCGAAGTCGTAGCGGACGTTGTAGAACTTGAACGCGCGCGTTGAACTCGCCCACCTGCCGTTCCATCAGGTCGAGCGCCTTGCGGCCCTCCAGCGGGTTGACCGAGCCCCAGAACACGGTCCGCTCGGGATCGCGGCTGGCCAGGTCGGCGCAGGCCTCCCAGGGCGACAGGCCGTCGCGGAACAGGTCGGTCAGCGGCAGCGGCATGGCCACCAGCATGTCGGTGTCCGACTGCTCGTACACCATCTCGCGGATGTCGGACGGGGTCCACTGCCGCAAGAACTCCTCCGGCGGCAGCTTCGGCTGGTCGTCTGGGGTCAGTGCGTTGTGGAACGCGTACAGGTGATTGTCAGCAGCAGGTCGACCTGGGCCAGCCGTCGACGACTACGGCCGAACGCACCAGCCCCATGTCCAGGACCGAGATTCCCTTCTCGCGGCAGCACGGGTCGTAAACCTCAGCGAGCGCGTCGCGCGCCCAGGCCGGCAACTCAGGCATACCGCCATCCTCAGCCGGGCCCGCTCAGGTGACAAGGGCGGTGTTTCTCGGCCGAGCCCCGTCTGTCGGGGTACGCACTCCTGAGGTGCGTCCGTCAGGCGGAGGCTCGCACTTCTGCGGCCGGGCCGGCACTTGCCGGGCGCAGTCATCAGGCGCGGGGTCGCGCTCTTGAGGGCGCCCGCCAGGCGGGCCGGCCGGGCGGGGTCCGCGCTCTGGGGCGCGCGTGTCTGGCGGGCCGGGCCCGTACTTGCCGGGCGCAGTCGTCAGGCGGGCTCGCCGCCGCGGCCCGCGCCGGCCCGGAACCGCTCGACGCCATCGTCAGCGCCGTCCTGGCTCAGCGTGGACATGCCGTGCCGGAACTCGTTCGCCATCGCCTCATCGTCACCGAGCCCGAACGCCTCCAGCGCGGACATCCGGTCGCTGCGCAGGCAGGCCTGCGGGAGCGCGGCGAGCTGCGCTGCCAGTTCCTGCGCCGCGGCGCGGACCCGGCCGCGCGGCACGACCCGGTTCACCAGCCCGGCCGCCAGCGCCTCGGCCGCGCCGACGGGCCGTCCGGTGAGGATCATGTCGAGCGCCCGGCTGAGGCCGATCAGCCGGGGCAGCCGCACGGTCCCGCCGTCGATCAACGGGACGCCCCAGCGCCGGCAGAACACGCCGAGCACCGCGTCGTCGGCGGCCACCCGCAGGTCGCACCACAGCGCGAGCTCCAGCCCGCCGGCCACCGCGTGCCCGTCGATCGCGGCGATCACCGGCTTGGCCAGCCGCATCCTGGTCGGTCCCATCGGCCCGTCACCGTCCGGTTCGGTCCGGTTGCCCGACGGGCCGCCCACCGCCTTGAGATCCGCCCCCGCGCAGAACGTCCCGCCTGCCCCGCACAGCACCGCGGCGCTCGCCCCATCGTCGGCGTCGAACGCGCGGAACGCGTCCGCCAGCGCCGCCGCGGTCGGCCTGTCCACCGCGTTGCGCACCTCCGGCCGGTCGATGATCACCGTGGTCACCGCCCCGTCCCGCTCCACCCGGACACACACGGCTGCCTCCTCGTCGGGTTCCGGCCACTTTGCACACGTTCCAACCAAAATCCGGGGTGGTTTGTCCCGATTCGGTGGTCGGAACGTGTGCAAAGTCGCGGAGAGCGTGGGTGGCGACGGGTTAGTGGATCTGCCAGGTGTCGCCGGAGGTGAGGAGGGCGGCCAGGTCGCCCGCGCCCTGCTTGGTCCGGGCGGTGTCGATCTGGGCAGCCATGAGCTCGTCGTAGCTGTCCCTGGGCACCTGGCGGAACACGCCGATCGGGACGTGCGAGAAGTCCTGGTTGTCCAGCCGGGAGAGCGCGAACGCGTAGGACGGATCGGCCGCGTGCGCGTCGTGCACCAGCAGCGACGCCTCCCCGGATTCGGCCACGTCCACCACCTCGAGCGCGCCGTGCGAGCCGAACCGCAGCCCGCGCGACGAATCGGGGCCGAACCGCACTGGCTCGCCGTGCTCGAGCCTGATCACCCGCTCTTCCCGGGAACCAGGCTCGGTGACCGGCGCGAACGCGTCGTCGTTGAAGATCGGGCAGTTCTGGTAGATCTCGATGAACGCGGCGCCCCGGTGGTCGGCGGCCGCTCGCAGCACGCTCTGCAGGTGCTTGCGGTCCGAGTCGATGGTCCGGGCCACGAAGCTGGCCTCCGCGCCCAGTGCCAGCGAGATCGGGTTGAACGGGGTGTCCAGCGAACCGAACGGCGTCGACTTGGTGACCTTGCCCTGTTCCGAGGTCGGCGAATACTGGCCCTTGGTCAGCCCGTAGATCCGGTTGTTGAACAACATGATCTTGATGTTGACGTTCCGGCGCAGCGCGTGGATCAGGTGATTGCCGCCGATCGACAGGGCGTCCCCGTCGCCGGTGATCACCCACACCGACAGATCGCGCCGGGTGGCGGCCAGCCCGCTGGCGATCGCCGGGGCACGGCCGTGGATCGAGTGCATGCCGTAGCTGTTCACGTAGTAGGGCAGCCGCGACGCGCAGCCGATCCCGGAGATGACGGCCACGTTCTCCCTGGGCACCCCCAGTTCGGGCAGGAAGGTCTGGAACGCGGCCAGGATCGCGTAGTCACCGCAGCCCGGGCACCAGCGGACCTCCTGGTCGGACTTAAAGTCCTTGGCCTTCAGCGGCTCTTCGGCCACCGGGACCAGGGTCAGCGAGGCCGGCCGGTGGCCATTGCTGCCACCCTGCTCAGACATGATCGATCACATCCTGGATCACGGCGGCGAGCTCGGCCGCCTGGAACGGCAGCCCGCGCACCCGGTTGTAGGAGATCACGTCGGCCAGGTACCGCCCGCGCAGCAGCAGCGCCAGCTGGCCGAGGTTGATCTCCGGGACAAGGACCTTGTCGTACCGGCGGAGCAGTTCACCCAGGTTCGAGGGGAACGGGTTGAGGTGCCGCAGGTGCACCTGGGCGACCGACCCGCCGTTGCGGCGTACCTGCCGGGCGGCAGCTCCGATGGTTCCGAACGTAGACCCCCAGCCCAGCACGAGAACGCGGGCCGTCCCGTCGGGGTCGTCCGCCTCCAGCCGCGGGATGTCGGCCGCGATCCCGTCCACCTTGGCCTGGCGCAGCCGTACCATCCGGTCGTGGTTGTCGGGGTCGTAGGAAATCGCACCGGTGACGTCGGCCTTCTCGATGCCGCCGATCCGGTGCTCGAGCCCGGGAGTGCCCGGCACGGCCCACGGCCTGGCCAGCGTGGCTGGATCCCGCCGGAACGGCTGGAACTCCTCGTCGGCGGATTCGTCCGGGCCGTTCGGGCTGGCAAAGGAGAATTCGCCCGCCAGATCGGGAAGCGCGGTCACGTCGGGAAGCCGCCACGGCTCGGATCCGTTGGCCAGGTAACCGTCGGACAGCACGAATACCGGCGTGCGGTACTTCACCGCGATCCGGGCCGCCTCGATCGCGATCGCGAAGCAGTCGGAGGGGCTGGCCGGCGCGACGATGGGGACCGGCGATTCGCCGTTGCGGCCGAACATCGCCAGCAGCAGGTCGGCCTGCTCGGTCTTGGTGGGCATGCCGGTGGACGGGCCGGCCCGCTGGATGTCGCAGATGATCAGCGGCAGCTCGACGGAGACGGCCAGGCCCACGGTCTCCGCCTTGAGGATCATGCCCGGGCCCGAGGTCGCGGTGACGGCCAGTGAGCCGCCGAACGCAGCGCCCAGCGCCGCGCCGACGCCGGCGATCTCGTCCTCGGCCTGAAAGGTCCGCACCCCGAACCGCTTGTGCTTGGACAGCTCGTGCAGGATGTCGGAGGCCGGGGTGATGGGGTACGAGCCCAGGAACAGCGGCAGGCCGGACAGCTGCGAGGCCGCGATCAGGCCGTAGGACAGCGCGGTGTTGCCGGTGATGTTCCGGTAGGTGCCGGGCTGGAGCGTGGCCGGCTTGATCTCGTACCGGACCGAGAACGACTCGGTGGTCTCGCCATAGTTCCAGCCCGCCTGGAAGGCGGCGATGTTGGCCTTCATGATCTCGGGGCGGGAGGCGAACTTGGCCTCGAGGAACTTCAGCGTGCCGTCGACCGGGCGGTCGTAGAGCCAGGAGAGCAGGCCGAGCGCGAACATGTTCTTGGCCCGCTCGGCGTCCTTCCTGGTGATGTCGAATTCGTCCAGCGCCTTGACCGTCATCGAGGTGAGCGGAATGGCGTGCACGCGGTATTCGGCCAGCGAGTCGTCCTCGAGTGGATTGGTCTCATAACCCACCCTGGTCAAGTTGCGCTTGGTGAACTCATCGGTGTTGACGACCAGGTCGCCGCCGCGCGGGAGGTCGGCCAGGTTCGCCTTCAGCGCGGCCGGGTTCATGGCCACCAGCACGTCGGGCGCGTCGCCCGGCGTCAGGATGTCATGATCAGCGAAGTGCAGCTGGAAGCTGGACACCCCGGGAAGGGTGCCGGCCGGCGCGCGGATCTCGGCGGGGAAGTTGGGCAGCGTAGACAGGTCGTTGCCGAAGGCGGCTGTCTCCTGCGTGAATCTGTCCCCGGTGAGTTGCATGCCGTCACCGGAGTCCCCGGCGAAACGAATAATGACACGGTCAAGTTGCTGGACCTGTTTGGTCACAGTCGGAGGACCTCCTCCACGCGTCGCCTCCTGTAGATGGCGACGGCTCCCCGTCGTGCTCTATCCCGGGGCCGGGCGTTAGTTAGGGTTACCTGCATATTACTTCGACGGCTACCCCGAGCAGCGCTCGGCTCGGCCTCTCCGCGGGGCTGTGATGGATCTCTCATGCTGAATCTGCCAGGTCTGGCGAGCTGGCGTCGGGTTTCGCACGATTTTATGACAGAACGTCCCTGAAGTCTGTCTCACTGTGTAACAACACGCCCATGGGCTCCAGGCGGTTCAGCCGCGGGCAGGATCGAGGCTGCGCCGGCCATCGCGGCGCGGATGACGCCAGGGCGGGAACGCCGGCCGGGTCCGGCACCGTTGAACGGTTGGACAAGGGGCGGTCGGCAGGCTCGTAGCATGGGGACGGCTTGCCGGGCTGCCGCGCGGCATGAGCTGGAACGGGGGCGAGGGAGGGTGCCCTACGTGCGTGAGAACGTGCTGCGCACCGCCATCCTCCTCACGGTGCTCTCCAGCCTGATCCTGGCGGCCGGTGCCCTGGTCGGCGGGGTCGATGGCCTGATGATCGCGGTGGCGCTGGCCATCGGGATCTGCGGGGTCGCGTACTTCGGGAGCGACCGGATCGCGCTGGCGGTGATGCGGTCGCGGCCGGTCAGCGAGTGGGAGCACCCGCAGCTTTACCGGGTGGTGCGCGAGCTGAGCACGACCGCGCGGACGCCGGTGCCCCGGCTGTATGTGTCGCCCGCGATTCAGCCGAACGCGTTCGCCACCGGGCGCAGCCGCCGCCGGGCGGCGATCTGCTGCACCGAAGGCATCCTGCAGATCCTGGACCCGGATGAGCTGCGCGCGGTGCTCGCGCACGAGCTGTCGCACATCCAGAGCCGGGACATCCTCGTGTCCACGGTGGCCGCGGGGGTGGCGACCGTGATCACCTTGCTGTCGGTGTTCGCCTGGCTGCTTCCGTTCGGCCGCGGCGCCGGGCGGCTGTTCAAGCTGCTGTTCATGATGGTGCTCGGACCGCTGGCCGCGTTTGTCATCCATCTGTCTGTCACCCGGACCAGGGAGTACCAGGCCGACGCGGCCGGCTCGCTGCTGACCGGGGACCCGCTGGCGCTGGCCCGGGCGCTGCGCAAGATCGAGCTGGGCACCGTGGCACACCCGCTGAGGGCCAGCGGGCACCTGGCCGCGGCCGGCCACCTGATGATCGTGGCGCCGTTCCGGATTACGGGGCTCGGCCGGCTGTTCACCACCCACCCGCCGGTGGCCGAGCGGGTCCGGCGGCTGGAGTCGCTGGCCGGGCTGCCCCGCTGAGGTGTAGCCCGGCCGGATCGGCGGCTGGCCGGCGTGCGCCGCCTGCTCGCTAGCCAGGCGCGGGGTACTGCGGCTGGAGCGGAGCGGCCCGGCTGGAGCGGAGCGGCGCGGCTGGGCGCGGAGCGGCCCGGCTGGAGCGGCGCGGCTGGGCGCGGACTGGCGCGGCGGCGCGCGGAACGGCCCGGCTGGAGCGGCGCGGCTGGGCGCGGACTGGCGCGGGGGCGCGTGTTGGGTGCTCCCCGGTGATCGCGGAGCACCGGGAGCGGTGATCGCAGTGTTAATGCTGCGAGCTGATCTTTGGGGTCGGCGCTGGCGTCCGGGTGCCGCTTCAGCCCGGAGCCGTTCGGTTATCGATAATTGACGAACTGCAGGGCGAAGTCGAAGTCCTGGCCCCTCAGCAGCGAGATGACCGCCTGCAGGTCGTCCTTCTTCTTGGACGAGACGCGCAATTCCTCGCCCTGGATCTGGGCCTTGACGCCGCTTGGGCCCTCATCCCGGATGATCTTCGAGATCTTCTTGGTGTTCTCTTGCGACAGGCCTTCTTTGAGGCCGACCGCCAGCCGGTACTCCTTGCCGGAGAGCTTCGGGTCGTCGGCGTCGAGCACCTTCAGCGAGACCTTCCGCTTCACCAGCTTGTCCTTGAACACGTCGAGGACGGCCTTGGCCCGCTCCTCGCTGTTGGCGCGGATCTCCACGCCCTGCTGACCGGACCAGGTGATGGAGGCGCCGACCCCGCGGAAGTCGAACCGGGTCCCGATCTCCTTGGACGCCTGCTGCAGGGCGTTGTCGACCTCCTGGCGGTTGATCTTGCTCACGATGTCGAACGATGAATCGGCCAAGGCAGGTACCTCCCTGGAGCTTTGCTGCGCAATAGCGCAAGCCTAGTGGCCGGCACCAGGAACCCTGGCGCAGCGCGGCCTAGTCCCTGACGAGCGCCGCGAGGTCAGCGGCGGTTAGTTCGTCACGGGCGCCGGCCAGGTCAGCGGTGGTTAGTCCGTGACGAGCGCCAGCCAGGTCAGTGGGCCGACGATCCCGTCCCGGGTCAGGCCGAACTGCTGCTGCACGGCGCGGACCGCGTTCTGCGTCTCCGGGCCGAAGTCCCCGTCGAGAGGCAAGGAGCGCCGAGCGCCGTGCATAGCGCCTGGACCCGGAACACCATCTGGGCATCCGGTGCATCATGGGCGCCGATGTCGAGCGTTGGTAGTGACTTCATCATCTGTTCCTGCCAGCTCGCGGGCGGTTGTGACGCTATCGGAGGCGAGGGTGCCCTGGACGTGTAGCCGCGAATCCAGGTGTCGAGGTCTTCGGCCGTGCCGTTGTATGCCTGTCGGCCGGCCCGGCCGAGCACTGCCAGAACCGCCAGGCGTCCTACGGCCGGACGTCAGCCGGAGGGGTGCCCTCGCAGGCGATCCACAGCGGAAACCCGGTGCATGTGGTGAGCGAGAGGGCCATGAACGAGTCCGGGTGGACGAGCACCGGACAATTCGGCCCGTCCAGATCGCGGACCAGTTCGCAGCACGCCTGGATCATCGCACTGGTGATCCCGGGGCGGTCCCCGGCGGCGATGGCGAACATGTCGCCGGGCCGCACGCCGTGCGGGCGAACCGTGTTGACGAAGAACGACGCTGCTCCACGGCCGACCCGACGGGGGCGGGCTCGTGGTAAGCGCCGCGGACCTTGCCCGCGGACTTGATCGCCTGCCAGTTCCAGGACAGGCAGGGGTCGATGATGCTGAGGCCCTCGCTCGCCTTGCAGAACGCGAACGACAAGCCGGATAGCGTCTGGCTGGTCAAGGGCGGCTGGAAGCCGGACACGTCGATACCTGGGCGCTTACGACCATGGCTCGCCCTGTCTCCTCTGGGTGGGCTGCTTTCGGCCTGCGCCCGGCCTGGGTGGCAGCGTGTATTCCGCGTTTCGGTGCCGCTGCGCGGGCGGGAGGTGCTCCCGGGCTCGTTCGGATGTTAGTCGCGCTTCCGGTCCGCTGCTGGCAGTCAGCGTTCGAGAGGGCGTCGTCTGTCCCCGACCCGGTGGTGCAGAGTCTAGCTAAGTTCAAGGGATCGCAAAGTGGCACTCTGTCCCGCGGGCCGCCGCAGGATGCGGGGCCACCTGATCGTTAAGGATAGGGTCCGTTGTTCCTCGACACGGCCGTCTCGGCTATCCTGCACTGTGCCGTCCGATGCGGCGGATTCCTGGCAGGTTGCCCGAGTGGCCAAAGGGAGCGGTCTGTAAAACCGTCGGCTAAGCCTACCCAGGTTCGAACCCTGGACCTGCCACCACCAGCGAAAACGACCCATGACCAGCGGCAACACCGTCGAGGGCTGCTCTTGCGAGACGCCGGTCATTCCTTGCGATTCCCGGCTGTTCGCGGCCATTGACGAAACCACGGCGAAACAGGTTCACGCGGTCTCCCCGTCACGGAGCGCGTCATCGATGCGAGCATTCCAGAGCTGGTCCTGCCCGTCGATGCACCCGGCGTAGACGCGCAGCAACACCGCCACGCCATGCCCGGCGCGTCGGGCGACCTCGGGCGCGGGCACGCCAGCGTTCAGGCTCAAGGTCACGCCGCTGTGCCGCAGGTCATACGGCCGGGTGACCAGCGTTGATGCCGCCTGGGCGGGGCTGAGCGCCCTGACCCGGGCTTGCCGCCAGATGCGGCCGTAGCTGCTCTCGCTGATCATCGCGCCCCGGGCGCCGCGGAACAGGCGGCCATCGGGTGCGGCGCCGTGGTCCTTGATGTGCGCGCGCAGCAGGGTGACCAGCTCGGGCGGGATCGGCACCGGCCGGGTGGTCTTGCGCGCCCGGTGCTTGAGGTGCCGCTCGTCGTGCGGCTTGCCGGAATCGGTCCAGCCCGAGCCGGCGCGCGGGGCGCTTCCGGTCAGCATCAGCAGGCCCCAGCCGGAATCGGGCAGGCTCACGCAGTCGGCCTGGCGCAAGAACACGGCCTCGCTCGGCCGCATGCTCGCGTAGTACAGGCAGCCGAAGAACGCGGTCAGCTCCGGCCGCAGCTGCTCGACGGCCGCCAGCAAGCGGCGGACCTGCCGGGGCCGGGCCACCACCCGGCGGTCGACCTCCTCGGCGACCTCGGGTGCCTTCCAGGTGATCTTGCCGAGCGGGTTGGCGGGCAGGATGTCCAGCTCCACCGCGTAGCCGAGCACGCCGTGGAAGACCGCCCGCTTGCGGGCGATCGTGGTGGCCGCTGCGGGGCGGCCGTCCATGGTCAGCGCCAGCGCGTCCAGCGCGCGCCGGATCAGCTGCGACCGCCGGTCCTTCTCATCCAGCGCGGCCACTGGCAGCGAGTGACTGCGCAGCCAGGACAGCGCCGCGGCGTGCTCACTACGCAGCTGCACGCTCTCCCGGTGCGTCTTGTGAAAGGCCCAGCCGTACAGAACCTCGCGCAGCTGCGCGGCGGCCGGTATTCCCCGCGAGGTGGTCACCAGGACCGGTGTCACGGTGGCCAGCGCGTCGGCGATCAAGAGCGGTGCCGCTGCGCGGCACCGCGTCCGGCGCTCCCCGCGCCGGGCTCTGGCCTTGGCGGCCCCGCCCAGCGCGCCCGCGCCGTCCCTGCTGGCTGCCGCCGCTGATCTATAGGGCTCCTTACTATGCAGGCAGCGACGGGCAAGGCCGTCTTCCTCGCTCCCGATTGTCCGGCTCGCGGTCGCCGCGTCCAGGGCGGCCCTGCGGGCCGTCGCATGCGATCGGCTGCGCCGACCCAGGACCCGGCGACCCCTCACCTGGGTTCGGCAGCTGCGAGGATGACGGGGGAAGAGTAGGGGCCAGATCATGCCGACCGGGCGGCGTGCCCGGGCGTGGCTGACTCTCGCGCGGGGTTTCGAGACGCTGCGGCAGTGTGGGCTGGCGTCCGTCGCGCCCCATAACAATTATCCGCACTTTTCGGCATAGGAACTTACGAGTTCGTACCCTCGCTGTTCCGGGAAATCAATGTCAATAACCTGGACCTCGACGATAGCGGTTAACAGCGCAGAGGCATATGTGGTCCTCCTGGAGAGTACATAGCACTCTCGCCATGATGGGAGTCTGAGGGCACCTAGTCCTTCTGATCCTTAGAAGTGCGAACAAGAGGCCGGCGTGATCGCCAGGTCGCGAACCGATCCGGACGACGCTGAACGCGATGCAGGTAACTACGGATCAGCAGGCTGGGGGTCGTCCGCGAATAGGTGGCGGAAGTAGGAGGCTGGCTCGGTCAGGCAGCATAACGCTGTAGCCGAGGCTGGCAACCCGGCTAGCGCGTCGTGGGCCTCGTCCGTGATCGGCGGCGGCACGTCGGCCAGGGCCAGCACGTGCTGCAGCGCCCTTGTGTAGGCGACGTTGTAGGCCTCGGCTTGCGGCACCGCGGTGTCCGGCACCACGCCGGTGGCCTGCCAGTTCGCCCCGGTGACCGGGTTCACCGGGCGGGCGAACGGGATACCGACGCACACCGCGGCGCTGACCGGGTATACCCGGGTCGGGTGGGCGCCCCCGCCGGTGGTCTCGCCGATGATCTCCGCCCGGTCCAGCGCCTGCAGCGTGTAGCAGAGGTCCTCCCCGGCGGAGAACGTCCGGCGGCTGGTCAGCACGTAGACCGGCCGATCCAGGTAACGGGTGCCCGGCACGTAGGGCAGGGCCCAGAACTGCCTGGTCTGTCCGGTGTCGGCGTGGAAGATGTCGTTGAGGTGCGTGGACTCCTCGTCGAGCAGGTAGCTGCACCAGAAGACCACGCCCTCCGGCGAGCCGCCGCCGTTGCGGCGCATGTCGATGATCAGCGCGTAGGTCCCGGCCACCAGCTCCATGGCCGCGGCGATGGCCGGGCCCGCGTTGGCCGGTTCCGGCATCCGGCGCAGATCGAGGTAGCCGACGTTGCCGTCCAGCCGCTCGACCCGGCGGATGCCGAAGTTGTCCAACCGGAACCGCTGCCGCCTGGCCAGCTGCCGAGCCTCGTGATCCTTCGGTTCCCCCGGCCGGGGCCCCGGGCGGGGGCTGGGCTGGGGCACGTCACCGAGCATAAGCGCCAGGTGCCCGTCGCCGGTAGCCTGCTGCAGGTGCCGGGTGACCAGCTCGGTGAGCGTGATCTCGTCCAGCTGGTCGTACTCGCCCGCCGCCAGCCTGGCCTCGATCGCGGTGGCGGCCTGCCCGGCCAGCTCGGAGAACACGTAGTTCGCCCGTATCAGCGCCAGGGCCCTGGCCACGATCTCCCGCCCGGACAGCCGCCCGGCGGCCAGCGATCCGTCGTCGGGCACGCTGATCCGCGGCGCGCCCGGCTCGTCGAAGGTCAGCTCGAGCAGCCGCGCGGAGGGCAGCCGCCGCGACAGGTCCCGGCGCAGCTCGTCCACTCCCGCCCGGTGGGTGTCCCGCCAGACGGCCAGGCCTTGCTCGTCCGGCGCCTCGACGAACACCCGCAGCAGCAGATGCCCCGCCTCGATCCCCGGCTCGTCGCCGTGCCTCAGCAGCACCGCCCGCCGCACCGACCCGGCCGGGAAGTGCCCCTTCACCTCGCGGTCGACGACCCGGTTGAGCTCCTCGCGCTCGTCCCGTTCCACGGCGGCCTCCGTCCCCGGTCATCCCGTGAGCGCCCGCGGCTACGGTCTGGTTCCGCTGGCAAGTGCCGGTGCCCGCTGCTGCCAAAGCTGCTGCCAAGGCCGTAGCCAGCTATTGACACGGGGAGACATGCCTGGAATGTCGGCCCAGTAGGAAGCCACTCCTGGACGGTTATGGACGGTCCGCCTGTGCCTACGGATAAGAAGGTCAGCGGATGATTCGGATTGGCTGGGCTACCGTCTCTCTCGACGCACGATGATCTTCGCCGAGTACACCGAGTCAAGGCTGAGGCGCTGCGCAGTCGTTTCACCAGCCCTGTGGGTCGCGTTCGAGGCGGGCTGCCGACGTATCCCATCGGCCGCCTGACCAGAGTGGTCCTAGCCTGGCCCGGCTAGGAAGCGGCCGATGGCGATGACGACGAGCAGTAGGGCGGTTGCCTCTTCGCTGATCGTCAGGGCTCTGGCCATTGTGCTCAGGGGGGTGGCACCGCCGCCAAGCGGGGGCAGACTGATCCAGCTCAGGAAGAAGGCATCGAACGGGCTTGACGGCGGATTTGCAAACGCTGCCGGATTCTGACCGATGAGTACGAGATAGGCGATGGCGAAGATCAGGACGACCTGGATGATGCTGACCAGGGCCAGCAGCAGCGGAGTCGGCCACTTGTAGGTAGGACGATTCGGTTCCCGCGCTCTATCCGTGAGCATGAGAGCGTTGTCGAGGGTAGCGAACATCAGCTCTTGGAGCCGGTACAAGACGATGCCCAGCATGAACCACCGCGGCCAGCCGGTGGTCGGGCCGAAGGCGAGGATGGCGCACAGCCCGACTAGCCAGAACAACACGTAGAGCTGGATACGCCACTCGTTGGAGTCCAACTTGAACCGGGTCGCAGGAGAGAACATGCGGCTTAGCCAGCACACAAACGTGAGAGCACCAGTGAACACGGCCATGTTCGGACGGGGCACGGGGGCCTTGTGGTCGGGGAGGGCCGCGGGAGGGGAGGGGGCCGCGGTGGCAGTGGGGATCACGGCGAACAGATCACCGTCAGCAATGGGCGTTGCCGACAGGAGCGCATCTGTCGGCTTGGCGGGGTCGTGCGGCAGGTGTTCCAGAACGCCTTTCAGCATGTCATAGATAGCATTGGCCGGCTGATTGGCCTTCAGCGGGACGACTACCAGTTCCATGCCTGGGATGAATTTCCCACGACTAACTAGCTCCGCCTCCGCTTTCCGCGCCTCCGCTTTCCCCGCCCTAGCTGCCTGCTCGTTAGCGTTCCATGCATCCGCAAATCCTGCCGCGTTCACCCCAGCATCAGGATGCAGCGCTACCAGTAACCGGCTCATCTACAACCCCCCAGCCAGATGTCAGAGTGTATCGAACCGTGCACCCATCCAGGGGAGATCCTCCTGCCCGCCAGCGGACGCTGATAAAGGCCGGGGTTCGCGTCCCTCCGAGCGCGCCATGTCCGAGCGCGCCAGGTCACAGGCCTCTCCCCTCACAGGAGGGCGCTGAGCTTGCCGATCCCCTCACGTCGGCGACCATGCAAGTTAGCATCGGTCTGTGGCCATGACTCACGGGCCAGCGGGCACATCCGACCCTGGCGCAGCGGTGCCAGGGCCGGACACCTGCT
>Ga0207665_10000474_pt1 | contig 27245 bp, 29 predicted proteins | sample LARL112metaG_FD_184351 | JGI IMG/M metagenome (GOLD analysis project Ga0207665, IMG submission 184351) | Corn, switchgrass and miscanthus rhizosphere microbial communities from Kellogg Biological Station, Michigan, USA - LAR L11-2 metaG... | ecosystem: Host-associated > Plants > Roots >... | reverse complement strand
AGTGGCCGTGGATGAAGATTAGTGCCTCGTTGCCCCTCAACAGAACCGGGTCCATTTCGTGGTGCGCATAATGAATTTGGTTAGGCATGGGAGCCAACATAAGAACCCTCAATTGAGATTCCGGTTTTGATGTGGAATCTATTAGCCTTCTGCCGGATTCGACACGAGGCGACGACCAAGGCCCGGTAGTAAACCCCAGAAATTTTTCCTGCAGGCGATGGAGAGCGGCGGGCTTCTCCTACCCGGCGCCCATCTTGATTGGTCAATACATCTGCGCGCAAAGATACAAGCCATGCGCGCAAAGATACTAGCCATCAACGGCCGCGCCATCTAACAATGGCGCTGGGCTTGGGGGAGTTTTTGTCGTGAAAATCACAGCGTTGATAGCAGGTCTGTTGTCCCTGTTTGCTACTACTATGACCGGTGCAGAAAATGCCGTCCGGCCTGAGGTCGTTCAGTTGGAGAACGTGCTGGTCGAGGGCGAAATGCGAACGGTGTATGTCGGCAACGCCAACAATCACTATCTTATCTACTGCAACACCAAGGCCGAAGGCTGCTTTGAGCCTGAGGAGAACAAGAACTATTTCCTATTCACTGAGAGCACACGCTGGAAGTTGCCGGGCGCAACGGAATTTTTGACGCTGGCTTTTATGCAAGAGTTCTTTACCAAATATAACCAAGGCGAAAACGTCGCGCTCGTTCCCGAGGACAACAAGGGAGAACGAGGCGTATTCATTCGCGATCCGACAGGCGGCGGTTACGAGCGAGACACGATCATCGCCGATGGCCCGATCACCTACGGCACCGGGATGAACGATGAAGATCGGCAAAGGGCTTGGCAGGCCTTCTCCATGCAAATGCTGAAGGCCGCCATGCAACAGCAAGGAAAGGATGCAGTCGGCCCCAAGCTTGCGAGGCGATGTATGCCCGGGGAGGACCACTGCATACAGGCACTTGACGCCAACTTTGTCGGTATCGGCGGCATAAAAGAGCCTCGAAAAGTCGTCTTGATGATCTCAACGGACGTTCACGATGCGAAGAAGCATCTAGCAAGATTGGTCTGTACGTATCCCATGAAAGGCATGGTCATCTGTCGAAATTGGGATACGGGAAAGCTAGTGAGTGCGCAGCACGCAGAGCAGTAGCGCGACTCGCGCAAGTGGCCCAGCATGTGGCCCAGAGGCAAAATCGACTCGACTCTAAATAGCATCGGCCCCACTATCAGGTTGCGCACCAAAGGGTTTGCTTGGTTTGGCCCAGGCATTAGGCCAGAGGGCGCACACCCGCTCTGACTTTGAGGCCCTTAGATGGGCACGCCTCAGACGCCCAGAGAGCCAACGGGTACTGCCAGACGCGGTCATGAACGCTGACGGTGGGGCCGATGCGCCCCCAGGAACGACGGCAAAATCGTTCGATGGGAGCTTCACCACGTAACCCTTACGGGTAAGTGGCGCGCTACTACCCGGAGGACCTGAGATGCGCAAGCAACTCATCTTTCGGTGTTCTCTCAAAGTAGACTTAGCCGCTTGCCTGCGGGCTATTGCGGTTCTTGTTTATCTTTTGACGTGAACGGGGGCGGGCGTCTGCTTCGGTGGCCGCCGCCTTTTTTTTCTTCCCAAAGGCCGCCTTCACCGCAGGAATCGCGCTCACGATGTGACTGGATCGGGCATTGGTGTACCTGTTACCCCGTGGGTTACCCCGTTCCTGCAATTATCGAATAAGATGTTGATTTTGTTAATATAACATTGGTCATCAGGCTGATAGATAACACAGGGTGATGCAAATGTCCCATACACGCAGCGAGTATGAAGACTTCAGGAAGGTCGCGCCCGATGCTTACGATATCGTCGCAGCGCTCGGCCAGGTCGCATCGAAGGCGGGTATCGACAAACAACTGCTCGAGCTGGTCAAGCTGCGCGCCTCGCAGATCAACGGCTGCGCCTTTTGCGTGCAGTTTCACATCCTGCAGGGCGAGCGACTGGGCATCTCCACCGACAAGCTCAACCTCGTCGTGGTCTGGCGCGAGGCACCGCAGTTTGCGCCGCGCGAACGCGCCGCATTGGCGTGGACGGAGGCGCTCACGCAACTCGAAGGCGGCATCAGTGACGAACTATATGCGCAGGCAAGTGCCGAATTTTCCGAAAAAGAACTCCTTTATCTGACCTCCGCCGTCGCCTCGATCAATGTCTGGAACAGGTTTGGCGTTGCCTATCGCTGGACGCCGCCTCAACGCGCCCGCTGAAAGCATTGGCCCGGCTGACGCGCGCGGGCCGAACTGCTATAGTCACGAGGTTTCTTGCAGGGAGCATCGCCATGGACGCAGCAACGCCAAAGAGCGCTCAGACCGCCGACACCCATTCGCACCTTGTCCGTCCTCAGGACATGGAGTGGCAGAAAACCCGCTTTCCCGGCTGCGAAGCGAAAACCCTGCTGTTCGATCGCGCCACCGGCCTGATGACCGCCTTGATGCGGTTCGCGCCGGGCGCGGTGCTGCCGGACCACGAACACGTCAATATCGAGCAGACCTACGTGCTGGAGGGTCATCTTGTGGACAAGGAAGGCCCGGCGAAGGGTATCGAGGCGAGGGCCGGCGAATTCGTCTGGCGCGAGCCGGGCAGCCGTCATGTCGCATGGTGCCCGCAAGGCGGACTGATGCTTGCGATCTTTCAGGTGCCCAACAAGTTCTTCGAGGCTGACGGGCGCGTCGTCGACGCGGCGGGCCAGGATTGGGACGAGGCGTGGGGGCACACCGGCAAGGCGGCTCGCAAATAGCGGCCGGTCAGTTTTCGCCGCCTTCCCGGATTTCGGAACGGCTGACATCCTCAGGCAACGCATGCGCCACGGCAGCCGTAGGCATTTGCGGGCCGATCTCGCGCCCGCGCCCGCGGATCAGGCGCTCATAGGCTGAGATCAGGGTGACGTAGGGGTTGACCCAGAGCCAGCCGTCGCGCGTAAACACCTGCACGTCGAAATGCAGATGACGGCTCGTGCCATTGGGATGGTCCAGATAATTTGAAACGACGCCGATCTTCTCGCCTTCCTCGACCTGACGTCCGTTGAGGAGTCCGTCGGCATCCATCGCGGCGGGGTTCATGTGCATATAGCGGAAGCGAATGTGTTCGGTGCGCGTGTTGATCTGCAGCGTCACCCCTTCTTGCCTGAGCGTGCGGATCAGGACGCCGTCACGGACGGCGACCACGGCCTGCCGTTTCGGATCACATTGGTCGGGCCCTTCGCTGTGGTGCGGACAAGCCGCCGGGCGAATGTCCTGCCCCTGGTGGCCGTGGCCGCTGGCGCATTGTCCCACGCCGAAACTGCGCGCTTCGCAAAAATTATCCTGCCATGGGTAACTGACCGGTCCGCCCGCCAATTCATCGGGCCGGTCAGCCGGCCTTCGGATTCCGAACGATTGCGAGTGGGCGAAGGCAGGCGCCTTCTGCAACGGAAAACGGATTTGCGAATAGGCGGTGAAGTCGGCACGGCCGCCCTGCTTGCGCCATCCGCTGTTGGCGATGATGTCGCCCGCCGGGCGATAGGTGAAATTCACGGAATTGGCGAGCGGCCGATCGACGGTCTCGGAAGCGATCGCCATCCGCGGTCGCGACGGCAGGCCGCCCGCGACGCGCAGCGCTTTGAGAAACCGCTCGGCAACAGGGTAGGCTTCGCGGCACGCCAGCCGCCGCGGCCGGGGCGCACTGTCGAGACACTGGATCGAAACCACGTAAGGAACGCCGAAGCGCGTGAAGGCATAGCGCACATAGCCTTCGCGGATGAAGCGGCGCAGGTCCGGAAATTGCGAAGCCAGCGACTTGACCGGCTCACCCTTGCCGCCGAGGGGATCGTTGACCTCATAGGTGAGAATCGAGCCCGTGATCTGCACCTCGACGGGCTTTGCAAAAATCCGCTGCGGCATGCCCTCGCCGGCGCCCGGCTCGAGCAAAAAAACCGCGTCGTAACCGGCGGGACCGGCGTCGAACAGATCGACAGGGCGGAAGTCGGCCTGGTAGCGCGACAGCGAGAGGCCGGCGGTTGCCCCATTCAGCTGCGCGTGAACAAAAGCCGCGGTGTCGAACGGCAGCAGCACAGGCACCGCGCTGCGGCCAATGCCGGCGAAAACCTGCGATGTCAGCGCGTTCAGTTGCACCAGCGCGGGCATCGACCTCGGGTCGGATGCGGGCAGCTGACGCCTGCGGGCGAAGGAAAACGTCGGTCCGATTGCGGACTGGGCGCCCATCTCGGATCTCAACTGGTCGATCGCCGCCCGCCATTCGATGCGCGCCGCCGAAATCAAAGGGGTTTTGAATTCGTCGGCGCACAGATGGGTGCTGCCCGCGACGAGCAACGAGAAAGTCGCGAGCCATGCGGCAATGAACCGTTCAGTCCTCTTCCCCAAAGCCTCGCCCCCCGGCGAAAACCCCGTCAGTTGATCTACTAATCTTTCGCACGCTCCACGTATGAGCCGTCCTCTGTCATTACCACGATCCGCGTACCTGCTGTGATGTGCGGCGGCACTGCGGTGCGCACGCCGTTCGACAAGACTGCCGGTTTGTAGGACGACGATGCCGTCTGCCCCTTGGTGACCGGCTCGGTTTCGACGACCTCAAGGGTAGCGCGCTGTGGAAGCTGGATCGCGACCGGTGTCGCGTCATGCATCGACAGCTTGACCACCATGTTTTCCTGCAGATACGGCGCGGAAGAACCGACGACATCCTTCGGCACCTGGACCTGATCGTAGGTCTCGCTGTTCATGAAGTGGAAGCCGTCGCCATCCTGGTAGAGGTAGTTGAAATTGCGATCCTCGATGGTCGCCTTCTCGACCTGATCGGTGGTCTTGTAGCGCTCGGAGACCTTTACCCCGTCGCTGATGCGACGCATCTCGATCTGGCTGACCGGGGTTCCTTTGCCGGGGTGGATGTTCTCCGCGCTCAGAACCACGTAAAGCTTGCCGTCCTGTTCGATGACGTTGCCCTTGCGAATTGAACTGGCGATGACTTTCAAAGTTGATTTTCCTGATATTTTGGCCTTGAGACCTTTCCGGACATGGACGTCCAGGGCCGTCGAAGCGGTTTCGGGCTGCAACATACTGATTTTGCCGATTGATGCCAGCGTTTTACGGGCCTTGGTTCACACCCTGGAATAATCAGGCTCCGCCAGGCGGACCGGCTTCGAACGCGGCAAAACCAGCTTGATTCCGGCCCCGCCTTTGGTCATCGAGATGCCGTCAAAGTTCAGGTGAGGCCGCAACCGCCCAAATGGTCGAGATGACTGAGAAACCCGCTCTGCGCACTGGACCCGAATCCTCTCCATGGTGGTCGGTCGGCCGGCATGCCGACCTCAGGCCCTTTTTGCTCGCCCGGAATGCCATCGCGAGCGCACTCCGCGCCTGGTTCGTCGAGCAGGGTTTTATCGAGGTGGAGACTTCGGTCCTGCAGATCTCGCCGGGCAACGAGACCCATCTTCACGCCCCTTGCACCGAAATCGTCGATCCGGGCGGCCGGCGCGCGAAGCGGTATTTACGGACCTCGCCGGAATTTGCCTGCAAGAAACTGCTGGCGGCCGGAGAGGCCAAGATCTTCGAGTTCGCCCGCGTGTTTCGCGACCGCGAGCGCGGCCGTTTGCACCTGCCGGAATTCACGATGCTGGAATGGTACCGAGCGAACGCGCCCTATGATGCGGTGATGGCCGACGGCGTCGTGGCGATCGCCCACGCCGCACAGGCGACCGGAATCGGTCGATTTTCGTATCGCGGCAACAGCGCTGATCCCTTTGCCGAGCCCGAGCTCCTGACGGTGGCGGCAGCGTTCGATCGCTTTGCCGGGATCGACCTGCTCGCGAGCGTCGCGAACGGCCGTGGCGATCGCGAAAGCCTGGCGGCCGTGGCGAACACGAAGGTGCGGATTGCAGACGACGACACCTGGTCCGATATTTTCAGCAAGGTTTTGGTAGAACATATCGAGCCGAATCTGGGGCAGGGGCAGCTTACGCTGCTGTTCGAGTATCCGGTTCCGGAGGCGGCGCTGGCGCGCCTCAAGGCGTCCGATCCGCGGGTCGCCGAGCGCTTCGAGATTTATGCCTGTGGCGTCGAGCTCGCGAACGGATTTGGTGAATTGATCGATCCGGTGGAACAGCGGCATCGTTTCACGCATGCGATGGAGGAGAAGCAGCGGCGCTATGGCGAAAATTATCCGCTGGACGAGGATTTTCTCGCTGCTCTCGCCAGCATGCCCGAAGCAAGCGGCGTCGCGCTCGGCTTCGATCGGCTGGTGATGCTGGCAAGCGGCGCGACAGCGGTCGATCAGGTGGTGTGGACGCCGCCCGCGGGTGGGACATGAAGAGCCGGAAGCTTAAGCTGAATACGACGTTGCGCCAGCCGACGGAACTGGCCTCGCATGGTCTGGTGCCGGTTGCGGATCTTTCCGATCTGCAAAAGGTTGCGGCGCGTTACGCGATCTCGGTAACGCCGGCGGTCGCCGCGCTCATCGACCCCAACGATCCCGACGATCCGATTGCGCGACAATATGTGCCCAGCGCCGCGGAACTGGTCGCGCAAGCCGACGAGAGGCCGGACCCGATCGGCGATGACGTGCATTCGCCGGTCTCCGGCATCGTGCATCGATATCCGGATCGCGTGCTGTTGAAGGTCGTGCACGTCTGCGCGGTGTACTGCCGCTTCTGTTTTCGACGAGAAATGGTGGGACGGGGCAGGCCAACCACGCTTTCGGAAGGCGCCTACGAAAACGCGCTGGCCTATATCCGCGCGCATTCGGAAATATGGGAGGTCATCCTGACCGGCGGCGATCCGCTGATGCTATCGCCGCGGCGGCTGAAGCAGATCATGACGGACCTCGCAGCCATAGACCACGTCAGGATCATCCGAATTCATACCCGTGTCCCGGTTGCCGAGCCTTCGCGCATCACCGGCGAAATGGTCGCTGCGCTGAAAGTCAAGGGCGCGACCACTTGGGTGGCGCTGCATGCCAATCATGTCAGGGAATTGACGAAACCTGCGCGCGCCGCCTGCGCCGCCATGGTGGATGCCGGCATTCCGATGGTCAGCCAGTCGGTGCTGTTGCGCGGCGTCAATGATGACCCCGCGACGCTGGAAGCCTTGATGCGCGGCTTCGTCGAATGCCGTATCAAGCCCTACTATCTGCACCACGGTGACCTTGCTCCCGGAACTTCGCATCTGCGAACGACACTGGAAAATGGTCAGAACCTCATGCGTGCGCTGCGTGGGCGTGTATCAGGACTGTGTCAGCCCGAATACGTCGTCGATATTCCCGGCGGTCACGGCAAGGCGCCGGCCGGCCCGACCTATCTGTCGCGTGTAAATTCTTTTTCCCCGGAGAGTGAACAAGCTTCCCAAACGCGTTATCGTATTGTCGACTATTGCGGCGAGGTTCATCTTTACCCGCCGGAGACTTAAATCGCATTTCTCACGATTGGGAGAAGCAAGGATGCGAAAGCTGTTGTTGACGACCACATTTCTTTTTCTGGTGACCGGCTCGGCCGGCATCGCGCAAACCGGGACAAGCCCTTCATCCGACAAGGTGCAATCGCCGTGGCCAGCGCCGACCGGTCACCGGCAACCGCGTGCCGATCAGGTGCCCTCGGAGAAGGACATCAACAATCCCAACAATCCTGCCAACCGCGAGGACGCCGCGCTCGACAAGAAGATCAAGAGCATTTGCCGCGGCTGCTAGACCGCTTCAGCCGTGGCGTGCCGCGAGCGCCATTCCGATCAGGGACGCGCCGCCGAACATTAGATTGATGCCGACCAGCAGGCCGATTGCCCAGAGCGCCGAGCCGGGCAATCCGGCAACGATGATAATGGCGATCAGGATGTCCATGAGACCGGCGACCAACAGCCAGGACCACCGCTGCGACAGTTCGCGGCGGTGCTCCAAGGCGTACATGATGGTCGCGATACCTTCGGCCAGGAAATAGGCGCCGACGACAATCGTCAGCGTAAGCGTGCCCTGCACCGGCCGGGCCAGGAGGATGATGCCGGCGGCGATGGCGAGAGCCGCTGAAACCAGGGACCACCAAAAGCCCGGCATCTGCCGCGTCCAGAACGTCAGCACTAGACCGGCGATGCCGCTGATCAGAAACAACCAGCCCAGGAAAATGGTGACGGCAAGGCTCGCCAGCTGAGGTACGATGATTGCGGCCAGGCCGAGGAGCACGAGCAGAATGCCCTCCACCAGGAACGCCTTCCAATGTTCACGCACGGCTGCACGCATTTGCGACTGAAGCTCGGAAATTTCCTGGGACACAGCCATCGCAGCTCTCCCGGTGCTGATGATGCAGATGACGCTTTGAAATGACGCCCAGTATAACGTGCGATGCCGAGTCGGGTTGCAAATTGTCGCTAACGCGCCTGGCTTGCAGGGTTTCAGCGCTTGGTCCGATGGTTCACCTGCCGGGTGCGGATGAAAAGCCCTGCGAATGGGCACGCAAGCGCTCGCGGCCCAGAATATAGACCGCGGTGGTGACCACCAGCAGTGCGACACCGACCACGATCGAGACGAGGCCGATCGGCACCAGAACGAGGGTCATGTTGCGGTCGGGGTTCAAGAGCCAATGGTGGACGGATGAGAGCACGAAGGCCAGGCCCGCAAATCCGGCGCCGCTGCCGACCACCAGCAACGCCCACATTCGCCTGAGCTGACTCAGGCGTTCGCGCGCGATGTCGGTGCGCGGCGCGTGATGACGCCCCACGCGCCGCACCAGGCGCGTGGCAAATGCGATCGAGCTGAATCCGATCAGCACGCTGGCCGATCCCAGCATCAGCCGCGCGGTGGATTCGATCTCCGGATTCTTCTGCAGCGTCAGCAGGGGCAGATCGAAAGCCGCATGCAGGGCCACCGGTGCCGCCAGAACCAGGATCCGGTTTGAGAGGCGCGCCCAGTCGCGGTGATGTCGATGCGCGCCCAGCGCCGTGCCGGAGCGCGCCATCGCCAGATAGGCGCCGGCGATGACCCCGAGCGCGCCGTGAAACGGCACGGTCAGGATGCTGCGCAACGCGGCGAGCGATTGCCACATTTCGGCGTGCTGAACCAGATAAGCGAGGTTCTCATAGGCGGCAAAGCCTAATCCCGCGGCTGCGCCATAAACCACCGTATCCATCGGATCGGCGAAACGGCGACGCCGCGCCGAAACGGCAACGATGACCAGGAGCTTGACGGTCTCCTCAGGGAACGCGACGCCAAAAAGCGAATGCATTATCTGTGCAACCCAGGGGCTTTCGGGAGAAGGCAGGACCGACAGGACCGGCGCACGCACGATTCCCAACAGCGAAATACTCGCAGCGCCGAGCAGAAAGGCGCTCCAGACCTTGGCCGGTGGGCCTGGCCGCTCGTCGGCCGCCACGACGAGCCAGAGCACCAGCAGCGCGGGCGCGACAGCGGCGGTGCCGATCACAGTGGGGAGGGATTCAAGAACAAGCATCCACGTTGGCAAATATGCCATTTTCCAGAAGTATCCAGCTTTCACCTGCACTTTGAACCGAGCAGGCAACGGTTCAGCCGCGAAATGATTGTTAGAAGGGAAACCAGACCGGCGCCAGCATGGCAAAACGTCTCTCTTCAATCTCTTGCGAAGCGATGCAGCCGGGACACGAAGTTTTGCTGAGCTGGTCCGAACCGGGTTGTTCAGTCTTATCAATGAGTTTCACAGATTTGTTCCGGGAAAATTACCCGCGCCGGTCCCGGCGAACGGCTCGGCGAGCATGAAAGGCCGTGAGCAATGAGCAGGGAGGCGCGCCGGGTGATCTTTTTCCGCGGGGCAGAAACACATTCCAGGTCGGTTCTGAAGGCCATCAGCTGGCGAACATTGGGAACACTCGACACATTCGCGATTAGTTGGTTCTTCACAGGGCGCGTCGAGATCGCGGGGTCAATCGCGGGATTTGAGATTGTAACCAAGATCGCGTGGTACTACGTGCACGAGCGCGTATGGGCGGCCATCCCGTGGGGACGCCGCAGACTGGAGTGGGATGCGGGCCGAGTACATGGCGAATGAGCGGAAAGATGACTCCGAAATGAACGAACCGGAGCCGAGAGACAATCGCAAGCCGGCGATCGCGGGATTGGCGATTGCGGTCGTGCTGCTGGTGGTCGGCTGGTGGCTGGCGCGCGAGCTGACCGCAGCCAGCAAGATGCAGGATTGCCTGATGTCAGGGCGCACCAATTGCAACCAGATTCAGCCGCAATGAAGGTTGGGGGCGTCGTCTTCAGGCCATGCGCCCGGGCAACAAATAGAGGAAAACGCCATGGCTTTTGAATTTGTCGACGTGAAGCGCTCCGGCTGCATCACGATCGTGACCCTCAACCGGCCCGGCGTGATGAATGCGCTACATAAGCCGGCTCATTTCGAGCTGCACGAGGTGTTCAATTCATTTGCCGCCGACCCAGATCAATGGGTCGCGATCGTCACCGGTGCCGGGGACCGCGCCTTCTGCGCCGGTAACGATTTGAAATGGCAGGCGGCGGGTGGCGAACGCGGCTGGAATACGAGTGGCTTTGGCGGTCTGACGCTCCGATTCGACTGCGACAAGCCGATCATCGCCGCAGTCAATGGCGTGGCGATGGGCGGTGGATTCGAAATTGCGCTCGCCTGCGATCTGATTGTTGCATCTGAAAACGCCACCTTCGCGCTGCCCGAGCCGCGCGTCGGCCTTGCGGCGCTTGCCGGCGGCCTGCAAAGACTGCCGCGGCAGATCGGATTGAAGCGTGCAATGGGGATGATCCTGACCGGACGGCACGTTTCCGCCCGCGAGGGCCTCGAACTCGGCTTCGTCAACCAGGTGGTTGCTCCGGGCGAGGCGTGCGAGGCGGCGGAACGCTGGGCGGATCAAATCTGCCAGAACAGCCCGATGTCCATCCGCGCGTCGAAGCACGCTGTCATGAGGGGACTGAATGTCTCGTTGCCTGAGGCGATGGTAGCGCAGCGGGAATATCCGGCGGTGCGCGACATGATCCAGTCGGCAGATTATGTCGAAGGTCCGAAAGCCTTTGCGGAGAAACGGCCGCCGCGCTGGCAGGGCAAGTAGTTTTCGGCAGCCGGCAGACGAGGCCTGCATCACGGCGCCAGGAGCCTCCGGCAGGCTTCGACAAACACTTCTGCGCCCGTGATGATATCGGCCTCTTCGGTGTTTTCGCTCCAGTGATGACTGATGCCGCCGATCGATGGCACGAACAGCATCCCGGCCGGCATGATCGTGGCGAGGATCTGGGCGTCGTGACCGGCACCGCTTGGCATGCGGGTCGATCTGCCGCCGGCAACGACGGCACTCGCCTTTTCGATGGCGTCCTGAAATCCGGCGTCCATGAGGGCGGGCACACCGGAACGAAGGCGCGTCACCTCGACGGAGCAGCGAGATCTCGCTGCGACTTCGGCAGCGCTGTCCCGCAACAGCCGTTCTAGATTCTCGATCACCTCGGGATTGTCGTCCCTGATCTGGAACAGCATTTCGGCACGTCCCGGGATGATACTCGGCGCCCCCGGATCAAGCGCGATGCGGCCAGTGGTCCATACCGTGCGCGGACCGCTCGCCCGCGGGAAGCGCTCATCGAGCTCGACGCATAGTCGCGCCAGCGCAAGACCGGGATCCTTGCGGTCTTTCATGCGCGTCGTGCCGGCGTGATTTTGCTCGCCGGTGAACGTGATCCGGTATTGCCAAATCCCGACGATCGAGGTGACGACGCCGATCTTGAGACCGGAGCGTTCGAGCACCAGACCTTGTTCGATATGCGCTTCGATGTATCCGATGTGCCGTCCGATTTCGGCTTTGACGCGCGGGCGGCCGGCAAGGCCGGCGTCCTGCAGCGCCTGGCGCATCGAGCGCTCGCTGCTACGGTCGCGCGCTGCGTCGATCTCTTCGTCGGTGACAGCGCCGACATAGGACCTGCTTCCGAGGAATTGGCCGAAATGTCCTTCCTCATCGCACCACGCCGCGACTTCGACGGCGCCGATGGTCGGATCGGCATTGATCACGCGCGCGGCTTCGAGCGCATAGACGACGCCGAGCGGGCCGTCGAGCCAGCCGGCGAAATTCTGGCTCTCAAGATGCGACCCGGCGACCAGTTTCGGTCCTGCCTTTGCGCTGGTACCCAGCACGTTGCCGATGCCGTCGATCTCGGCAGCAAGGGAAGCTTCGGCTAACTTGTGTGCGAGCCATTCGAGCGAATGCCAATGCGGTTCGGAAAAGGTCGGCCTGTGGACGCCGGTTTTGTACGCGCCGATGGCGCGAAGCGCGTTGAGATCCGCAAGGACTCGTGCGCCGTCCACCTTCGCGTGATTTTCAGGCATGAAGCAATTGCGCCGGTCTGTTCTCGCGCATCGGACTATTCCCCATAGCCCTTCAGCCCGCCCGAAAGCGCACCATATTGAGAACAGATGTTGACGTCGCCCGATCCTTCATAGGTGTCGACCACATCGCCCGCCATGACGACGCGGATCTGGCAACTATATAGAGCATTTCCCATGTTCCATATGTAGGCTTTTTGCCCCGCGACTATCTGCGTTTCATTTGGCTGGCCAAGCTTGGCCGTAACCGCGCTCAGCTGCTTGCCCTTATAATTGTTCGCGCCCGAATTGAGAGTGCTGCCGACGGAGCAACCGGCCAAAGCCAGCGCTGCCAGGATGGCGAGACTGCGCATCTGACCCGGTATCATTGTCGCTGCCTTCGTCTTGCTGGCGCGGACGCGCGAACTACGCGGTTTTCGATCGGCCGCACATCGGCCTCCCAGTCACTCTTGAGAACAGGCATTCGTGAGCACGAATTCGCCGTAAACGCAACTGCCATCGCCGCACTCTGAATGGCGAACGGCCTAACGCCAGCAATCATAGGGTACGTAGCGCGGGTCGCGCAGGCACGCATTATCGAGGGTGGAGTCCCACGCGCCCCGCCGTCGCCAGCCGCTCCAGGCGATGTAGTCGCAATACTTGCTGTAGGGATTGCCGGCTTCCCTGGTTGCGCAATAGATGCTTTGAGCCGGCACTATGCCCCTGGCTGTGGCGGGCGCTCCTGCTGCCATGGCGAAAGCCACGGTTGCGCTGAAAATCCCGAATTTCATCTGGTGTTTCCTCCTTTTTGCGCGAGCGGCAGCCTCGTCCTCGCGAGCGCTCCTGAACAGAAGACCTTGGGTCGGCTCCTGATATTCCCTCCGTGAGTTGACGTCGGCTTGTCGGTCACCATACAACCCTTCATCATTCATCCGAAAAGCTTTATGGCAGATGTCTGCGGTTGGCCTGAAAATCGGCGTGATCAGTCTCGGCATGAGCTGCCAAAGCAGCGCGCAGATTCGGGCGCATGTGCCGCTCCTTTCCCGGCTGACCGGCGACGACACATTAAAAAAATCCGCCATGCCGTTCGACAATATCATTTGCCGGCCGGATTCGGCGGCGAGCATGTTGCAAGCCGATACCTTTTACCCCGACGATCCTAATGCGCTGGTTAAATCCGAGGGCGCGCGCTGGCCCGACTTCGGCGTTTATTTCTGGCACGAATACCGGCTTCACAAGCATCATGTGCTCGAATACATCACCGGCCGCCTCAATACGCGGCGGGCGTATCGCGAACTGAGCGGGAAATACGCGCACCTGGCCGGCAAGTTCAGGCAGGCGCGGCAGCTCGAACGGCTGGTATTTGTCATTTCCAACAGTCAGAACAATTTGCACAGCGCCGTACCCGATATTGATCCGACACTGACGGCTGCCGGCGTTGAGCTTCTCTGCGATGCCTGCGACGCCTTTGTTGGCCGGCCTTGCGAGTATGTGCTGGCGACCTATGAGGGGCGGCTGACTGGCGAGGTCAGTCGCAAGCGGTTGACGGTCTTCAAGTTGACCCCCGACGCCAGCGACTGGGAGGGCGACCCGGCCCAGTGGGGCGACGTATTCGAGCAGTACTTTGCCTCTTAGGCCACAGTTGGCCTGTCGCTCCGGGAAAGCTTCACTTTGCGGGCAAGATCGACTTTCGCGCGGCTTGCCCGGGCGCGCAAACGCCACTATACGTTCGCCCGCCGCACCGGGGCGCGCCATCCGCGGGCCCGGGGCGGAATGGTAGCAACGTACTCAACACGTTGATTTACCTTGGAGAATTTTGCCGACAGCAAAGCGGCGATGCCGCGCCCCTTCAGGGTCGCGGCGAAGCAGGCGCTTTCGCTCCCTTCGTCTATCGGTTAGGACGCCACCCTTTCACGGTGGAGAGAGCGGTTCGATTCCGCTAGGGAGCGCCAAAATAATTTGCAGCATCTCGCCCAGCCTGCCCTCATGACATCGGCGGTGCGATGAACCGGACAAATCCCGGCCGGTCGGCAAGCTGTGCGTACCAGCGCTCGAGATTGGCAAATCGCGGCTTCGTGATGCCCTCGACGCCAAGCCAGCGCCGGGCGTAAGCGCCGAGCGCAATGTCTGCCAGCGTGAAATCGTCGCCTTCGATGCAACGCCGCGTCGACAAATGCGCATCGACGATGCGCCATTGCTCGGCCTCCGCGTCGGCGTCCTTCTGAATCGCGGCCATGTTCCTCTGCTCGGGCGGGGTTCGCACCAGCGCCCAGAACACCGGGCGATCGACCGGCTGCAAGGTCGAAAGCGTCCAGTCTAGCCAGCGATCCACGCCCGCGCGCACTTTTGGCGCATGCGGATAGATCGGCGAATCCGGCCTGTAGGCGCGCACAAGGTAGCGCATGATCGAATTGGATTCCCACAGCACGAAATCGCCGTCGACGAGCGTCGGCACGCGGGCGTTTGGATTCATCGCCAGATAATCCGGCTCGCGGGTCTTGCCGAATGCCATCCCGGCATCGATCCGCTCGTAAGCGAGATCGAGCTCCTGCAGGCACCAGAGGACCTTCTGGACGTTGACGGAGTTCGCCCGACCCCAGATCGTGATCCGGCTTTGCGCGCTGTCTGACACGATTGTTTCGCTCCCACGTTTGATCTGCGCGGGGTGATATCTCAAATTTCGGAAAAAAGCAGGGCTTGTTTCAGCTTCCGGAAAACGCCTCGCCTGAACAGACAAAAGATCAGGCTTGACGATTGGCCAAGCCTGATCTTTCGCAAATGTTGATTGTCCGGTTCTTAATGGCCCAAGAACAACCACAACAGGATGATCACCGGAATCGGCACACCCAGGAGCCAGAGCAAAATTCCTCGTCCCATTCTCGCCTCCTTGAACTTCTCGATCGGGTGAGAAACGCGGGAACTGGTCACGAGGTTCCGGCGACTGGCGAGACGAGGATTTCGGAACCGGCGAGCGTATCGAGCGTATGATTCAAGGGGCGCCTTCGCGTGCCGCCTGGAAGATCAAGCTTTCACCAGTGGCCCGTGTTCGGCATCGACACCCACGGCTCCGCCGGAGCTTTCGCATTACCCTTTTGCAGAAGTTCGATTGAATGCAGATCGGGTGAGCGGACGAAAGCCATTTGCCCGTCGCGCGGCGGACGGTTGATCGTGATGCCGAGCTTCATCAGCCGCTCGCAGGTCGCATAGATGTCGTCGACCTCGTAGGCGAGATGACCGAAATGACGGTCCTCGCCATATTTCTCTTCATCCCAGTTGTAGGTGAGTTCGATCAAGGGCGCGCCCCGTCCCCTGGAGGCTTTCAGGAGCCCTTCATCCTCGGGCGCGCACAGAAACACCAGGGTGAATTTTCCTTTCTCATTGTCGACGCGTCGGACCTCCTTCAATCCCAAGGCGTCGTGAAAAAACTTGAGCGCCGTATCGAGATTGCGGACGCGCAGCATCGTGTGAAGATATCGCATGTTTCTTCTACTCCCTGACGAGATCCCGAAAGTATCTTCCGGGAACTCATTAGCAGCAAAACACGGACCGGGGCAGGGGTGGTGCGCGCGTCCTGCCGTTCAAGTGTGCGTTCCCCGGCTCACGGAAACTTTTTCAAGGGGTTTCACCGGAACGATAGGTCCGCCCGGATGTTTGTCCGGTGTCCTCTGACGGAGAAACAGTATGATCAGACTAGGTATTCTTGGGGCTACGGCCCTGTCTTTCTCGCTGGCGATTGCATCCCCCGCATCGGCGCAACAGGTGCGCGGCGGCGCGGCCGTGCACGCCAGCGGCGGTGGCAACTTCAGCGCCACGCGCGGAGGCTCGTTCAATCCCGGTCCGCAAACGAACTTCCGTGGCGCCAACGCGGCCGTAGCGGCGCCTAGTCGGGCAACCGTCGCCGCACCGAATGCCACCGCGCGAACTGGCGGCGCGCAATTCGCCGAGGGTCGACGCGGTGATTTCCGCGATCGTGACCGTGGTTTCGGCGCCGGCGCGGGCTTCGTTGCGGGCCTGGCGGCGGGTAGCGCGCTCGGCTACGGGTACGGTTACGATCCCTATTATTACGGCGACGACTACGCTTACGACAATCCGGGCTACGTCAATCCCGGCTATATCGTAAGCCAGGCCGTCGTTCCTGATGCTTCCTGGTGCGCCGCGCAGTATCGGTCATACGACCCGGCCACAGGCACGTATCTCGGCTTCGACGGATTGAGACACCCCTGTCCGTAAAAGTCATCAAAGCGAAAGAGGGCGGCTCGCGAGAGCCGCTCATTTTTTTTGGAAGCCGTTTTTTGGCTGACCTTCCGTCCCGGTTCACTTTTGAACGAAGGGAATCCCCGCAAAAATTTCTGATGTCGATCGGCAGCTGATTTGTTGAGCGTTCATGCACCGGTCATGTCCGTTAAACCTCGGAAAGGTCCTGGTTCCCACGGCAACCTTGGGAAAAATTCCGCGTTGTCGCAGATGACTGGAAGGAGGAGAAAAGCATGAAGAAAACGCTGGCAATTCTCGCCACCGTCGCCACGGTGGGCGCGACCGCAGTGAGCGCGCCGGCGGAGGCGCATCGTTTCGGTCCGGGCCTGGCTTTTGGTCTGGCGGCTGGCGCAATCACTGCCGGAGCCTTAGGTGCATACGGCTATTACGGCCCAGGCTATTACGGCTATCCGTATGACGGGCCCAGCTACGCCTATTACGGCCCTGGCTACGGCTATTACGGCCATCCGTATTGGCGACACCGCTACTGGCACCGCCACTGGTAAGTGATCGAGAAAAAGCCCGGAAATCGCTTCCGGGCTTTTTCTTCTCGAGAAACTCCTGTTCTTTTCAAGGAAATTTCCGCCGATCATTTGCACTCAACGCTCATGGCCAGAACGGCATTCTCTCAATGGCCCGACGTGGATTGTCCCCATCAAGCGCCTTTTGCAGCGTCGTGACAAAAAATTCCTCGCGCTCGCGTTTGAATTTTTCCTGGATCGCCTTGAAGCCTGCGACCCGCGCTGCGATTTGTTCGCGCTCTCGAGCCAGCCGTTCGTTTTCCTTCGTCATGCCTGTCCCTTTTGATTCGTATTCCGCGTTCATTCGCGTCCGAGATTGAGGCGCGAATTGGGATAGAGCGTTGCAGGATTGTGATTGTGGATAAAGGTCGTGACTTCCTGTGATGCACGCGCGTGACGCGACGGTGCAGGGCGCAAACCGGCCGAAAACCCGCTCGTCGCGACCGCATGAGAGGCCGCGACCGCGCGTGCGCTGTCGCCTGTTCAGCGGCGGTTCGAAATGGTAATCCCGGTGTGCTATGTTCGCGCGGTTTGGCCCTCGGATCGTCAGCGTGATTGCATCGGACATTCGCAGCGGAGTGGAGCAGCTCGGCGACATGATCGCCGCGGCATCTGTCATCGTTCCCTTTACCGGCGCCGGCATTTCCACCGAATGCGGCATTCCCGATTTTCGCTCACCGGGCGGCTTGTGGAGCCGCCACCGTCCAATTCCTTTTGACGAGTTCGTCGCCAGCGCAGAGGCGCGTGAGGAAGCATGGCGGCGGCGCTTTGCGATGGAGCCGACCTTTGCCGCGGCAAAGCCGGGACGCGGTCATCGTGCGCTCGCCTCTCTGTATAGGATGGGCAAGATCCCGGCCGTGGTTACGCAGAACATCGACAATCTGCACCAGCTATCGGGTTTCGCCGAGGATCACGTCGTCGAGCTCCACGGCAACACCACTTACGCGCGCTGCATCGGATGCGGCCAGGCCTATGATCTCAAATGGATCAGGGAACGTTTCGATGCCTCGGGTCGCGCGCCCGATTGCACGATTTGCGCTGAACCCGTCAAGACAGCGACCATCTCGTTCGGCCAGGCGATGCCCGATGAGGCGATGCGCCGCGCCACCGAACTTGCCCGGCAATGCGACCTGTTCATCGCCATCGGATCATCGCTGGTCGTATGGCCCGCCGCCGGCTTTCCCACGCTGGCGAAAAATTCGGGCGCTCGCCTCGTCATTATCAACAACGAGCCCACCGAACAGGATGAGATTGCCGACCTCGTGATCCGGCATGACATCGGAGAGACCCTTGGTCCCTTCGTGGGCAACTGATGCCGAATTGATTCGTTCTTGTGCAAGGCTGTTCATAGGTTCCGGGAGAATCGTTTTTTGTCTATGCGCAGCAATCGAGAGTGTTATCTTTTGATTCGAGATTCGGTTCGCGTCATCATGCACTTTGATTCATGAGCGCATACCGGCGCCGTAACTTTCGACGGCGGGGCGTTGAACAGGTGTGAGGTCCGGGGTCATGGGGTCGGACGGATTTGAGTCCAAGAAGCTCGGGGGGGCGACACCCGCCGGGGCGGCGCCAAGCAGGCCGGTTGGCCTTTCAGCCGGCGGACAACGTGATCCAGCAATCGATGCCCTGCAGGGATTGGGAGATGCCGCCGCCAACCTGGTCGAGATCAGCGGCGTCATCAAATGGTTCGATGCATCAAAGGGCTACGGGTTTATCGTTCCCGATAATGGTTGGCCGGATGTGTTGTTGCACGTCACGGTGCTTCGCCGCGACGGGTACCAAACCGCCTACGAGGGCGCGCGGCTCGTTTGCGAGTGCGTGCAGCGAGCGAAGGGCTACCAGGCGTTCCGCATCATCTCGATGGATGAATCCACGGCGATCCACCCGGCCCAGATGTTGCCGCCACGGACCCATGTGACGGTCACTCCGACCAGTGGTCTGGAGCGGGCACAGGTAAAATGGTTCAACCGCCTGCGCGGCTTCGGCTTCCTGACCTGCGGGGAAGGTACCCCGGACATCTTCGTGCATATGGAAACATTGCGCCGCTATGGAATGACCGAACTGCGGCCCGGCCAGTACGTGCTGGTGCGCTACGGACCGGGCTCCAAGGGGATGATGGCGGCCGAAATCCATCCGGAGACCGGCTCTCCGGGTCTTTCCTCACATTAATCAACGACTTCCGGCCGGACCCGAGCACGAGGCGAGGGCGTTGCCCGCCGCCGAAAGTCTGGTATTTGCCACGATCTTGAGGTTACGGTCTCGCCCGAACGCTGCCGGCTGATCGCTTGTGCAGGTTTGGGCGAGAGACGGCGTGGCCTGTGGAAAAGTTTCGTGGGCAAGCATTCTACCGCGTTGCGGTATCAATTGGTCGAGCGTCTGTGATTGAGGTGAAGGTTGCTGAATAGTTCTAATCGAAGGATTGGGTGGAGCAGGCTGGGCACGAAGTTGTGGATAACGCTGGCTCTCGCAAGCGCGGTGTGCGTGTTCGCCGGCCTCGATGGGCGCGCGGCGAACGTCCAGCCACTTGAGATCGTCACCAAGAGCGGCGTGCACGTTTTCTCGGTCGAAATGGCAACGACCGAAGAAGAGAAAACCACCGGGCTGATGTATCGAAAGGAATTGCCTGACGGAAAAGGGATGCTGTTCGATTTTTCGCCCGAGCAGGAAGTCTCGATGTGGATGAAAAACACCTACATCCCGCTCGACATGATTTTCATTCGGGCCGACGGAAGGATTTTGCGCATCGCCGAAAGCACCGAGCCGCTGTCGACCAAAATCATCCCCTCGCGAGGGTTGGCGAAGGGAGTGCTGGAGGTGATCGCCGGCACCGCGCAGAAATACGGCATCGCCCCCGGCGACCGCGTCGCCCATCCACTTTTCAGCGGCCGATAAGCCGAACCGGCGAGCTTGCGCCGACTGGTTCGATGGAGCCGGTGCTGAAGCCGATTTCAATATTCGGTGCGTCTTGTTCACGCGGCCGGAGACACCCTACATAGGGGAAAGCTTCCGTCTTGCTGGCAGTGGTTTAAGCGTGTATCGACGGGCTTTCCAAAATGATCGGGGTATAGCGCAGCCTGGTAGCGCGGCAGTTTTGGGTACTGCAGGTCGTTGGTTCGAATCCAGCTGCCCCGACCAATAAAATCAATAGCTTAGCTGACATTTTAGGGGCAAATCTTCCCATAAATTTGAATTGCGAAGGACAGGATGGAGACGCCAGGCGAACGATATGGGCGCGCGCAGAGCAGCGGAACGTATCCTCGATGGCGTGCCAAGTGCGATCGAATGGTACCCAAGCGAGGACCGGGCCGCACTGCTTCGTGAGATTGGCCGGCATGCTCTCCGGCATCTGCCGGCGAAATTCGAGACCTAGCTCGTCGCTACTACATTGAAAATCTTCGCCAGCCGCATCCATTCGATAATGAGCCACCAGGTGGCTAATGAAGAAACCGAATCCGGTGGCGGGGGCGGGCAGACAATCTATTCGGAGCGCTATGTTGCTTTCGTCGACATTTTCGGCTTCAGCAACATCGTAATTTTCCATCCAATACCAGCTCGATCAATCGATCTACGACCCTCGAATTTACGAGAAACTACGCTGGCTCGCGATTTATGGAATTCAAATGGACTGCCAATTGTGAGACTTCCGGCGACGATGCAAGCGCGGGGCCGAAGCTCTGCGTCCTGCGCGCTCTCTATGGCTTCAGCCCTCTGGGCTTTGGAGCGGACCGAAGGTTTGCGCGGGTGCTATGGTTAGCGGAGCTCCTCCAACCGAAACAGGTCCAACGGGTTTAGCCTGCCGAGCCATTTTTTTATGCGCCGCTCCGTGTAACCGAGCCCGGGCGCGTCCTTTTGGAACGGAGGAAGTTATCTCCGATGTTATTGCCTTTTGGAGGGAGTCGACTTTCGCTATCAGTGTCGAAAGCTGAGCAGATACCTTCTTCACGTCGATCTGTTCGTCCGTGATGCTCTGTCTCAGGGAAGCAAACATAAGTGAATCCTGCTGCCGCTGAGCTGTGTTTTGTTGCAGCAAAGTTGTGTTCAGCTGCAACAAGGATCCATTTTCCTGTAGTGCCCCAGCCTGTTGCTGCTGTGCCGACTGAATATCTTTCAAAGCAGCGACAACCGGCTCCGGTATTGGCGCTGGAGCTCTTTGATACGAAAGCAGTTCAGCCACCAAGCCGCTGACATTCGGCAAGGCAAAATCGGAAGGTGACAGTGTATAGACGGCCGCCGTGGCATTTACGCCTAAAGCAAACACCGACAGTGCCAAGATCGATTTTTGGCTGGACTGCTTGCTCGGTGCTACGGGCTTATCAGTCGCCTCAATTTGGATCTGCGTTTCCGATGTCACTTGCATTGACCTTAAACGAGAGAAATAAAAAGGGAGCCGCCGCGGGATCGTCCACACGACGGCTCCTCACGCGTTACGTATCGATCTAAAACTGCTTTAGAGTATGAGCTGATCAGATTAATTCCCGGTTAGCGCCTCAGCCCTCTGAAATCGGCGTAACCCCTTTCAAATTCAGCCACCGGATGCCGCCGGTTCCTCTTTCCTGCCGCGGCCGAGCGCGAACTGACCGACCGGGCCCTCGACGTGGAATTCCAGTCCCGTCATTTTCGAGAACCGCTCGATATTGTTGGTTCCGATTGCGCATCCGCCCAGCCCCAGAGCGGTCGCGGTCAAATACAGCGTCTGAAAAACCACGCCGACATCCTTGAGGATGAGCGAGTAGGCGACCGAGCTGTACTTCCATGAAACTCGTCCAAAACGCGCAGCGATCGTGATCAGGACTTGCGGGACCGCTGATGCGCCCATCGCGAATTCGACGGATGCGAGCTGCGCGTCGAGATCCTGCGACCTTACGACAATCGGTGTCAGCGCGTGCTGGTCGGCATCGTAGTGATAGAACCCGCGCGCAAGCCCTTCGCAATTGGCAACGGACAAATAGAGCTCAAGCTCGTAGGCGGCTCCTCCCGACGGATAGGGTCTTGTAGCGTATGTGATCTCGGGACCTCCGCCGTCCATGTCGAGGCTATCGCTCCACTTGGCGCGCACGCGCGCGGCGCTGTCGAGAAGCCGCGCCAGTTCGGCAAGGGTGATCGGGCGCGCGTCGTCGAATTCGCGCGTCGAATGCCGTTCCTTCACTAGTTGAGCGAACGGCATGGAGAGTTCGGAGGGCGACAAGCTTTCGGACGCGGAGGTCGCAAGGGTTCGCAAGTCGATCTTTTTTCCCGGCCATGCCGGCCTGACAGCCGGCGGAAGCGGCGTCAGATCCGCATAGGGATAAAGCCCGCCGAGTGGATTGGCCTGCCGCCCTTCCGTGCTGCGCGTGTGGAACAGAAGATCATGAAAATCCCAGAGGACGAGGCCGTCGTCACCCTCCGCCCAGCGCAAATTGCCGCCCTTGCCGGGCTCAACCTTGAACAGGATCTGGCAATCCAGGAGAAGAGCGAGAAGTTCAATTCCGGGAAAGCCGGACGCCTTTCGAAACTTGCCGATCTTCTGCGGAGAGGCAAGTTGAGCAAGGGCAGCGGCAATCTTCGCATTGCCAATTCGAAACAGCGCGCCGGCGCGTGGCGATTCCAGAACCATTTCATTGCCGCGCCGGCGTAGAAAGGCAAATCGCGAGAGCGCGATCACGTCCGCGTTGGTGAGCTTGGCGGTCCGCGGACGATAATCGGGGATTTGCGGCTCGATGACGACGAGGTCCCGTCGGCCCGAGGGTGCGAAGCGATACTCCAGGAACCCGCTTCGCGCCAGCCGACGGATCAAAAGATCGATTTCCTTGTCCACCAGCCGGCTGCCCGCGAATGAGGAAAGCGGCAGGCCAGTGCGCAGCTCGTGCAGTCGGCCGAGAGCGGCGGAGCTGAACTTGCCCAGCCCAACCGAATGGCCGTCGAAACTGGCGGCGACGCTTCCGTCAGCATGCGCTTCGAGCTTGATGTGGCCGCTCAGCCGGGCCGAAATGACCGGCGCGACCCCACGACTGCTTTTTTTTCCGCGCACGGGCAAGAAGGTCAACCCTTCCTCGAGTGGATTTGAAATTCGCTGCGGTAGTGACCTGGAATTCCAAAAGCGAATGCCAAATCCGGACTCCATCTAGTGTGGCTTTGGTTCAGAAGTCCGCACGACGAACTCACAGCACTAATGATGCGGACTTCTCAACCGCCACACTAGGTATGGGGAAGGAAAGGCGTGAGCTCGCTCTCCGCGATCGGTCGTTCCCGCAGACCCAGTTTGACCGGAACATCATAGAGCCGCCCTGGCCCAAAGCGCCGATAGAAATGACGCAGTCCGGGAACGATCACCCGCACGACGGGTACCTCCACGTCCGGCCGCGTCTGGTCCAGCACCAGAAAGTCGAGGCCTGCGCGCCTGGCGATATCGACGCAGGCTTCGACCTGCTGCCGGGTGTTTTCGAGCTGGCCGAATCCTAAGCCGGAATCCGGCGGAGCGGCTGGGCCGTTTGCGGTCAGGAACGGATGGTCGCGCAAGCGCAGTGGCGTGACGCCATCGAGGCTCGGTTTCTCACCACTTGCTCCTCCCATCAGGCCGATCGAGAGGAACTGGTTCAGCTCGGTCAAGGCGCGCAGCATGGCGATACGGCTGTCGAAATGCGCCCCGGAGCCGAACTCGATATTCTCATGCCCGCCCTGCATCCAATGCAGGATCGCCACATAGGTAGGAACGCCGAGATCGCTGGTGATGTCGAGCGCCCAAAGCCGGCGCCCGCTGTCGGCCAGCTGCGTCCGCAAATCGTGGACATAGGAATCGTTGAAGCGGCCGAGGTCGACCTCGCCCCGTTGTAGTCGATTGTACCACCAGATGGCGTACGAATCCCGTTCGACCAGCTCGAGAAAGCCCTGAACGATGGCTTCTTCCAGCGTATTGCCGGCAGCACAGCCGTTGGAATCCGCCTGGTAGGCGTTTTCACCCCCGCCGTAGAAGAAGTACATCAGGCTGGTTGGAAGGTGTCTGAATCGCTGATCGCGAAACGACCAGGCCGGTGACCATTCGGTTTTTTTCGATGGATCGAAGGGGGCCGGAACGGGATGCGCATCGTCCGGCTCATTGCCCGGCGCCTGGTATTGCGCGTCGCTGAACAGCAGAACGTCGTTGGGATGAATGGCTTCGCCGGCCGAAAAATCCGTCAGCCGGCGCGTCATCCGAATCTCGTCGCCCTGGAATATGCCTGAATAGCGCTCGATGGCTTCCATCAGCGCGCTGGCCTCTCCCTGCTCCGCGGTAGAGCCTTTGCCGAAGCTGCCGCCGGTCAGGCCCGCCCTGAGCGCGTCGACCGTCAGCGCCGGCCCGGAGAAATTGTGCCCGGCGAAATAATTGGTGTTCATCGGCAGATCGGCTTCAATCCGTTCAAGCCGCGTGACGACACCGGTAAGCGGGCTCACATGCTTTCGAAAACGCGCAACGGTGGCTCGCGACGACACGGTGCGATAGCCGCCGCTGGTCATGATCAGCTTGGCGCCGGAGCCGAGTTCGATCGGCGAGGGAGGCCTCCTCGGGTCTCGCAATTTCTTGGTGCCGCATGTCGGACACTGCGGACGTTTTGCAACGTAGTGCTTGACGACGCTTGCACCCAACAGGTCGTGGCTGATGATGTGGTTGTTCAACTCGGTACGGAAGCCGCTCGCAATGGCCTTGGCAATTTCCAGCGCGGCGAACTGGATGGCGCCCTGGCCAAGAGGTTCGCGGGCGAGCGGCGAGACGGCAACAACGCGCGCCGAGGCACGCTCAAGGAATCCCTTGATCTCGCGATTGCGGATCATGCGATCGAACAGACACGTCCAGCACGGACTGCCATTGGTCGGGTTGAGCACCGGCCCCACCAGGGGAAAGGCGCCCGAAGGCTGCACAAGAATCCAGGGCGTGTCGTTCGACACGCGCTCCTTGTTCAATTCGGCAAGCCGTCGTTCGAGATAGTCGTTTGCCAAAGTGACGGTCAGATCGGCGCCGCGCCTGGTGACGCGCACACCGAGTTCACCCAGCGCCTTGGCAAATTCGGCGGCACCGTCCACGTTGATCGATTCAACCCGCACGCTGCATTTGGCGAGATTTTGCTCGGCGATTCCCGGCGGCAGCCCGAGGCTCGCCCAAAGGCCGGCAACGACCCCGTCCGATGCTGGCGAGGCCTCGACGATGTAGCGGCGTTCGATCAGCCGTTTGAGCGCTTCCTCGACCTTGTCAGGCGCAAACCGCTTTCCAAACTCGTTGAGGAGTTGCTGAAGACTTTTTCCGCCTTTGCCGATCGCGCTGGCGAGTTCGCAGTAAAGTTCGCCATGGAGAAAGAATTTTCGGTCTTCCGAATAGAAGCAGACCGCGTCAGGCGGCAAGACGTAGACGGTAAAGTTCGGCGCGAACTGCGCGATATCCTTGCCGCCGCGACGGGTGGAGGAGTTCTTGCGCTTGTCCTTCATGGTTCACGCACACGAAGATCAAATGCGACGTCAAATGCGATTTGGGTTCGCACGTTCAAGACATTTTCCCGGACCACAGAAACTCCCTTTGCCCGCCGGCAGGCTCTGTTCTCCGTCAAGCGGATGGAAAAATCGGCCCTGGCGGAATTGGCCTATACGCGCGGTGGACTACAGTTCAAGGAAAAAACATGGCCGGGGTCGAACCTGTCGAACCCGGCCATGATGATTGCGTCGATCAAACGGAGCAGAAGATCTGGTCTAGCACCAGCGGCAGGCGCCCCAGGACGCGCAGCAGGAGCAGCCGCCCCAGAAGACGCCGCCGCCGCATCCGCATCCGCCGCCGCAGCGGCAACCACGGCAGCCTCGGCAACCGCAACCGCGGCAACCGCCACAGCGGCAACCCCAGGCTACCTGTACGCCGTTGCGAGCCGCTTCGGTGCCCTCTTTGTCGAACACATAGAATGTCGCCAGACTGACGTCGGCGATTTCCTCTTCACCGAGCGTGATCTGATGGTTCGGTGAATAATTCGACGTCTGTGATTCATTGTTCGCCGGTGCAACCGCTGCCGACGCGCCCCCCACCAGTGAAAAGGTCAAACCGGCTGCGCCCAGCGCCGGTACGGCTTTTGTAACGCGTTTTTGCTTCGAAGCCTTCACTCGTGGCATTTTCGAATCCTCCTCATCTCGCACGTGGTCCGAGTTCGATAAGTCTACTTCATAGACTGACTGCTCGCAAGCTTGCGACTACTTTAAGATGTGCCGAAAGCCCGCAAACAGCAAAGATTTCACGTTGATGAACGAAGTAGAATACACTGTTCATTCATCATTCATTCATCCTCGGTGTCTTCGGTGACTGACCTCAGTCGCCTGAATTCTGGATAGAGTAACTGCGTGTGGGCTGCCTCGGTTCCTGTCCAATATCGGACATTCACCGAAGCCGTCGGTCGAAACGGTTGCGATCAAAACACGTTGATGCGCATTGATTCTGATCGAATGAAGGCGGCGCCGTGACCAGCCACGCATTGGCTTCGCTGCTTGGCATTGTCTCGTATTGACCCAAGCGGTCATTCAACGGAGAAATGGCCGGCTGGCTGAATGCGGCGCCGCGACGTTTTCGCAGGCGCGAACGGAGAATCCGACTTGGTCGACTTTCCCGGATGTTTCGCGTGGTACGAGCTGCTGACCACCGACGTCTCAGCGGCCAAAGCGTTCTACAACAGCCTCTTCGGTTGGGAGGTACAGGACGCATCCACGCGTGATCTGCCCTATGCGTTGTTCAAGGCCGCAAAAGCCCCGATATGCGGGCTCATGGACCTGCCGGAGGAGGGTCGCAAGATGGGCGTGAAGCCGACCTGGATGGCCTATGTCGCCGTCAACGACGTCGAGGTGACCGCCGAGCGGATCAAACGCCTTGGGGGCACGGTGTACGTTCCGCCCACCAAAACTAACATAGGATTTATCTCTGTCGTCGCCGATCCGCAGATGGCAACTTTTGCCCTGGTCAGCGCGCTGAAGATTGGCCGAGAACAGCCGGCAGAATCCGGCAAGCCGGGGCATGTTGGCTGGCATGAATTGCTTGCCGAAGATTGGGCAAAGTCGTTTGCCTTCTACCGCGATTGTCTCGGCTGGGAGAGGGCGAAGAGTGAAATCGGCCAGGGGGATGTCTATCACCCGTTTTCCGCCTGTGGCTTGACGATCGGCGGTATTTTCACCAGGCATCCAACTGATCCGCCGCCATTCTGGCTCCTT
>Ga0207665_10000472_pt1 | contig 27306 bp, 18 predicted proteins | sample LARL112metaG_FD_184351 | JGI IMG/M metagenome (GOLD analysis project Ga0207665, IMG submission 184351) | Corn, switchgrass and miscanthus rhizosphere microbial communities from Kellogg Biological Station, Michigan, USA - LAR L11-2 metaG... | ecosystem: Host-associated > Plants > Roots >... | reverse complement strand
CGACCCCGCCCGCGCGGCGGTGGGTGGCGCGCTCGATCACGCCGCGCACCTCGGCCCGGCCGGCCGCCACGGCGCTCAGCTCCTCGAGCACCGCCGGCGAGCGCCGGGCGAGCATGCGCGCGAGCGTCGTCTTGCCCGAGCCCGGCGGCCCGTACAGCACCATCGAATGTGGCCTGCCCTGCTCGATCCACAGCGTTCGGGCGGTGATGGCGGTGTCGGCGGTGTCAGTGAATAGCCGTCCACGCCGATAGTGAAGAACCGTCTGTATTCGGCAATGGCGTCGCCGTAGTCGGGCCGGGTTTGAGCCACGCTGGAAGTCCGTCGGGAGGAAGCTGTTCTCGTTACGGAAGGTGTACGGCGCGACGCCCATAATGCAGCATGGCAGCCGCGACCCGACAAGGATGAGCCCATTGTCTGTACCTACTGCATGGCACCCGCGGTCCGACGACCCCCTGTTCATTCTTGCGATGGATCACCGCGCCTCCTTCGTCGAGGTGCTGCTTGGCAAGGAGATTGACAAGCCGAACGATCAACAGCTCGCCCATCTGAACGAGGCGAAGGATCTGGTCTATCGCGGCCTGAGCACGGCTAAGCCGCAGCTCCCGTTCGGGAGACCGGCGGTACTCGTGGATGAGCTATATGGCAGTGGTGTGATCCGCTCCGCCAAGGAAGAGGCGACGATTCTTGCGATCCCAGTCGAAGAGAGCGGACAGAGCTGGTTCACCCTGCAGTGGGGCGATTCCTGGCTCGACCACGTCCGACGTATCGCCCCGGACTACGCCAAGGTTCTGGTTCGCGACAACCCCCTCCTGCCCGCCGACAAACGACGCGCTCAGCTTGCTGACCTCGCCCAAGTCAGCGATGGTCTCCGCAAGGTAAACGTTCCACTGCTGTATGAGCTGCTTGTCCCGCCCATGCCGTCGCAGCTGGCGGCAGCGAACGAGAGCGCCGACCGGTTTGATCGTGACCTACGGCCAGAGCTCGTCCGGCAAGTGATCGCAGACAACCAAGCCTCCGGCGTAGAACCTCACCTATGGAAGGTAGAGGGATTCGAGACGGTCGACGCTGCCCGCCTGGTCGCAGATCAGGCTCGGACGAATGGCCGGACCGCTGACCTGATCGTGCTGGGTCGCGACGCGTCGGCACAACGACTTGATCATTGGCTCTCCGTGGCGGCGCAGGTCGAAGCCTTCGTCGGCTTTGCGATCGGCCGGAGCATATGGGAGGACGTGGTGACCAGGTGGTTCACCGGCCATATCGACGGCGACACGGCCGTAGCCCAGGTCAGCGAGGCCTATCTAGGGTTCGTTCGACACTGGCGACCCTGAACTAGCGGGAACCGGCTGGCGGCCGGCGCCACGTGGAGCCGGTCTCGGCCGGCCCCAGGCTGGTCCCGTTGGGCGCGATATATTCCTGCGTTGCCCGGCGCCGCGCTGATTACGTCCGCTCGTCGAAAACTCTTGTAATAAAAAGCGCCAGCCCTGGTATAGTGGAAATTCTCTGTCTCCACGCACGAAAGGCTGGCGTTTCTTCAATGCAATTCAAGAATAACACAGCCCGAGAAATGCCGTCAAGCAATTTCGCTGAGCTGGCGCACGAGCAGGATTACCTGTCAATGCTCTACGAGCGGCTGGACGCGCTGCGGGCCGCGACGTCGCGGCGGCTCTCGGCCGTCCGGCTGGACCCGACCGCCGAGAACGACCAAGCCTGGTCCGAGCGCGAAGCGTTCGCCCAGCTGTACCAGGATCGCAGCGCCGAGCTGGACGCGGCCGAGCGCAACCTGTGTTTCGGCCGGCTCGATTTCGACGACGGCGAGCGCCTGTACATCGGCCGCCTCGGCCTTCGCAATGACGAACACGACCAGCTGCTGGTCGATTGGCGCGCTCCTGCGGCCCAGCCGTTCTACCGTGCCACCGCGGTGCAGCGTTACGACGTCACTCGGCGTCGACACCTGCACACCGTGAACCGGCGCGTTGTCCGGATCGACGACGACGTGCTCGACCTGGGGGCCGTCGACCAGGCCCAGCTGACCGGTGAAGCTGCCTTGCTGGCCTCTTTGCGTCGGCACCGCACTGGCCGGATGGGCGATATCGTCGCCACCATTCAGGCTGATCAGGATCGCATTATTCGCAGCGCCCTGAATGGAATTCTCGTCATCGAAGGTGGACCCGGTACCGGCAAGACGGTGGTCGCGCTGCACCGGGCTGCGTATCTGCTCTATACGTACCGCGAGCAATTGTCCAAGCGCGGAATTCTGGTCATCGGCCCGAACCACACGTTTATGCGTTACATCGACGATGTGCTGCCGTCGCTCGGCGAGAACGACGTGGTACTCGGGACGATCGGTTCGCTATACCCAGGAGTCGATGCGGAGGCGTCCGAATCTCCGGAGGCCGCGCGGATCAAGGGTCAGCTGACGATGGCCGGAGTCCTCGAGCGCGCCGTTGCCAACCTGCAACGTGTGCCGACGACCACCGTGCCGATCGAGGTCGACGGCACGGTCCATCGGCTTACTCCGCAAGCCGGGCGGAAGGCGCGGGGCCAGGCTCGCCGGCGGCGCGATCCCGATACCGGCGCGCCGCTGCCGCACAACGTGGCGCGGCGTGCCTTCGTCCACGCGCTGCTCGGCGAGCTGGCCCAGCAGGCCATTCGCGAGCAGGGCGATCAGCGGATGCGACACCCCGAAGACATCGACGACGTACGCGCCGAGCTCGCGGAGGAGCCGGCGGTCCGCACTGCAATCGACGTTCTGTGGCCCGAGTTCACCCCGCAGGAGCTGCTTGCCCTGCTCTACGCGCAACCGCAGCGGCTCGAGCTCACCGACGACGAACGGGCCGTGATCCGGCGCGATCAGCCCGGAGCGTGGACACCGGCAGATGTGCCACTGCTCGACGAATTGGCCGAGCTGCTCGGCCCGGTCGAGGCCACCGAACGGGCGGCGCGTCGGCAGCGAGCCAGGGAAGCTGCCGAGCAGGCCGAGGCGATGGACGTTGCCGCAGAACTTGTCGGAAGCCTGGCCGAGAACGACGCGCTGATCGTGCCCGCGTTGGAGGTCGAGACGTTCGTACAGTGGGTCGCCAGCCGCAACACCCGGATCGCACCTGTCGGCTCGCTCGCCGAGCGGGCAATATCGGACCGCACCTGGGCCTACGGCCATGTCGTGGTGGACGAAGCGCAGGAGCTGTCGGCCATGGCCTGGCGGATGGTGCTGCGGCGCTGCCCGGGCCGGTCGATGACCATCGTCGGCGACCTGGCGCAGACGGGCGCCGCCGGCGGCGCCGATTCGTGGGCACAGGTACTCGACCCGCTTGGGCCTGGTCGCTGGCGCACGGAGCGGTTGACGGTGAACTACCGGACCCCGAAGGAAGCGATGGCGGTAGCCGCCGCGCTACTGCCGCCCGGTGTCGAGCCGCCGCAGTCGGTACGCGACGGCGATGAGATGCCCTGGTGTGCGTACGGCGGCGACCTGGCCGCGCTGGTCCGCCACGAGGCCGAGCTGGTCGGTGCGGGACGGGTGGCCGTCATCGCGCCGCCAGCCCAGACCGCCGACGCCGCGGCCGCCCTCGGCCTTCACCCCGGACCGGACCTCGACGCGCCGATCGCGGTGCTCACCCCGGCAGAGGCCAAGGGCCTCGAGTTCGACTCGGTGGTCGTCGTCGATCCGAGCGGGATCGAGCAGGCATCGCCGCGTGGCCGGGCCGACCTCTACGTCGCGCTGACTCGTACGACGCGCCGGCTCGGGCTAGTGATCACCGGCGACGTGTCGGACGAGCTCGCGGCCGCATTGAACGGATCGGGTGCCACGGCGAGCCCGAGTTGTCGTCTGGCCTGAACAACCTCCAAGGTGTCGCAGACAGCCCACGGCCCACAGCTAGACCTGCCGCGATCGGCTCACTCGCCCAGTCACGCCTTCTTAGGTAGGCGTCTTCGCGTTATTGGCAGGATGCGGAATGTTTTAGCCGGGCTGCTCTGCCTCGCCAAGCCCGCTGCGTCGGGCGATAACGATCGCCTGTGATCGGTCACCCGCGTTGAGCTTGGCGAGGACGTTCGACACATGGTTGCGAACGGTCTTCGGGGTGAGGACGAGTTCGCGGGCAATTGTCTGGTTGTCGAGGCCTCGGGCCATCAGCTCCAAGATGTCGAGCTCGCGGGGGCTCAGCTGCGGGAACGGCGACGAGACGGTGGTGGCGCGCAGCTGAGCAAGCTCGGCCATGCCTTGCGCGACTCCGTAGTCGAGGACGACATCTCCGGTTATCACCGACTCGAGAACCCGTTCGATGTGGGTCGGGTCGGCACCTTTGACGATGTATCCACGGGCACCATCTCGTATCGCCGCGACGGCCGCGTGGTGGTCCTCGGACATGGTGAGTACGACGACTTTCACGTCGGGGTATTTCGCCGCTAGCCATCGGTTCACTTCGAGACCGGACCGATCCGGCAGGTGTAGGTCCAGCAGCGCGAGATCGGGGGATGTTCGCTCAACCAGATCGAGAACCTCCGCCGCCGTGGCGGCCTCACCGACCAGTTCAACCTGGTCCATTTCGGCGAGCGACGCGGCTAATCCCAACCGGAATATGGGGTGATCGTCGACCACAATGACCTTGACCATCAGGTCACTGCCAGCGGCAGCGTGGCGTGCACCCGGGTGCCGTGCGGCACGACCGATGCGATCACGGTCGCGCCACCGAGTTCGGCGGCGCGTTCGCACATCGTGGTCAGCCCGACGCCGGCGGGATGTCGATGTGGAATCCCGATGCCGTCGTCGATGATGTCGAGTTCGACATGATCAGTGACGGCGAGACACAGCGAGCAACTGGTGGCACCCGCATGGCGCACGACATTGTTCAGCGCCTCCGTCGCAATGCGGTAGGTGGCAATCTCCACCGCGGCCGGCAGCGTGCAGTCGACACTCGGCAGGTTGAGCGTCACCTCTAGGACGCCGTCGAGGCTGCGGGCGAACTCGGTGAGCGCTCCGGCTAATCCCTGATCGTCCAACGCCGTCGGGCGCAGATCACGAACGATTCGCTTCACCTCGCCCGCCGAAGCGTCGACCTCATCGGCAAGTCGATCCAGCAACGAGACGTCTTCGACCTGTGCACCGGTCCGCCGAAACCTTCGTACGACCGTTCGCAATCCCATCGATATCCCGGTCAGCGACGGACCGATGCCGTCGTGCAGGTCGCGCCGTAATCGCCGCCGTTCCTCTTCCCTGGCGTTCACCACGCTCAGGCGAGACCGTCGCAGGTCGCCCGTCAGCCGCACCAGGCCGACGGCGAGCGTGACGTGCGGTACGACGTCCGCGAGAACCTCCCGGTCGCGGCCATCCAACGCTGAGCTACGGCATCCGACCACGAGCCGACCTACCACTTGATCACCCAATGCCAGCGGGAGATTCTCGTCGTGTTCGCCGGGAGCACCGCGTCCGGCTATCCGCGTCCAGCCATTCGCCGCGGACGGCAACTCGATCGCCACGTGGTCCAGCCGCAACGCGTCGGCAATGATCACGGCGAGCGAGGCGAGTAGCGTCTCGTTCACATCGGTCGCCGTCGCGACTTGCTGATTGACCAACTGCCTCACTACTGCCAGTGGATCATCGCGTTGGCCATAGACCAGATCATCCACCAGGTGCCGAATCCAGGAGCGTGCCGGTTCGGCAGCTACGGCCAGGGCGCCGGTCACACCCACCAGCAGCCACGCCGGGCCATCGGCGCCGAGAAACAGGCCGAAGCCCGCCACCAAGGTGGTGTAGAGGAGCACCACACCGCTGACGAGAATCACCCATACCAGAAAGCGGTGCGACACGGCGCCCAGCGCATTGCGGTCATCGCGGATATCGGTGACGAAAGCCCCCACTGCCAGCAGCGGTACCGTCGCCACCAAAAGCACTGGTCCGGCGACATGTGCGCCGGGTAGATCCCCAACAGGCTCAACGAGCGCGGCCAGGCCGCCCACCCAGGCGGCGACAACCCCCAGTCCGAGCCATCGTGTCATTGGGTCGCGCCGCTCGCTCGGCCAGGGCAGCAAGAACGGCACCACGAAGACGAGCACCGACATCCCCACGGCCTGGACCAGGTGCCCGTGCTCGATCACGCGGGCCCCGCTCGCCGACGCGCTATTCGCATGCCACTCCGCCGCGATCGCGGACGACAGTTCGCACACCCCGACGACGACGAACGCGATCCCGAGGACAACGCGGCGGCGAACCACGAGCGCAGCCCCCAGCGGCAGATACGCCAAACCGAGAATAGTGTCGGCCAAGATCCACCAGTTCCGGCCCTCGGGCTCGAAGCCACTGTTGATCAGGCGCAGAACTAACACGGCGCCCGCAGCGATCACGGCGACGAGCACGCTCGCCGCGACCACGATCAGGCGGACCCGCGCCGACGAGGTCCTCACGGACAACATCCTCCACGTCGACTGTCCCGAGCGCATGGGCTGGCGGGCACGAATCTGTCCCGGGCATGAATCGGGACGCCGGCCCGGCGCGGCCGGGACGCCGGGAGGTCCACCCTCTGGCCTCGACAGCCAGAAGGAGAGGAGAACCAGCATGAACAGATCCAACCTGCTGACCATCGTCGCGGTCACCTCGGCCGTCGCGGCCGGGCTGCTGACCGCCGTCGTACCGGCTTCGGCCGAGTCGGTCGACCACGTCATCCTCGCCGGCCGGGCAGTCCTGCCCGCAGCCACCCTCGCGCCGGGGCCGCCGGCTGGAACGCTGCTGCCACCTGGAGTGGTGAACGGGATCACGTTCCCGCTCCCGTCGCAGCCGGTCCAGGGCTTCTCGTCGGTCATCGACGGACGCCGCCCGGGCGAATACCTCGCGATGCCGGACAACGGCTTTGGAGCCAAGGCGAATTCCGCCGACTTCCTCATCCGCGCCTACTACATTCGCCCCGAATTTAGAACGGCGCAGGGCGGAACAGGTTCCGTAGCGGTCGGCGACTACATCTCGTTCCGCGATCCGGGCCACCACTTCGGATTCACGATCGTCAACGAGAACAGCCCCGAGCGGCTGCTCACCGGCGCGGACATCGACCCAGAATCCCTGCAACGCGATCACAACGGCGAGCTGTGGGTCGGCGACGAGTTCGGCCCCTGGATCCTGCACTTCTCCGCCGACGGGGTTCTGCTCGACCCACCGTTCCCGATCCCCGGTGTGCGCTCACCTAACAACCCGGGCCTCGGCGGCCAGCCGCCGACCCAGCCGAACAGTCGCGGCTTCGAAGGCATGGCAATCACGCCGGACGGCAAGAACCTCTACGCGATCCTCGAGGGCGCGAATATCGGCGATCCCGACCAGAACCGCCGGTACATGTTCGAATTCAGCATCAAGGACAAGGCGTTGACCGGCCGCACCTGGCAGTACCGCACCACCCGGCCGAACTACATGGTCGGCGACATGGCGGCGCTCGACGAACACCGGCTTGTCCTGATCGAGCGTGACGGCGGCCGAGGCGCGACGGCGGTCTTCCGGGAACTGAACGTCGTCGACCTGCGGAACGTGGCAGCGGACGGATTCCTCGTCCCGCGGACCGTGGTCGACCTGACCGCGATCCCCGACCCGAACCTCATTTCCCTACCGGCCCTCCACGCGGGCGACGTCGGACTCGGAAACCCCTTCAGCGTCGTGTGCGAATCGGTCGAAGCCGTCCATCGCGTCAACGGCAGCACGCTGCTCGTCGGATGCGACAACAACCTTCCGAACGCTGGGCGCAACCCGAACCTCGCCGATGACAACGAGTTCATCCTCGTGCACGTCGAGGGGCTCCCGGCCGATCCGGATCAGTAATCGTGACCCAGCCGGCTCTCGTTCCCGGCCACCGTCCCGTGGCTTGAGAGTCAGGTCCGAGGGCGCTCAGCCACCTGGCTGAGCGCCCTCAATCACGGGCACCCGACGCAATCCTTCCGAGTCAGCGACCGCAGATCGGGCTCAGGTAACGGCAGGCGACCGATTGCGGTGTCTCGACCGGTGCGCCGGCGTCGATGGACCAAGCCAGCCGGATGAACTGCGCATGGGTCCAGGCGAGTGGGGTCGCGGAGAACGTGGGCTCTCCGGGTTGGAAGGCGGGTCCACTACCGGAGGGCGGCTGCTGATCCCACACCTGCTCGGGAAGTAGGAAGCTTTGGTCGTCGCCGGACCGGGCCATGGTGTCGAGGTTGTTCCGCGCCTGTGCCCCCGCGGCGAGCTGGTACTCGCCGCGTTCGCCCGTGAGCAGCGGCCAGCCGCGTCCGTGAGTGAGTCCCGACCCAGTCGGGGTCGGCTGCCATTCCGACCCATCATTCGTCTCGCCGTATCCGTCGAAACTCGCGCGATGCCAGAACGGTCCGTTGGGTGTGGCGTAACCCAGTTGTTGGTCCACCACGGTCAGCGTGTCGAGGATGCGTGGGTCATCCGGACGGAGCACGCCGAGGCGAACGAGTTCCAGGTAACTCGGGTCGACAACCGCGCGCTGATCAATCAGCGGTCCGCCATCGGAGAGCTGAATCTTCGTACCCGCGTTGGCGTTTCCGTCAGCAGTGATGCGCAGGAAGTAGGGCCGGCTGCTGTACGGACCGTTAGTGGTGACGGTCCATGGCCCGAGGTTGGCTCGCCATGAATCGGCGACCTGCAGATAATGATCCGCACTGGCGTTGGCGCCGTTCTTGCGGGCGATATCGGCGCCAACGACTAGCCCGGCGATCTCCGCCGCGATCGTTGCCGGCGAGTAGCCGGAGGCATTCTCCCAGCGCTCGCCGGGTGTGCTCGGGCCGTTCAGGACGACGAAGTCTTCCGCCTTCTTCACGTGCGCCCAGTCGGCCGCGCCGGTCCGGCCGAGCTGGCCGGCAAGCACGGTCGGGAACGACACTTCGTCCATCTGTAGGCCGCCGAACACCGGCTCGCCGGATAGCCTGCTGTTCTGCGGATAGGAGCCGTCCGGATTCTGCTGGACGTTGAAGAGGTAGTCGAGCGCGCGGTTGGCCGCTGCGGGATCACCCATCGCGATCAAGGCCGTGGCGATCTCGTAGAGGTCCCGTGACCAGACCGCGTGGTAGACGGCCAGCGACTGCAGCACATTCGCCCATGCCCAGGGGCGGCCCGGAGCGGCCACGAATCCGCCGCGATAGGTCTTGTCCTCGCTGGCGGCGAGGACCATTTGCGAAACGTGGTACTCAGTCGTCCACTGCGCCGACGATCGCGGGACCGGTTTGAGCGTCGCGAGATATTGATGCCATCCGGCTGCGTATGCCTGCAGCTCGGCGGTAAATCCCGAATCCAGCGATGCGCGTGCCGTCGACACCGCCGCGGAGGTTGTCGTCCCGAAACCGATCGCGAGGGTGAAGTGCTGTCGGCCGGTGAGTCCGCTCAGGCTTGTCTGGCCGATTTGCACGACGTTGCCGGGCTGGGGTGCGGTGTACGTCCAGTCCATCTGATGGTCGGTGGCCAGGTCGGTCCAGCCGTCGCTGGTGCCCTGGTAGCCGCTGGAAGTCTTCGTGAAGCCTCGCGAAGGAATGACTGCATCGCTAGTCGTCCCATCAGTGGCTACCAGCGCGCCACCGTGCGTCGACCCGGTGTCATCGTCGCCGGTCATCGTCAGGGCAGGGTCGTGCAGCACGTAGACCTGGTAGGCGTCCCCGGTGAGGGAGCGGAAGTCGATGTCGACCAGAACGGTGGAGCGCGCCGGGTCGGTGACGTAGGTCTTGGTGATCAGGTACTTGCCCGACTTCGCCCGGTCAATCTGCTGATAGATCAGGCTATGGGGGTCGAGCAGGCGGACCTGGTGAACCGTGTCGGTGCTTTCCCGATCGGTGAACGTGCGTCCGTCGGTAATGACGAGTTGCGTGTCTCTCGTGCTCGGGGTGTCGATGCGCGGGTAGTAGATCTCGCTCAATTCGCCGTTGTTCAGCGTGTACCACACCTTGCTGGTGGTGCCCCGGGCCGTCCCGAAGCCATCCTTGTCGCCGGTGACCCAGTCGCTGGCCGCGCCGGGTGCGCCCGGCGCCACTCCGCTGCGGGCCGAGGCGGTGGCCGGTGAGACAACAACTCCTAAAGCCAAGACGAGCGCCGCCACCGATCCCAATGTGACGCCGTTCCAGACGCGCGCGGGCATCTTCCGCACCTCCGCGGTAAACCCCCGAAACTCCGCCGGACACTGTAATCCGACAACTCAGACATCCTCACCATTTCATATCGAGACTGGCTTCACAAGACCCTCGCCGGCTCGTCAAATGGCGTGGTGCAGGTACCGGCGCCCACACCGGCGCGGCAACCAGGACCAGATCCAGTGCAGGGTTACCTCACCGCGGCGCGTATGCGTCGTGGTAGTTCCACCACTGGTAGGGCGGGGTCTGGGGGTAGCCCTCGGGCGAGTCTTCCCATTCCTCCTGGCGACCGAGGGCGGTGATGTCGAGGTAGCTCCAGGTGCTGCCCATCCCTTCGTCCCCGCGGCTGTCCAAGAAGTACGTGCGAAACACCCGATCGCCGTCGCGGATGAAGGCGTTGGTGCCGTGCCACTCGGCGACGTCGAAGTCGGCATCGAAGTCGTCCGTCAGCGTGTACCAGGGGATCAACTGCCAGCCCATCCGCGTCTTCAATCCCTCGATATGTGCCTGCGGGGCGCGAGATACGAACGCCAGCGACGTGTCGCGGGCATTCAGGTGGGCCGGATTCGCTACCTGGTCGGCCATGAGCGAGCAGCCGACGCACGCCCGTTCGGGGTACGCGCCGCCCTCGGCGTAGGTGGTGATGTCCGGCGCGTAGAAGGCGCGGTAGACGATGAGCTGGCGGCGGCCCTCAAAGAGGTCGAGCAGGGTGGCCGGCCCGTTCGGCCCGTCGAAGCGGTATTCCTTCTCGACGGCCAGCCAAGGCATCCGCCGGCGTTGGGCTGCCATCGCGTCCCGTGCCCGGGTGAGCTCCTTCTCCTTCACCAACAATCGCTCCCGAGCCTCATTCCATTCTGCCGGGGACACGATCGGGGGTGTCTTCATTTCGCGGTTTCCTCCTTCAGCACAAGGCTTGACCAATCAGGGGCGTGTGTAGATCTGGATGGCGACGCCGTCACCGACCACTGTTGATGAGGACAGCTGCAGCCGCTTCTTGTCGGTGGTCTCGCCGAACAGTCGCTTGCCGGCGCCGAGCACAATCGGGAAGACCATTAGCCGCAGCTCGTCGACGAGGTCGTTGTCGATCAGCGACTGCACCAGCTGAGCGCTGCCGTGCACCACTATGTCGCCGTCTTGCTCCTTTTTCAGTTTTGTGATCTCGGTGACCAGGTCGCCGGACAGCACGGTCGAGTTGGTCCACTCCGGGTCGCGCAGCGTCGAGGAAACAACGTACTTCGGCATCGTGTTGAACTTGTCGGCGAACCCCCCGTCGCGCCCGGGCCATGCCGCCGCGAATCCCTCATACGTCCGCCGGCCGAGCAACAACGCGGCCGACTTCATCGTCTCATCCAGCTTGAACTGATTGCCCTTATCACCACGGTCGATCTCGAACGTCCACCCACCGTACTTGTAATCCTCCCCGCCACCCGGTGCCTCGATGACCCCGTCGAGCGAGATGAACTCGGTGACCACGATCCGGCCCATTGCATCCTCCTCAGTACGACGTAAATGCTGATAGGACGGACCGGCCCGCCGAAACTCATCGGCCCCCCCTGAAAGCATTCCACGAGTGCGACCAGCCCCCGGGCTCATTCGCGGCCGCTAAGCCGGGAGCCTCGCGGCTTGCTGAGCCGGTGCTCCGCCAATGGGCACCACGTCGACCCGGTAGAGCTCTTCCGCTTCATCCTTCAGACCCGACTCGATGCCTTGTACCAGCGCCTCGACCTGAGTACCGCGGAGGCCATCATCGATGTCGACCCGAGCCACGAGCCAGACTCGGCCCGGGCCGACGAAGGTGACGAGGAGTTCACGAATAGCGATCACACCGGGGTACCCCAGAAGAAAGGCTTGTACTCGCTCCTCATCCGCCGGCCGCAATGGCTGGGTCAAGCGAGTGATTCGACGGCCGCTCGGCGTGCTGGTGGCCCCTGTCGCCCACGCGCCGACCAGGAAGTCGTGGCTGCGCCGGATGAGCCGGAGACTGACACGGATCAACACCAACGCGATGAGTACCGCGGCCACGCCTTGAGGTATTGACGACCCGGTGATCTGATTCAGCGCCAGCGCGGCCAACGCGATCACGTCTCCGGAGACCGACACCGCGTCCTCGACGAACACTGCCCGCAAGGTGGGATCGGATGTGACCTTGGACTCCTCCAGGAACTCTCGACCGTATCGGCGTGCTCGGCGCGCCATCTGGCCCGCTGACTGGCGGAACGACACCAGATCAAAGACGGTCGAGATCGCCAGCACGACATAGGCCACGACGAAGGATGACGTGACACTCGGATGGATCAGCTCATCGATGCCCTCGCGCAGGGAGAACGCCGCACCGGCGACGAACACGCCGAGGGCCGCGATCAGGGCCCAGAAGTACGCTTCCCGTCCGTATCCGAGGGGATGCTGATCGTCGGGAGGGCGGCTGCTGCGACGCTGAGCTACGAACAGGAACAGGTCGTTGGCGGTATCGGCGAGTGAATGCGCAGCCTCGGCAGCCAGAGCGGAGGAACCGGTGAAGGCCGCTGCGCCGGCCTTGGCAAGCGCAACCCCGAAGCCCGCCCCAAGCGCCACCAAGACTGTCCGCATGCTGTCGTTCGGCATCGCCCGACCTCCGCTCTGCCGATCGCCAAGAAATGCTCAGTCGGCAATACCATCTCCCCGGGCGAAAGCACAGGTACTCGTCCTGTCCATTTCCTCGCAGGAACGGATCCGGCCGAGTGGATGGCGCATCCCGGTCCGGTGGATCAGCGGGCGCCGACGAGGTGTTCGATGGCGAGCTGGTTGAGGTGGACGAAGCCGTAGCCGCGCTGACCGGCAGCATCCGGGTCGAGGTCGGTCACGGACGGATCCGTACGCAGGTCGGCGAGCGTCTCTTCCGACGACAACGTTGGTTCGCTGAGGGCGTCAACGCCGGCTGTATGCATAGCCTCGCGCACGTCAGGGTCGGCGCGGTAGGCCGCGGCACGCTCCCGCAAGAGCAAGTAGGTCGAGATATTCGCCCGCGCTGATGCCCATACGCCGTCCATGTCCTCGGTGCGGGAGGGCTTGTAGTCGAAGTGACGCGGGCCGGTGTAGGCGGGGCCGCCGCCGGGAGCGCCGTTCTCCAGCAGGTCGACGGTGAAGAAGGCGCTGAGCAGGTCGCCGTGGCCGAAGACGAGGTCCTGGTCGTATTTGATGCTTCGCTGGCCGTTGAGGTCGAGGTGGAACAGCTTGCCAGCCCATAGCGCCTGGGCGATGCCGGTCGTGTAGTTGAGCCCGGCCATTTGCTCGTGTCCGACCTCCGGGTTCACGCCCACCATGTCGGCGTGCTCGAGCTCGGCGATGAAGGCCAGCGCGTGTCCGACCGTCGGCAACAGGATGTCGCCGCGCGGCTCGTTCGGCTTGGGTTCGATGGCGAACCGGATGTGGTAGCCCTGCTCGAGCACGAAGCCGGCCAAGGTGTCGATCGCCTCGCGGTAACGGTCCAACGCGGCGCGAATGTCTTTCGCGCCGTCGTATTCGGCGCCCTCACGGCCACCCCAGAACACGTATGTCTCGGCGCCTAGCTCTGCCGCAAGCTCCAGGTTGCGGGCTACCTTGGCCAACGCATACCGACGCACCGCCCGGGCGTTGCTGGTGAAGCCGCCGTCCTTGAACACCGGATGGGTGAACAGGTTCGTCGTCATCATCGGTACCACGAGACCGGTCTCGGCGAGCGCATCCTTGAACCGGGCGATGTGTTTGTCGCGCTCGCTGAGCGATGATCCGAACGGCACGAGATCGTCGTCGTGGAAGGTCACGCCCCACGCGCCGAGCGCCGCCAGCTGGTGCACCGACTCGACCGGATCGACCGGCGCTCGGGTGGCGTCACCGAACGGATCGCGGCCCATCCACCCAACCGTCCACAACCCGAAACTGAACTTGTCGTCTTTCGTCGGTCGCACCTGCATCGCAAGAGCCTCCAATATGAAACGAGTTCGGGGGTTATCGGGCCTCTGGCGGCGGTGCCGTCGAGTCCCGCACGACGAGGTCGGTGGCGAGTTCGACGTGGTGGGAGTCGACGCGTTCGCCGGCGGCCAGCCGGAGTGCAGTGCGCAACGCGACGGCGCCCATCCTGCGCAGCGGCTGGGCGACGGTCGTAAGCGGCGGCGAGGCCAGGCGGGCGACTTCAGTGTCGTCGAAGCCCACCACGCTCAGGTCCGCGGGTATGCGTAGCCCGCGGGTACGCGCCGCTTCGAGCACGCCTAGAGCCGTTTCGTCGTTCGCCGCGAAGATCGCGGTGGGCGGCTGGGAAAGGGCAAGCAGCGCGGCGCCTTCGGTCAAACCGTCGCCATAACTGAACGTTCCCTTGCGCACATAACTTTTCGTTATCGGCGCTTCGGCCGCTTCCATCGCACTGCGATAGCCATGCATACGCGCTTGGTTGCAAGCCGCGGTGGCCGGCCCCCCGATGTAGGCGATGCGACGGTGACCGAGATCCAACAGATGCTGAGTAGCTGTGAACCCCCCGGTGAAATTAGTCGACCCGACGCTGATCACCCGCGAACGCGGCATGTTGATGGGATCTATCACCACGAGCGGCATATGCGCCCGGGCTAGCGCGGCCAGGTCGGCGGCCGAAACTTCACTGACCACAGCGATCACCGCCTGCCGACCGGCGGCTGCGAGCTGACGCACCCACGGCAGCGAACCCGCAGCGGGATCGCGCAAGCCGTGTCGCCGCAAGGTGACGACAACATCGACGGACCGGTTGGCACCTTCCACCACCACGCCGTGCAGGATCTCGAGCGAATACGCCGTGAGGGGGAGGTGGAACACGAGCTCAATTGATGGAAAGCGGACGATGTCCGCGCGACGGGCGACGTACTCGTGTTCGTGCAGGAGGCTTTCGATCAACGCGCGAGTGGTGGATGAGACGTGCGGGCGGCCGTTGACCACCTTGGACACAGTCGCCACCGACACGCCGGCCTCGGACGCGATCGTGGCGAGGGTGGTCCGCTCGCTATTGATGGTCATGCTGCCTCCACCCTCAGCCAGTCGTTACGCGATCGGCGGTTTGCGCAGCTGGGGTCAGGTCGACCGGGGTCACCAGCCGCCGGTCGGGGCCGACGACCCTGGTTCGGCCGGTAAGCCGGACCGTCCCACGGCAAGGCAAGTTTGCCGACGAGTTGCCGACGAGTATTTCTATGTCTCCTGGTTCCACGATCCGCTCGAGACTGCGGTTGGTATATGCCGTGCGGTCGGCATGTACGCGAAAACGGACGTCTACGGCCTGGCCCGGCTCGAGCGTGATCCGTGCGAATCCGGCGAGCTGCTCGACCGGCCGAGCGACCCGCGCGATGAGGTCGTGCAGGTAAAGCTGCACGACTTCAGTTCCGGCACGACGGCCGGTGTTGCGGACCCGGACCGACACCGCAAACTCGCCATCGGTGGGCACCTCGGTGGAACTGATGCGCAGGTCGTCGATCTCGAACGAGGTGTAGGACCTGCCGAAGCCGAAGGGGAAAAGCGGGGTCGGGTCCACGCTGCTGATGCCGGCGCTCTCAGCGCTGCCGAGTGGTGGCTGCAGGTAGGTGCGTGGCTGACCGCCGGGGTGCCGCGGGATCTGCACCGGCAGCTTGCCGCCGGGCGAGATCCGTCCGGACAGCACGCCCGCGATCGCCGGTCCGCCCTCCTCGCCTGGCATGAACGCCTGGACCAGGGCGGCGGCGCGGCCCGCCACGTCGCCAAGCGCGTAAGGACGGCCGGAGACGATCACGACGATGACCGGCGTACCGGTGTCGAACAACGCGTCGAGGAGGTCAGCTTGTACGCCCGGCAGCCGGAGATCCTCGACATCGCAACCCTCGCCGGAGGTTCCGCGCCCGAACAGACCGGCGCGGTCACCGACAAATGCGATGCACAAATCCGCGTCGCGGGCCGCGTCGACCGCGGCCGCGAACCCGGAGCGGTCCGTGCCGGTAACCGCGCAGCCGGGCTGGTGCACGACCTCGACGTCGGGCAGTTCCGCCCGCACGGCGTCGACCGCGCTCGGGATGTCGATGCCGAGATCGTACTCAACGAGGGGCGACAGCACGTGATTCGGGAACGCGTAACACCCCAGGAACGTCCGAGGTTCGGCGGCGCACGGTCCCACGACGGCCACCCGTGCGGGGGGCAGCCGGTCGGCACCAAGCAAGGGCAGTGCGAGCCCGGCGTCGAGCAGGATGATCGATCGCTCCGCGAGCTGACGCGCGATCGCCCGGTTCGCCGGTGCGTCGAGATCGACACCGGCGTCCTGCACGGACGTCTCCGGCGTCCAGCCAGCGTCAAGCAGGCCGAGCTCGGCTTTCTGGGTGAGCAGCCGCCGCGCCGCGCGGTCGACGAGTGCCTCCGAGATGTCGCCGCGGCTGACGGCGGCGACCAATCCCTCGCCATAAGCGATCGTGTCGGGCAATTCGACGTCGATGCCGGCGGCAAGCGCGTGAATCCCGGCCTCGGTCATGTCGGCCGCGATGCGGTGCATCGTCGCGAGGAAGGGCACGGCCCAGTAGTCCGACACCACCGTTCCGGTGAAGCCCCATTGATCCCGCAGCACCTCGGTGAGCAGCCAGGAATCCGCGCCGGCCGGGACGCCGTCGACATCGGCATACGAGTTCATCACCGATCCGGCGCCGGCTGCGACGACAGCCGCCTCGAACGGCGGAAGAACGACATCGAGCATCTCCCGCCGACCCATCGATACCGGCCCGTGGTTGCGCGCTGCGCGCGATGCCGAGTAACCGGCGAAGTGCTTCACCGTGGCGAGCACACCGGCGCTCTGCAGCCCACGCACGTAGGCCGCGCCGAGCATCGCGACGAGGTAGGGATCCTCGCCCATCGTCTCCTCGACTCGGCCCCACCGGTAGTCGCGAACGACGTCAAGCACGGGGGACAAACCCTGATGTACACCGAGCGCGGCCATGTCTCGTCCGATCGCCGCCGACATCTGCTCCACGAGGGCCGGGTCGAACGTTGCCGCCAACGCGATGGCGGCTGGGTACACGGTCGCCCCGTAGGTGGTGAACCCGGTCAGGCATTCCTCGTGCACGAGCGCAGGAATGCCCAGCCGCGATGCGTCGAGCACCACGTGCTGCTGGCGCACCAACTCCGCAGCACCCTGCGCGGGGGTCACCGGTGCGCTTCCGTAGACCCGAGTCAGATGCCCCAGGCCGTGCCGACTGGCCTCCTCCAGGGAGGTCTTGCCGCCGGCGGCGAACAAGTCTTGCATCGGTGCCACGTTGAGGGTTGGCCCGGCCGGGTCCGGCCCTCGGTCAGCGCCGATGTCTTGGAGGCGTGCGCCGATCCAACGGCTGCCGAGCTGGGCCACCTTCTCCGCCAGCGTCATGCGCCGCAGGAGCTCCTCGACTCGCTCGGCGACAGACAGCGTGGTGTCCTCCCAGCGGCGGTCGACCGAGTCGGCTTCCTGGGCTTTGTTCGACCTGATCATATCCGGTCCCTATGCAGACAGGTTCAGAAAAGTTTCGTAACGATTGAGAACCGTTTCGGTCTCGTTCCCATCGACTATTGCCCTACAACACAGACAGAATCTAGCCGATACCTGATTTTGAAGGGAAGTAGACCGCACATACGTCTGACACCTTGACATCGATATTCAGAAAACTTACAGTTTCGAGCCACTAGCAAACGGTTCAGTCCCGAGCGCCGCCGTGTTGCCGAGCGGGGACGTTGAGCTTCGCGCGACCCACGGCGTACGTAAGCGTCCATAACCTCACAATCGCGGCAGGGCCGCGACGCGCGGACGGAGATCAGTGTGGAATCGAAAGGTATGTCGCGCCGAGACTTCCTCGGGCTAGCCGCTCTCAGCGTTCCGGTCCTGGCCGGTGTGGCGGCGTGCAGCAGTTCGAAGCCGAGCGGCGGCGCCGGCACTGGAAACGCCAGCGGCGGGGGCGGGAGCACGGGCACGGCGACCTATTGGTTCCTGTCCGGGCAGCCGCAACAAGGCATCCGTGAGGACTCGGTCAAGGCGTTCAATGCCTCGAGTAGTAAGGGCAAGATCTCCTACACCGAGTTCCAGAACGACGCCTACAAGACGAAGATCAAGACTGCGATCGGTGCCGGGCAGGCCCCGACGATCATCTGGGGTTGGGGCGGCGGCGGGCTGAAGAGCTACGTGCAGGCCAACCAGGTCGAGGACCTCACCAGCTGGTTCGACCAGAATCCAGACGTCAAGAGTCGGCTGTTCCCGTCGTCATTCGGCGCCGCCACCATCAGCGGCAAGATCTACGCGATGCCCTCCGAAGCGGTGCAGCCGATCATCCTTTATTACAACAAGAAGGTGCTCGACAAGGTTGGTGTCCAGCCGCCGCAGTCCTGGGGCGACATCCTGGACATGGTGCCGAAGATCAACGCCAAGGGCATCGCCCCGTTCTCGCTCGGCGGGCAGTCCCGCTGGACCAACATGATGTGGCTGGAGTTTCTCTTCGACCGCATCGGCGGACCCGAGGTCTTCCAGGCCGTGTTCGATGGTGAGAAGGATGCCTGGTCGAACCCGGCCTCGATTCAGGGGCTCACCGAGTGCCAGAAGCTGATCAAGGCGAATGGCTTCATCAAAGGCTTCCAATCGATCACCGCGGACTCGAACGCTGATCAGGCCCTGCTGTACACCGGCAAGGCCGCGATGATGCTGCATGGGTCCTGGACCTACGGCAACATGAAGAGCTCCGGCGGCGACTTCGTCACCGGCGGCCATCTCGGTTGGATGAACTTCCCGCCGGTCGACGGAGGCAAGGGTGATCCGAGCGACACCGTCGGCAACCCGGGCCAGTACCTGTCGATCTCGTCCAAGGCGTCGGACGCGCAAAAGCAGCTCGCGCTGGACTACTTCAAAAACGGGGTGCTCGCCGACGCCGAGGTCAAGGAGTGGGTCAAGACCGGCAGCGTGCCGATCGTGAAGACCGCTTCCAGCCAGCTCAGCTCGGCCGGGGACGACGCCCCCTTCCTCAAGTTCATCTACGACACCTCCAGCCAGGCGAAGGTGTTCGCGCAGTCGTGGGACCAGGCGCTGAGCCCGACCCAAGCCGAGGTGCTGCTGGACAACATCGCGAAGCTGTTCGCGCTGTCAATCTCTCCGCAGCAGTACGCGAGCAACATGAACGCGGTGATCGGTAAGTGACATCGGTTGCGCCGCCGATTCTGCAGTCCGCGCCGCCACCCACCGCTTCACGTGGGCGGCGGCAGCGGTCGCTGAGTTGGCTGGCGTTGCCTGCGCTCGCGTTCTTCGTCCTATTCGGCTTGGTCCCGCTCGTCGGGGTGCTACTGCTGAGCTTCACGACCTGGGACGGCATCGGCACGATCCACCCGTCCGGGCTGACCAGCTGGCGCGAAGTGCTATCCAATCCCGGACTACCGCACGCGCTCCAGGTGACGTTCCTGATCATGGCTCTGTCCTGGCTGTTCCAGACCCCGATGAGCATCCTGTTAGGCGTCTTCCTCGCCGGCCGGCAGCGCTACCGCGGCTTCCTGTCCGTCTTCCTCTTCATTCCGCTGTTGCTCAGCTCGGCCGCGATCGCGATCACCTACAAAGCGCTGCTCGACCCCAACTTCGGGCTCGGCGCCGGCCTGCATCTCGATTTCCTGTCCCAAGATTGGCTCGGTCAGCCGAATCTCGCGGTCGCGACCGTGGTCTTTGTCGTGTCCTGGCAGTTCATTCCGTTCCACACCTTGATCTATCAAGGCGCGGTACGGCAGATCCCGGAATCCATGTACGAGGCCGCGCAGATAGATGGCGCCGGACGGGTGCGGCAGTTCTTCAGCATCACCTTGCCACAGTTGAAGTACACGATTATCACCTCGTCGACGCTGATGGTCGTCGGTTCGGTGACCTTCTTCGACATCATCTTCGTGCTGACCCAAGGCGGGCCGGCCGACGCCACCACCAACCTGGCGCTGCTCATGTACAAGCTGGGCTTCCAGGCCAACCTCATGGGACCGGCGAGCGCCATCGCGGTGATCATCGTCCTGCTGGGATTGGCCCTGGCACTCCTGCTCCGTCGGTTGGGCGGCCGGGACACCACAGCCAGCCAACTCGAAGGCGCTTGAGATGACCACCGCGACAGTGGAAACCCGCGGTGAAACGAGGAAAACGAAATCAGGCAGCTCGACTGTCTGGCGCCTCGCTCGCCTGAACTGGCTCGGCGGCGGCGCGGCGTGGGTCTGGTTCGTCATCGTGATGCTGCCGATCTACTGGATCGTGATCACCAGCCTCAAGACCCAGGAGAACTACTACGCCACCAACCCGCTAGTGCCACCCAGCAACCCAACGTTGGAAAACTACCGGCTGGTTCTCAGGTCTGACTTCGTGCGCTATTTCGTCAACAGCGTCATCGTCACAGTCGGCGCCGTGGTGCCCGCGGTGGTGGTCTCCTTCATGGCCGCCTACGCGATCATCCGCGACCACCGTCGATGGTTCCTGCGCGGTACCAACTCCATGTTCCTCATGGGACTGGCGATCCCGCTGCAGGCCACGATCATCCCGCTCTACTTGCTGATCATCAAACTGCAGCTCTACGACACGCTGCTGGCGCTCATCCTGCCGTCGATTGCGTTCGCGATCCCGCTGTCCGTGCTCGTTCTGACAAACTTCATCCGCGACGTGCCCGCGGAGTTGTTCGACTCAATGCGCGTCGACGGGGCAAGCGAATGGGCGATGTTGTGGCGACTCGCATTCCCGCTGACGAAGCCGGCGCTCCTGACCGTCACGATCTACAACGCCCTGACCATCTGGAACGGATTTCTGCTGCCCCTCGTCCTCACTCAGACTCCGAACAAACGCACCCTTCCGTTGGCCCTGTGGACGTTCCAGGGCCAGTACAGCGTGAACATCCCAGCGGTTCTCGCGTCGGTGCTCCTGACGACGCTGCCCATCTTGCTGCTGTACATCATCGGTCGCCGACAGATGGTCAGCGGCCTCAGCGCCGGCTTCAGCAAGTAGCCGGCGCCGACGCTCGTCGCAAGCGTCGACCTTTCGGGAATGATCGTCTAGAGAGACTCCAGCCCGGGCTCGGCCGCGAGCGCGCGCAGCTGCGCCACCGACTGCGAGGCGTTCAACGGTCCGAGGTACTGAAGACTGACCACGTATCCGAAGGGATCGCCGCGGACGAGAATCGGTGCCACACCGTACGGAGTGGTAAGCGGTGGGAGCGGGCGGCGGTTGGCTTGGACGTCGCGGAGTATCAGGATGCCTACGGTCGCCGGGCCTGCGACCACGTCGATGCGTCGCGCCACCAGATAGGTCGCGCCGTCGAAGATGCTCTTGGTCAGGTAGGACTGCACGGTGATCGATTGGCGGCGAGGCACATACCGGTTGATCACCTCACGCAGCACGAGCGGGATCACGGTCGTGCGTGCACAATTCGGTTCTTGACGGCAAAGATCTTCTTCGGGCGCTAGCGGCGTTGCGGTAGCCAGCGGTGTTGCGGTAGCTAGCGGCACATGGGTGGGCACGGCCTCGGGCATCGAGCGGGGGTGCTCGACCGGACGGATGAGGGCCCAGATGATCACCAGGGCCAGCACGAGGCCACCGAGCAGCCACCAGCGCCGCGATCCGCGTGCCGTCTGGTCAGCCGGTCGGTCGGCAACCTCGTCCAGGAATTCGATCCCGCTCATGGACCCGGCTCACCACACCGCGCTAACGCACAGACACTCGACCAGCCGAGGTCGGAGGATCTGCACGTCGCAAGCGTAACCGGACCTACGGCAAACCACATGGCGCTCAAGTCGCGCACAAACAACGGAGCCGTATGGCGTCGGTCCGATAAATCCACTCCGCGGAGCTGGCGCCGCGGCGCGGGCGTTACCTCACATAATGAGGAGACTTCGAGCCGAAGAGAGCGGGGGCCAACCGTGCGAATCGGGCTCTTGGGCGGTTTCGAGGTATCCGAGGGCGATCGGATGGTCGCTCACAGCGCGTGGCGGCTGCGCAAGGCGAAGACATTGATCAAGCTGCTGGCGCTTGAACCGACGCATCGGCTGCATCGCGACCAGGTCGCCGACTTGCTCTGGCCGGATCTCGATGGAGATGCCGCGCGAAACAACCTGCATCAGGTGATGCATGTGGCCCGCCGAGCGTTGTCAACGATTGGCGTCGATGGAGCGGTTGTGCTCGCGCTACGTGACGATGTCGTCGTACTGGGGCCCGATGGTCACGTGGTCACCGACCTCGAGGAATTTCAGGATGCGGTACAGCGCGCGTCAAACGACAGCGACGCACTAGCCGCAGCGCTCCGCCGATGGGACGGTGAGGTTCTGCCCGAGGACTCCTACGAGCCGTGGGCGCAGCGCCACGCCGATCGTATTCGGGAGTGGCGCACCGTGCTGGTCATGAAGCTGGTCGAGGACGATCTGGTCAAGCGTGACCCCCATGCCGCCGTAGCCCTACTCACATCGGTCGTTGCGGCCAATCCGCTGCACGAACCGATGCAGCGGGTGATGATGCGTGCCCTTGCCGGTGCGGGGCGGCAGACCGAGGCGCTGGTGCTGTTCGAACGCCTCCGCACGGTGTTGCGGCGGGAGCTCGCCGCTGAGCCGGATGCGCAGACCCGTCAGCTGTACCGCGACCTGTTGGCCGGCGGCACCCGAGGCGCGAGCACACCCCGTGCGGCGAACCTCCCGGCGCGGGTCGCCGCACTCGTCGGCCGCGAGCGCGAACTCGACGAGACCGCCCGCATACTCGCTGACGCGCGGTTGCTCACCTTGACCGGCCCGGGTGGTGCCGGCAAGACGACGCTCGCGCTCGAGCTCGCTCGACGGCGCCGCGAGCGCTATCGCGACGGTGCCGTACTGGTCGAGCTGGCCGCGCTGACGGAAGGCGACCTGCTCGTTCAGGAGATAGCCGACGCGCTACGGCTGCAACTGCCGCCTCGACAGGCTCCGGTCGACTCGCTGGTGGCGCAGCTGCATGGCCGGCAGCTGCTCATCGTGCTCGACAACTGCGAGCACCTGATCGATGCGTGCGCCCGGACGATCACCGAACTGCTGCAGGGCTGTCCCGAGGTCTCGGTTCTGGCGACCAGCCGGGAGCCGCTGCGTATCGAGGGTGAGATCAGCTGGCGCACGCCGTCGCTCGACCTGCCCGACCCGGAACATCTTCCGTCATTGGACGTGCTCGCGACTATCGCGTCGATCCAGCTGTTCCTGCAACGCGCGTCGGCGGTCTCTCCCGGATTCGCACTATCCGGGGACAACGCCGCCGCGGTGGCCGACATCTGCTATCGCCTCGACGGCATGCCACTCGCGCTAGAGCTCGCGGCCGCCTGCATACCGGTGCTGTCGCCGCAACAGATCGCGGCGCGGCTCGGCGACGCGCTCGAATTACTCAGTCGCGGTTATCGCACAACGATCACCCGCCAGCAGACTTTGACCGCCACCCTGGAGTGGAGCCACAACCTGCTCGCCGACGAGGAGCGGGTGCTGTTCCGGCGGCTGGCGGTCTTTGCCGGGTCGTTCACGCTCGAGGCGGTCGAGGGCGTGTGCTCGGACGGCGGGCACGTGCTCGGTGCGCTTGCGCGGCTAATCGACACGTCGCTTGTTGTCGCCGAGACCCGTGACGGCATTATCCGCTACCGGCTGCTCGAGACGGTGCGGCAGTACGGCCTGGAACGGCTGCACGCCGCGGGCGAGCAGCCGGCAATCCGCCGCCGGCACGGCGCTTGGTATGTCGAGTTCGCCGAAGCTCGCGACCCGGAGGTGCCGACGAGTGTCGTCGATGTCGTGCCGGCGAGCCTCGACGTCGAGCACGACAACCTGCGTACGGCGCTGACCTGGGCGCTGGCATATGAGCTGCGCGCTGCGCTACGGCTCGCGGTCGCACTGTGGCGCTATTGGCTGGCGCGCGGCCTGTTCGCCGAGGGTCGCCAGTGGTTGGAGGCCGTGCTGGCGGCCGACTCGGAACCGTCCGTCCTGCGCGCCCGCGGGTTGCTGGCACTCGCAGTGTTCGACCTCCGCGGGGGTATGGCAGATCGGCTCGTCGCGATCGGTGCTGAAGCAGTCGCAATTCACCGCATGATCGGCGACCGGGCCGACCTCGCGCTGGCGTGGGACGCGGACGGCGCCCTCGCCTACATGCGAGGCGACTGGACTGGGTGCTGGCAGCGCACCGAGGAGGCCCGGGCTGCGGCACCTGGTGTCGACGATGTCGAGGCGTCCACCGAATTCCTGCAGGCGATGGTGTTGCTCGGCCGCCACGATTTGGCCGCCGCACGCTTGTCGTTCGAGCGAGCGCGCGTGGCCCTGGCCGCGGTGCGGTCGACGCGGCCTTTCTTCACCACGATGACGCTCGGCTGGATCGTCGAGGGTGCAGGCGCCAGTCCGCGGCTCTACTTCGAGGAGACCGTGCTGCCCGGACCCCGGGTGAGCGCCGGCCAGGCGCAGGGATATGTGTTGTGCAACCTCGGCTATCTGGCCCGGCTGGCCGGCGACCTGGACCAGGCCCGCACACTGCTCGACGAGGCCGTCTCGATATTCCGCGCACTCGGCGCCCGCGACGGCGAATCGATGGCACTTAACCATCTCGGCTGCCTGCACCGTGTCCGCGCCGAGTTCGCCGAGGGGCGGGACATGCTGGAGCAGAGCCTGCGCATCCGGCACGAAATCGGCGATCGTCGCGCGATCGGCCTGACTCTCGGCAATCTCGGCGTGCTGACGGCCGCCGAAGGAGATCTGGAGCGAGCGGTCGCGCTCTTGGAGCAGGCACTGGCCGGCTTTCGCGAGACGGAGGACGTTCCGGGACGGGTCGGCTTCACTCTGACCACGGCGAGCGTCTATGCGAATGCGGGCGACTACGACGCGGCCGGACGCCTGCTGCCCGACGCGTTGCTGGAGTCGCGGCACATCCCCGGCAACCACCGCGCGACCGCATGGGGACATGTCTTGCTCAGCGAGGTATTCAGCCGCCTAGGTCAGCCCGACGAGGCCGTCCGCGCGCTGGCCCGAGCCGGTGATCAGTTCCGGGCCCTCGGCGCTATCGACCGGGTTGAGCCCGGGTTAAGCACGCGCTAAGCCGGTGCGAAGGCCGGGTCCATAACGTCGCCCTCGGAATCCAGTCTGGAGGGCAAAATGACGATGACAGAGGCCCAGAACGTGCTGGGCGAAGCCACGGTGGGCGAACTGCAAGCTGCCGTTCGCGGTCAAGTAATCCGGCCGGGCGACAGTAACTATGACGAAGCACGTGCGGTCTGGAACGCCGCGCATGACAAGCACCCGGCGCTGATCATCCGGTGCACCGGCGCTGCCGACGTGATCAAGGCCATCGAGTTCGCCCGCAGCCAGGGCCTGCCGCTCGCGGTACGCGGTGGCGCGCACAGCATCGCCGGCTTCTCGACCGTCGACGGCGGCGTGGTTATCGACCTCTCGCCGATGAAGGCGGTCACGGTGGACCCGCAGCGCCGCCGCGCGGTCGCGCAAGGCGGGGCGACCTGGGCGGACTTCGACCACGAGACCCAGGCGTTCGGGTTGGCGGTCACGGGCGGCCTGGTCTCCACGACCGGGCTCGGCGGATTCACGCTCGGAGGGGGTATCGGCTGGTTGCTGCGCAAGCACGGGCTGACCTGCGACAACCTCGTCTCTGCCGACGTGGTCACTGCGGACGGCCGCCAGCTGCATGCGGACGCCGAGCAGAACAGCGACCTGTTCTGGGCGCTGCGCGGTGGCGGCGGCAACTTCGGCGTTGTCACGTCGATGGAGTTCGCGCTGCATCCCGTGGGTCCGACCGTCGTCGGTGGACTGCTGTTCTTCCCGGGCGACGCCGCCCGTGACGTGTTGACCGGATGGCGCCGGCTCACCACCTCGATGCCGGACGAACTGACCTCGCTCGTCGACCTCACCACCGCCCCGCCGGTCCCATTCCTGCCCGAATCGGTGCACGGCAAGCCGATCGTGGCCCTAGGCGCGGTCTACTCCGGTCCGCTGGACGCCGGCGACGACGTCGTGCGCCCGCTGCGTACGCTCGCGGATCCGGTCGCCGACCTGCTCGGACCCGTGCCATATGCGGCTATGCAACAGATGCTCGATCCCCTATGGCAGGCGGGTGCGCACAACTACTTCACCTCCGCGATGATGGACGATCTTCCCGACCCGGCGGTTGAGGAGCTCATTGCTAGGTGGTCGGCCAAGCCGACGCCGCAGAGCGAGATTCACGTCCACCATGCGGGTGGCGCGTTGGCGCGCGTATCCGCGTCCGCGTCGGCGTTCTCACAGCGCACGTCACCGTATCTTCTCAATGTCATCGCCAGGTCGGTGGACGGTGTGGGCTTCGACGACGACGCGGCGTGGGCGCGGGGTACGCGCGCCGCGCTGGCGGCATACGGACCCGACACGATGTACGTGAACTTCACCGGCGAAGCCGGCGACGACAAGGTGCGGGCGTCCTATCCGCCGGAGACTTACGCGAAGCTCGTCTCGATCAAGAAGCGCTATGACCCGACAAATGTGTTCCGCCTGAACCAGAACATTCCGCCGACCGCCCAGGCTGGATGACCGAAAGAGAAGGCTCGCGGGCCCGCGTTCCGGTGAACGCGGCCCCAGCGGCAGCAGCGGGCTCGCGTGTATCGGGTTTCCTCAGCCACACGCTCGCGGTCGTGGTCTTGTACTTATCGCCCGTTAGCTCGATAAGTTCAAGACATCCCGCGCGGACATCAGCCTGGCTCGGAGCCATTACGGGAGGGATCTGCCCCCGATCGGGACGCTGGCGCCGAGTGTGGCAGTTGAGGACCCTTGCGGGCTCCGCCGCGCGTTCGCTCAGGGCAGCCGCCTGATCGCGGTAACCCGGAATGGCGCGGCCAACAGCTCGAGGAGAGGTTTATAGGCTCCGGTGGCCACGGCTTCCTGCATGTGCGCCATCCGCGCCTCGGCGGACTCCCAATCGGCAATCTCGACCAGCAGTCGGCGTCATCGAGCACCTCGTAGCGCATGCTGCCGAGGAATCCGTGCTGGTTAGATCCTTGCGCTGCGATCATGTTTTCGAGCAGGCTCTGCAGCTCATCTCGCCGACCGGGCCTGGCCCGCAGCTCAACGATCACTTTGATTGCCATGCGGCCATTCTCTTGCACGTGCGCAGCGCACAGTGGCGGGCAGGACAAACAGGCCGGCCGACCGGCCAGCCCTGGGCCGGCGCGAATCGGGGCGCGGTGCGGCGGCCGGATGTCACGCCCGAAGGGTAGTGGCCACCGGTGCCGCGCCGGAGGCGACATCGGCCCGGCCGATTGCGCGCGC
>Ga0207665_10000471_pt1 | contig 27406 bp, 27 predicted proteins | sample LARL112metaG_FD_184351 | JGI IMG/M metagenome (GOLD analysis project Ga0207665, IMG submission 184351) | Corn, switchgrass and miscanthus rhizosphere microbial communities from Kellogg Biological Station, Michigan, USA - LAR L11-2 metaG... | ecosystem: Host-associated > Plants > Roots >... | reverse complement strand
CTCGCGCCGGTGCTGCTCGAGCTCGGCGAACTCGGTTGTCTGGGCGACGGATTCCATGACCGCCATCGTAAGCAAGACTGCCCGGCGGCCGAGAACTCATCGCCGTTAGAGTCGAGCCGTGGACTATCGGACGCTTGGCGGCACCGGCGTCGAAGTCAGCCCGCTCTGTCTCGGCGCGATGATGTTCGGCTCCTGGGGCAACACCGACCACGACGAGTCGATCCGGATCATCCACCGCGCGCTCGACGCGGGGATCAACTTCGTCGACACCGCCGACGTCTACTCGCGCGGCGAGTCCGAGGAGATCGTCGGCAAGGCGCTCCGCGGCCGCCGCGACTCCGTCGTGCTCGCCACGAAGGCGCACGGCGCGATGCACGACACCGACCCGAACCAGCGCGGCAACTCGCGCCGGTGGATCGTGCAGGAGGTCGAGAACAGCCTCCGCCGGCTGCAGACGGACTGGATCGACCTCTACCAGATCCACCGCTGGGATCCCGGCACCGACCACGAGGAGACGCTGGGCGCACTGACCGACCTCCAGCGCGCGGGAAAGATCCGCTACTTCGGCTCCTCGACCTACCCACCGTCGGTGATCGTCGAAGCGCAGTGGGTCGCCGAGCGGCATGGGCTCGGCCGGTTCGTCTCCGAGCAGCCACCGTACTCGCTGCTGATCCGGGCGATCGAGACGGACGTGCTGCCGACCTGCGAGCGCCGACGCATGGGCGTGATCACCTGGAGCCCGCTTGCCGCCGGCTGGCTCTCGGGCCGGTGGCGCAAGGACAGCCAGCCCGAGAGCATGCGCGCAGACCGCCTGCCGGGGCGCTACGACCTCTCGCTGCCCGAGAACCAACGCAAGCTCGATGCTGCGGAGGCACTCGCACAGCTGGCGGACGAGACCGGGATGTCGTTGATCCACCTCGCGATCGCGTTCGTGCTGCGCCACCCGGCGGTCACTTCCGCGATCATCGGCCCCCGCACGATGGACCATCTCGAGAGCCAGCTGGGCGCCGCGGAGGTCCAGCTGAGCGACGACGTGCTCGACCGGATCGACGAGATCGTCCCGCCGGGGACGAACATCAACCCGGCCGACACCGGCTACGACCCGCCTTGGCTCGCGGATCCGCGGCAACGGCGCAGGCCGGTATGAACGACGAGCGGCCGGCAATCGGCTTCGTCGGCTTGGGTCACATGGGCGGGAACATGGCCAAGCGGCTGCTCGACGCCGGCTACACGGTTTCCGGCAGCGCTCGGACGCGCGACAACGCGAGCGAGCTGATCGAAGCCGGCCTCCAGTGGCGCGACACGCCGCGCGAGGTGGCCGAGGCGGCCGACGTCGTCTTCACGTCACTCCCGGACGACGACGCCCTGCAGGAGGTGGCGACGGGCCTGCTCGACGGGCTCGCCGAAGGCAAGACCTGGGTGGACGTGAGCACCGTCAGCCCCGACGTGAGCCGCGAGCTTGCCGACCGGACGCGCGAGCGGGGCGCGCGGCTCCTCGACGCCCCCGTCTCGGGCAGCGTCCCCCAGGTGCAGTCGGGGACGCTGACGATCATGGTCGGCGGCGACGAGCAGGCGTACGGGCAAGTCGAGCCGGTCCTGCGCGAGCTCGGGACGCCGACCTACGTAGGCGGCAACGGGCAGGGCCTCGCACTCAAGCTCGCGATCAACATCAGCCTCGGGGTCCAGATGCTCGCCTTCGCGGAGGGACTGCTCCTGGCCGAGCGCTCCGGCGTCGACCGGCAGCGGGCGCTCGACGTGATGGAGTCGAGCCCGATCGGGTCGCCGATGCTGAAGGCGCGGGCGTCGATCATCCTCGACCCGCCCGAGGACGCCTGGTTCGACCTCGCCTTCATGCACAAGGACATCGAGCTCGCGCTCGCAGCCGCGCAGAGGCTCGGCCTTCCGCTACCTACGGCCGAGCGAGCCGACGAGGTGCTGGAAGTCGCCGAGGCGCTGGGCTACGAGCACCGCGACCTGGCAGCGCTCTTCCAGGCGCTCGAGCAGATCGCCGGCCGCTCCGACGGCGGCGCCTCCGCCTAGTAGCCCTTGTAGCTGCCGGTCGTGGTGGTGTTCGTCGTCGTGCCGCTGCCGGGCATGCTGCCACCGGCGCCCTGGCCCTCGACCGCGAGCGCGCCGGCCATGCCTGAGCTCTTGTGGAACTTGCAGTAGAACGAGACCGACCCCGACGCCGGGATCGTGACCGTCACCTTCGTGTCCGCGCCGGGGGACAGCGTCTTGTCGACCCCCTGTGAGTCGATCGTGAAGCTGTGCTCGACCTTGCCCTCGTTCCTCAGCTCGAGGGTCACCTTCTGGCCGGCCTTGCCCTGGATCACGGTCGGCTCGAAGTAGAAGTCGTCGAGCTCGACCTCGGTCTCCTTCGACACCGTCTTCGTGCCGTGGTCGTTCGCCATCACGCCGGCGATCGTCCGCTGGCCGCCGCTGCCGCTGCTCCCGCTCGTGCTGCCGGAGGAGCCGCTCGAGCTCGACCCGCAGCCCGCAGCCGCGAGCAGCAGCAGCGCGCCCGCGACGATCACCACGCCTTGTCTCATGTGGCCTCCCTCGGTCGCTCTCCTGCCCGGCACTACGCCGCGACCGCGCGCGTGGATCCTTGATGGCGCGGATCGACTCGTACCTCAGGCGTAAGGCGACGACAGTCGGGTAAAAAGGGCTGCCATGGCCGATTTTCCCGAAACCCACCGAGACCTGCTCGACTCCCAGGTCGCCACGCTCGCGACGATCGACGACGACGGGTTCCCGCAGCTGACCGAGGTCTGGTTCCTCTACGACGAAGGCGACCTCAAGGTCTCCGTCAACACGACCCGGGCCAAGCTGCGCAACCTGGAGCAACGGCCGCAGTGCAGCCTGCTCGTGCTCGACCTGAACAACCCGTACCGGTACCTCGAGGTGCGCGGCCGCGCCCGCCTCGAGCCCGACGACGACCGTTCCTTCGCCGGCAAGGTCGGCGAGAAGTACGGCGCCGACCTCGGCGCGTACGACGCGCCGGAGGACGGCCGGGTCGTGATCACGATCGAGCCCGAGAAGGTCTACCCGGTCGACATGAGCTAGGAGGGTTTGGCGGAACGGTCCACGCCCCGGGGCGTGATGCTCGTTCCGAGGCAAGGACGCAGAGAGTGTTCGTACCTGGAAGGTACGGGCGCGACTGAGGACGCAGCATCGGGGCGAGCAGCGCGGCCCGAGAGCCTCGCGACTGTTTCGTCAAACCCTCCTACTAGATCGGCACGCGGCTCGTGAGCTGGAACGCGCAGAGCGCGAGCACCGCGACCGACAGCGGCCCGTCCCCGGCGACGGCGGCGAACGGCAACACCCAGAGCACGTACCACGGCATCAGCCAGCTCGTCGCGAGCAGGAGGCCGAACGCCGCCCACCCTGCGGCCCGGACCCAGTCGCCGCCGCGCGCGGTCCGGACGAGGAGCACGACGAGCAGCACCACGTAGGCGAGCTCGAGCGCGACGCGCACCGGCGAGACGCCGAGGTCGGCGACGCGCGCGAGCGTCGACGGGACGCTGTGCCGGCTCGTGAGCGACTGGTCGAGGCCGACCACGCCGGCTGCGTCGAGCGGCGTGATCCCGAACGCGGCGTAACTGACTGCTCCGGCGAGCGCGAGCGCCCCGATCTCCGCCGCCAGCAGTTCCCGGCGCCCACGCGAGGCGAGGAGCGCGAATGGCGCAGCCACGAGCGCCGAGGCCTTCAACGCCGCGGAGCCGACGACCGAGGCGCCGGCGGCGATCTCGTTCCGGCCGAGCATCGCCACCACGGCCGTTACGAGCAGCACGGTGAGCGCGTCGTTGTGCGCGCCGCCGATCACGTCGACGAGCACGATCGGGTTCAGCGCGATCAGCACGGCTGCGCGCATCGGATCGGCCCCGCGCCGTCCCGCCGCCCGGGCAGCAACCGCGGCGATCCCGACGACCGACGCGGCGGCGACGCACTTCAGCAGCCAGAGCGCCGCCGGAACGCCGAGCAGCCCCAGCGGGTAGGTCGCCAGCGTGAACAGCGGGCCGTACGCGCTGACCGCCTCGCGCCAGCCGACAAACGGCAGGACAGCGTCGTGCGGAATCGCGGCCGGAACGACGACGTACGGGTCGAGCCCGTGCCGCGCGCCGAGGCGCGCGTAGGCGATGTAGCTGAAGACGTCCTGGGAGAGGAGCGGCGGCGCGAGCAGGAAGAGCACGACGGCGCCCGCGACCACGCTCCAGAGCACCCGCGCCGGAATCCGGTCGGCGAGCGCAACGAGGCCGAGGTACGCGACGAACGCGACCAGGAGGCAGACGAAGAACCACGGGCCGTGCAGCCCGAGGCCGTTCCCGTACGGGCCGAGCAGCCACTCCGGCTTCGCGTGCGCCGCGGCCGGCACGAAGCTCGGACCGGCGAGAGCCAGGGGCACGGCGGCCGCGCCGAAGCAGGTCAGGAGCCCCGCTACAAGGAGCCGGTCCTCGCCGAGGCGCAACGACACGGCGCCACCGTAGCGCCCTCCGAGGTGCGCTGCGAGGGAGCTAGCTGGTCGCCGCGACGGCGTAGAGCCTCCATTCGCCGGGAATCCCCTTGAGCTCGTGCGAGCCGCGGTCGTCGAAGCTCAGCCCCGAGCCGGCAACGAGGTCCTTGACGGTCGACGACACGAGCACCTCGCCCGGCTGCGCGTTGGCGGCAACTCTGGCCCCCGTATGCACGGCGATGCCGGCCACCTTGCCGTCGACGAGCTCGCACTCGCCCGTGTGCAACCCGACCCGCACCTCGAGTCCCAGCTCCGGCATCGCTTCCGCGATGGCGCATCCGCAGCGGATCGCCCGGGCCGGGCCGTCGAAGGAGGCGAAGAACCCGTCGCCGGCCGTGTCGACTTCCTGGCCGCGAAAGCGAACCAGCTGCCGCCGGACCAGTTCGTGATGACGCAGTAGGAGCTCTCGCCAGGCCCTGTCGCCGAGTGCTGCCGCCTTCTCGCTCGACCCGACGATGTCCGAGAACAGGATCGTGGCCAGTACCCGGTCGGGCTCGATGTCGGGATGGGTCCCCCGGACGACGTCGGCAAGGAAGCGCTCCAGCTCGGCGAACAACGGCTCCTGCTCTCCGAGTGAGGGCACGAAGTCCGCGCCGGGCAACTCCACGAAACGGGCGCCGGGAATGTGCTCGGCCATGTATCGGCCGCCGCGGAGATCCCATGCTCCCCCCTCCTTCCGGTGCATGACCAGCGCCGGGACGCGAATCAGCGGCAGGACGTCGCACACGTCCACGTCGATGTTCATGCGGACGTAGTCGGCGGCCGAACCGGGGCTGACACTGAGCCGAAAGACGCGGGCAATGGCTTGGCGCTCGTCCTCGGGCGCGCTCGGGTTGGTCTTGCCGATGAACTCGTAAGCGAAGGCGGGATCCCCCCAGCGACGCTCGAATTCGTCGGCCTGTCGTTGGGTCTCCTCTCGGGCGGGAAGCCAGGGCAGGCTAGGGCTCTTGACGAAGCGCGGCGATGCGTTCATCAGGATCAGGCCGGCGGTCCGCTCGGGATACGTGGCCGAGAACAACACGGAGAGCGGGGAGGCGTCACCGAGACCGAAGAGCACTGCCCGCTCCGACCCGACCGCGTCGAGGACGGCGCGGATGTCGTCCATCCGCGTCTCCAGCGTGGGGACGCCGACGTCCCGGTCTGACATGCCCGTCCCGCGCTGGTTGACCCTCAGCACGCGGCAGACAGAAGCGAGCCTGGTGAAGAATCGGGCTTTCGAGGGAACGTCCCAGTCCAGCTCGATGTGGGAGATCGCCTCGACCGAGACCAGGTCCGGCGGGCCGTCACCGACCACCTGGTAGGCGATGTTGACGGTGCCACTCCTGGCGTAGCGCGTTTCCGGCGGCACCGCCGTAGTGTCGCGCAGTTCGAGAAGCAAGGCCCTGTTGCCAGGGCCTTGGAAGGTCATGCCCGCGCGGGCCTCACGGTCGCGAGCCGCCGGAGGCTTTCGGCCGACCAGAGCTGCTTGCTGTCGTAGTACACGTCGAAGGCCGGCACCCCTTCGGGGAGCGCGAGCCAGTCGAGCTTCGACCGCGTGTAGATGTGGACGTCCGGCTCGACCTCAGACGGGTCGTCGAGGGTGCCGGCGCGGACGAACAGGACCTCGGGCCGGCCGTACTCGCTGTAGACAGCGACCTGACACGTCGGACAGCGGAAGATCCGCTGGCTGCTGCCGTCGTCGCGCGGCACGTCGACCGGCACCGGGTCGCCGGAGAGCAGGTCGACGCGGTCGGCCTCGATCAGCAGGTTGATCACGAACGCGCTGCCGGTCTGCCGCTGGCAGTTGAGGCAGTGGCAGCAGTGGACGAAGAGCGGCTCCGAGGCGAGCCGGTAGCGAACCTCGCCGCACGAACAGCCGCCGGTCGCTTCGCCGCTCGCCGTGGCCTCGTCGCTCACGGCGTGAGCGTACCCTGGGCCGATGGCCGAGCCGGCTCCGCCAGACGTCCATGTCTCCGCCGCGCAGTTCGCCGAGCTCTTCCGCGCTGTCAGCGCCTGGGAACGATGGGGCTCAAACGACCAGCGGGGCGCCCTGAACTACCTCGAGCCGAGCCGTGTCGTCGAGGCCGCCCGCCTCGTGCAGGAGGGGACGACGATCACGCTGAGCCTGCCGATGAACACGGAGGCCGCGGCGGACAACCCTGAGCCGGCGGTGCACTACATGACCACCACCCCCGACGGCGCCGACAGCGCCCCTGGGGAGCTGCGGTTCGCGAAGGACTTCGTGGGCGCCGACTACCACAACGACGGCCACACACACATCGACGCCTTCTGTCACGTGATCTACGAGGGCTCGCTCTACAACGGCGCTCCCGCGACGGTGGTGACGGGCGACGGCGCCGCGGCCGATTCCATCGAGGTGCTCGCGAACGGCCTCGTCGCCCGAGGCGTCCTGCTCGACGTCCCCCGCCTCCGCGGAGTCCCCTGGCTCGAGCCGGGCCAGCATGTCTTCCGCGACGACCTCGAGGCCGCCGAAGCCGAGCAGGGCGTCGCCGTGGCCGAGGGCGACGTGCTCCTCGTTCGCACCGGTCACACCCGCCGCCTGGCCGAGCTCGGGCCCTGGAACACGGCCGCCGTCAAGTCCGGTTTGCATCCGACGGTGATGCCGTTCCTCGCGGAGCGCCGCGTGTCGGTGCTCGGCGGCGACGGCAACAGCGACACTGCCCCGAGCAGCACGGAGGGAGTCGACTTCCCGATCCACGTCCTCGCGCTCAACGCGATGGGCGTCCACCTGCTCGACTATCTGCAGCTCGAGGACCTGCTGGCTGCCTGCGAACGGACCGGGCGCTGGGAGTTCCTGTTCGTCGCCGCTCCGCTCCGCATCACCGGCGGAACGGGCTCGCCGCTGAACCCGCTGGCCGTCTTCTAGCCGTCGGCAGCGACCGTCGCCGTCTTTCGCGGCGGGTTGAAGAACGGCAGCTCCGCCACCGTCGCCGGCACGCGGCTGCGCCTCGCTTCGACCGTCCACTCCACCTCGATCCTCGTGCCGGTCTCGCTGTGTCCTGCGTCGACCGAGGCCAGCGCGACGACCTTCTTCAGGATCGGGCTCCAGGTCGTGCTGGTCGCCTTGCCGACCTGGCGGCCCCGCGTGTAGAGAGGAACGGCGACGCGCGAGGCCGCCGGGTCGAGCGTCGGGGTCAGCCCTCTCGTGCTGTACAGCTCCTCGAGCGGCTCCCAGTCGAGCTCCAGCCCGACGAGCCGCCGCGGAGGCCCGCCTCGCTCCTGCTCTCGTTCGAGCGCACGGCGGCCGACGAAGTTCGCTTCCTTGTCGAAGTCGACGAAGCGGCCGAGGATGCCGAGCTCGAATGGCGAGTAGGACTGCTCCGGGATCAGCGCCCGCCGCACCGAGTCGAAGTCGACCTCGATCAGGATCAGCCCCGCCTCGACACGCGCGATGTCGAGCGCCAGCATCCCGGCAGGGCGCGCCCCATAAGGAGCGCCCGCCTGGATGAAGACGTCCCAGAGCTCCTCCGCGTGGTCGCTGTCCACCCAGACCTCGTAACCGAGGTCGCCGGTGTAGCCCGTCCGGGAGACGTCGACCGGGATCGGCCCCACCTGCGCGGGGCGCCGGCCGAAGTACTTGAGGTCACCCCACTCCGCCCCGGTAGCGGCTTCGAGCACGTCGCGGCTCAGCGGTCCCTGCACCGCCAGCGCGGCCAGCCGCTCGCTCACGTCCTCGATCTCGACGTCCAGGCCCCGTGCGTTCATCCGGAACCAGCGCAGAGAAGGATCGGCGGCCGTCCAGCGGTACCTCTGCTCGTCGAGTCGGCCCACGGTTCCGTCGTCGACGACGCGGCCGTCCTCGTTGCACCACGACGTGTAGTAGACGCGGCCGACCGAGAGCTTGGTCGCGTCGCGCGTGATCACGCGGTCGACGAGCCGCGTCGCGTCGGGGCCGGAGACGAGGTACTTGTAGAGCGGCGAGACGTCGATCAGCGCCGCGGCCTCTCGGATCGCGTTGTACTCGATCTCGTGGGAGTCGTCGTATGCGCTCGCGGCGAAGTAGCCCGACCATTCCCGCCACTGCTGCTTGCGGTTGAGCGCCGAGGCGCGGGAGTAGAACGCAGTTCCGACCGACACCGGGCGCGATTGTCGCAGAGGGCGCCGGAACGGTTCGGGCATAGTCCGCTGTCGCTGGTGTCGACCTCCAGAAGCACATCGGATCGCCGCGCGTACGACGCCGTGGTCATCGGCGGCGGCCACAACGGCCTCGTAGCCGCGGCGTACCTCGCGCGGGCCGGACTGAAGGTGGTCGTGCTCGAGCGCCGCCACGTGCTCGGCGGTGCGGCCGTGACGGAGGAAGTCTTCCCGGGCTTCCGCTTCAGCGTTGCCTCGTACGTCGTCTCGCTGCTGCGGCCCGAGATCGTCCGTGAGCTCGAGCTGCCCAGGCACGGGCTCGAGATCCTGCCGCTCGACGGGACGTTCACGCCGTTGGACGACGACTACCTGTGGCGCGTCAACGACCACGGCCGAACGGTGCGCGAGCTTCGGCGCTGGTCGCCGAGCGACGCGGAGGCCTACGAGGACTACAGCCGCCTGATGGTCGAGATGGCGAGGTTCGTCAAGCCGATCCTCTCGATGACACCGCCTGATCCCGGCCGGTTCCATCCGCGTGAGTGGCTTCCGGTCGCGCGCCTCGCGCGCGAGTTCAAGAACCTGCCGAGCGAGCAGCAGGCGGTGTTCGTCCAGCTGATGACGATGAGCGCCGCCGACTTCCTCGACCAGTGGTTCGAGACCGACCCGCTGAAGGCCACGATGAGCGCCTCGGGGATCATCGGGACGTTCCAGGGGATCCGGTCGCCAGGGACCGCCTACGTCCTGCTGCACCACTACATGGGCGAGATCGACGGCGTGCTGCGCGCCTGGGGGATCCCACGCGGAGGCACGGGCGCGGTCAGCAACTCGATCGCGGATGCTGCCCGGTCGCTCGGCGCCGAGATCCGGACGGAAGCTCCTGTCGCAAAGCTCCTGACGCGTGGCGACGAGGTCACCGGTGTGATCCTGGAGTCGGGTGAGGAGGTGACCGGGCGGGTGACGCTGTCCAGCCTCGACCCGCACCAGACGTTCGACCGGCTGACTCCGCCCGGGCACCTCGACCCCTCGTTCCTCGAGGAGGTCGGGCGCTACCGGTACCGCGGCTCGAGCGGCAAGGTGAACCTCGCCCTGGATGGGCTACCCGACTTCACCTGCCTGCCCGGCGCAGGCGACCACTTGCGCGGCGCGATCAGCTTCAGCCCCGGCATCGACTACATGGAGCAGGCCTACGACGACGCGAAGGACGGCCGGTTCAGCCGGCGGCCCTACATCGACACGGTCATCCCGACCCTCGTCGACCCGTCGATGGCGCCGCCGGGCAAGCACGTGATGAGCTGCTTCGTCCAGTACGCGCCCTACCACCTGGCCGACGGGGACGAGTGGGACGACGATCGCCGCGACGCCTTCGGTCAGACGGTGGTCGACACCATCGCCGAGCGGGCGCCGAACATCCGCGACCTGATCCTGCACGCGCAGGTGCTCACGCCTCGCGACATCGAGGAACGGTTCGGGCTCACCGAGGGGAACATCTTCCAGGGCGAGCTCTCGCTCGAGCAGCTGTTCTTCAACCGGCCGGTGCCGGGGTGGGCGCGCTACCGGACGCCGCTGCCGAACCTCTGGATGTGCGGCTCGGCCACGCACCCCGGCGGGGGGATCATGGGCGCGTCCGGAAGACTCGCCGCTCTGCAGGTCCTCCGTTCGCTTCGCGCCGGGAAGGCGGCCTGACGATGCCTCGCGGACAGTACGACGCGATCGTCGTCGGGGCCGGCCACAACGGCCTCGTCACGGCGGGCTACCTCGCCAAGGCTGGCCTGCGGACGCTCGTCCTCGAGCGCCGCAGCCGGGCGGGCGGTCTGCTCGCGGCCGAGGAGGTCGCGCCGGGCGTGCGTGCGCCCGTCGCCGCCGACGGCCTCGGCGGTCTCCGGGCCGCCGTCGTCCGGGAGCTTGGGCTGATCTCACACGGCCTCCGCACGATCGAGCCGAACGTAGCGGCGTTCGCGCCGTCCGCCGACGGGGACGGGCTCACGTTGTGGCGCGACCCGACGAGAACCGCGACGGAGCTCCGGAGGCGCTCGCGGGCGCGGGACGCCGACGCGTTCGTCGCCTTCGACCGCAAGGTCCGCTCGCTCGCCGCGTTCGTCGCCCGGGTGCAGGCAGCCGAGCCGCCGGACCTGGAGTCGCCGTCACTCGGGGACGCGGGCACCGGCCTCACGCTGATGAACACGCTGCGAAACCTGGGCCGGGAGCAGGTTCGCGAGACGCTGCGGGTACTGCCGATGTCGGTCGCGGACCTCGTGAGCGAAGCGGTCGACGACGAGGCGCTGCGCGGCGTCCTCGGCGCGAGGGGGATTCGCTACTCGGCCATGGGGCCCCACTCGGCGGGCACGGCGCTGAACTTCCTCTGGGACTCGGCCGCAGGCGGGGGCGCGGCCGGGCGCACGGTCTTCGCGCGGGGCGGGCCGGAGGCACTGGCCGACGCGCTCTCCTCCGCCGCGCGAGGCCATGGCGCCGAGCTACGGCCCGGCGCCGAGGTCTCATGCATCCGCACGTCCCGAGGAACCGTCGAGGGAGTCGCGCTCGCCGGCGGCGAGGAGATCGACGCCCCTGTCGTCGCGTCCAGCGCCGACCCCAAGCGCACGCTCCTGCGCCTCCTCGACGCGACCGAGGTCGGCCCCACGCTGGGCTGGCGGGCCGAGAACATCCGGGCGCCCGGCGTGGTGGCGAAGGTGACCCTCGTGCTCGACCGTCTCCCGGCGATCGCAGGGGCCGACGACGAGCGGCTGCGCGGGCGGATCGTCTTCGCGCCGAGCCTCGACGCGCTCGAGCGCTCCTTCAACGACTCGAAGTACGGCCGGATCTCGGAGAGCCCGTATCTCGAGGTGACGATCCCGACCCTCTCCGACCCGTCGCTCGCCCCCGAGGGCACCCATGTGCTCAGCGCGCTGTTCCAGTACGCGCCACACGACCTTCGCGACGCGGAGTGGGACCGGTCGGCGAGCGATCGGGTAGCCGACTTGACGGTGCGGATGCTCGAGAAGTACGCGCCGGGGCTCGGGGAGAGCATCGTCGCCCGTCATGTCGTCACACCTGCCGACCTCGAGCGCGAGTACGGCCTCACCGGCGGGCACCCGATGCATTGTGAGCATGCCCTCGATCAGTTCTTCGCATGGCGTCCACTCCTCGGCCACGCCCGCTACCGCCTGGCCGGGATCGGCGGTCTCTACCTGTGTGGAGCCGGCGCCCATCCGGGCGGCGGAATCACCGGCGGCCCCGGGAGGAACGCGGCGAAGGCGATCCTGGCCGACGCCCGGCGAGCTAGACGCCGCTTCGCGAGACGCAGGACTTGACTGCTACGTCCCGATTGTGAGCGCCGAGGCGAGCGGCCGTTCAGTGGCCAGCAAACGAGTTGATTGCGTGTGCAATCGCGTCGGGCGAGGCGAGCATCGACAGGTGCCCGGCCCCCGGCAAAACGCGGAACGGCGCGCGCAAGGCTGCAGCCGATCTGCGCCCGGCCGAGACGGGATCGACCGTGTCGCGCGCTCCCCACAACACCAGTGCGCGATCGCGCACCGCTCGCAGTTGCGGAAGGTGCAGGCCCTGGATTCCGTACTTCAGCGTCGACCGAAACGCATCGAGTGTTCCCTGCACCTTGAACGGCTGCTCCCACTCGTTCAGGAACTGCTTTGTGAACGGGGGGTGGTTTGGATACGCGCCGGCAAGGCCGCGCCGAAAGATCCAGTCAGAGCCCGTCACGATCCGGAAGATGCTCGTGAACCAAGGCCCGACGAGCACCTTGCTCACCCAGGGTGGCGGGCCTCCTGCTGAGAGCGCGTCCCCGTCCAACAGCACGATCCCACGCGAGTCGCCCGGATACCGAAGCGCGTCGGCAACCACGACCGCGGCGCCGAGCGAGTGGCCGACAAGAAGGGGTCTCTGCAAGCCGAGCCGTCGATCGAAGTCGTGCACGAGGTGCACCCAACCGTCCAATGTGTAAGGCCCCTTCCGCTCGGTGTAGCCAAAGGGCGGCAGGTCGACCGCAAAGACACGGTGGCGCCCCGAGAGCCGCCGCGCCACCGCTTCCCAGACGGAGCTCGGGACGATGAAGCCTCCCAGCAAGACGACCGGAGTCCCTCGCGCTCCCCACCGTCGAAAGGCCACCTGCTTGCCGTCCACGCTCACGAACGGCCCGCCGTAGAACGCGCTCGCCGGTTTCACGCGGTCTGCCGTTGCCAGGTTGTAGGCGACCGACGCAAGGGTCAGCACCACGAACAACTCCAGCACGACAAGGCCGAGCTTCTTCGCCCAGCGACGCAGTCGCTGCATCTGCCGACAGTAGCCGGGCGAAGCCCGTCGCTCTCCCGTAGCCTTCGTGCGCAGAGGCTGAAGTCGTGCAGATCGCGTTCGCGTTGCTGATCACGTTCATCTCAGCGTGCCTGCTCAACCTCGGCTACCTCTTGCAGCACAGCGTGGCCTCGCAGGCACCGCCGCTGTCGCTTCGTCACCCGGGCGCGTCGGTGCGCTCGCTGCTCGGCAACCGCCGCTGGTTGCTAGGCCTGGCGACCGAAGCTGCGGGCTGGTTGCTCTACGTCGCCGCGCTCGCTCTCGCGCCGCTGTCGCTCGTGCAGGCAACCGCCGCCGGCGGCATCGGGATCCTCGCAATCATGGTCGCGCGCGTCACTCATGTGCCACTCAGCGGGCGCGAGCGGATGGGCGCGTTGTTGTCGGTGCTCGGACTCGCCCTGCTCGGCGTGAGCCTGCTCGGCAGCCACAACGAGGGGTCGCCATCCGGTTATGTCTGGATCAGCGTCTGGCTGGTCGCCTCAGCGATTGCCGCCCCCGTCTTCATCGGCCTCTCGCGAGTGATCGGCGACGGTCCTGCGTGGGGATTCGCTGCTGGAATCCTCTTCGCCGGCGGCGATGTCGCGACGAAGATGGCAGTGAGCGGCAGTGCCGCGAACATCGCTTTTCTCGCGTGCCTGATCCTCTTCTACGCGACTGGAACGGCAGTGCTCCAGGCTGGCTTCCAGCGCGGCAGCGCGCTGACGATTGCCGGCCTGGCGACCCTGCTGACAAACGCGCTCCCGATTGCCGCCGGCATGCTCGTGTTCCACGAGCCCTTCCCTGGCGGCTGGATAGGCGCCACGCGGACGATCGCGTTCGCTGCGGTCATCGCCGGCGCCTTCCTCCTTGCCTCTCGTACGAAGCCCGCCGAGCCCCGGCCGGCGCGGACGGCGCCCGCCGCCGTGCCAACGTAGCGACCTGGCCGGAGACTGAAGAGGAGGCGGGGCGCTGCGCTGCAACCAGCGAAGCACCGCACCCCTGCGAACAATGTTGGCCCGTCGTCGGAGCCTTTCGAGTAGCGGGGGCAGGATTTGAACCTGCGACCTCCGGGTTATGAGCCCGGCGAGCTACCTGACTGCTCCACCCCGCGTCGCTGCTCCCAAGTATAGCGCCACTTGAAACGAGCACGAACGTGACAGCGGGCGGCGCTGACGGCTCCTACGTTGGGCGCAAATCCAGGCAATCGGGAGGTGCAGAGATGTCCAACGGGAAGTCGCTGTCGCTCGCGGTGGCGGCGCTCGCGGTGCTGTCCGCGGCGCTCGCCGTCGGGGCGAGCGGCGCCGGCGGGTCGTTCGTGGAGCAGGACGTGAAGGTGCTGCACGAGTTCGACTCGAACGGGCCCGCGCCGGGAGGGTCGTACTTCGGCTGGGCCGTCAGCGAGCTGGGCGACGTGGACGGCGACGGCGTCGAGGAGGCGATCGTCTCCGAGCCCTTCAACGGCGCCGACACCTCGACGGGGACGGCGTACGTCTACTCCGGCCGCACGGGCCGGTTGCTCTACCGCTTCGACGGCGAGCCGGGCGACCAGTACGGGTTCTCGATCGCCGACGCGGGCGACACGAACCGCGACGGGGTGCACGACATCCTGGTCGGCGCGCCTGGAAACGGTGCGGGGCACGTCGATCTCTATTCGGGCCGCACGGGCGCGCTGCTTCACCGCTTCGTCGGCACCTCGGCGGGCGACGCGTTCGGGTGGAGCGTCTCGAGTGCCGGTGACGTCGACCACGATCACCACGCCGACGTGCTGATCGGCGCGCCGCAGGCATCCGGCGCGGTCGGGCCCGGCTACGCGACGATCTACTCGGGCCGCACGTACGAGCCGATCCGAACGCTGACGGGCGATGTGGTCGGTGACCAGTTCGGCTCGGGCGCCGGCTGGAGCCGCGACGTGAACGGCGACCACGTCCCCGACCAGATCCTCGGGGCCCGGAACGCGGGGCCGGAGCAGCGCGGGAAGGCGTACGTGTACTCGGGCAAGACGGGTGTGCGGCTGTTCGCGATCGACGCGTCTCCGCACGGCGGGCAGTTCGGCTCGTTCTTCGTGGCGGGCGTCGGCGACGTCAACGGGGACAAGACGCCCGACTTCTACGTCGGCGACTACGCCGACACGACCGGCGGCAGCGTCGACGGGAATCCCGCCGGCCGCGCGGGCGTCTACTCGGGGCGCGACGGCCACGAGCTCCATGCCTGGGTCGGCGACTCCGCCGACGCCGGCCTCGGCCCGGGCCGGAGCGCCGGTGACGTGAATGCCGACGGCCGGCCCGACCTGATCGTCGGTTCGTACACGTCGAGCGCGGGCGCCCTCCAGGCGGGGAAGGTTCAGATCTTCTCTGGCGCCACCGGTGGGCTCCTGCGGACGATCACCAGCACCGTCGAGAACGAGCAGCTCGGCTTCGACGCGGTCGGCCTGGGCGACACGAACCGCGACGGTCTGCCGGACGAGCTCGTCTCGGCCGCCAACGGCAACCACGTCTACATCGTCGCAGGGACAAGGCCTCGCCGGCACTGACCTCTCCTCGAGCGCGGCGCCTCGCGTCGGAGGCGCCGCGCTAACCCCGCGCCGGCGGCGGCGTCAGAGGTCGTGTGGCCACCGTGACGCCGTTGCTGACCACGCCGGCGCTGAAGCTGGGCGAGTTCCATTGCCCGCCGGACGATCCCTCGTGGCGCGAGACGAACGTGATCGGCGATCGCGCCCACGTGGTCTTTCCGCGACGATCGGTGGTGATCCGGCACGTCGGTCGCGAGCCAGTCCTGGCGACGCCGAACCACGCGATGCTCTACAACGCCGACCAGTCATACCGACGCGAGCTCCACAGCGCCGGAGGCGACGAGTCTGTCTTCATCGAGCTCCCGCCCGAGTCGCTCGAGCGCCTCGCGGCGGAGGGTGCGGCCGTGCTCGCCGGAGGGCCTCGCATCCAGGTGACCAACGTGCCGGTCGACCGGCGGACCTATCTCTTTCAGCACCTCCTCGTCGGCTACCTGCGCGGCCGGCCCGTCGACCAGCTCGGCTCGGAAGAGCTGGCGGCGCGCCTCGCTCTCCGCGCCCTGGGAGCGCCCGCCTCACGGAGGAACGCGTCCCGCGAGGGAACGGCCGCGGCCCACCGCCGGCTCGCCGAAGCTGCGAAGGCCGAGCTTGCAGCCGACCTCGCTCTGCGGCTGACCCTCGGCGACCTGGCTGCGCGCCTGCACACGTCGCCCTTCCACCTCGCACGGGTCTTCCGCGCCGAGACCGGGTACACGTTGGCGGGCTACCGCCAGGCGCTGCGGCTGCGGACGGCGCTCGAACGGCTGCCGCTGTCCGCAGGCGAGCTGACGACGCTCGCCCTCGAGCTCGGCTTCTCGAGCCACAGCCACTTCACGGCGAGCTTCACGCGCGAGTACGGGGTTCCGCCGTCATCGGTCGGGAACGCCCGCCGCGCTCGAGCCCTGCTTGACGCGGCGTAGTCCGGCTAGCGTTCGAGCGATGCGCGTCGGCGTCGTCGACCTCGGCACCAACTCGACCCGCCTGCTGGTGGCGGACGTGGACGGCGGCAGCGTGCATGAGGTCGAGCGGCGGACAACGATTACTCGGCTCGGCGAGGGCGTCGACGAGCGGCGCCGGCTTCTGCCCCTGCCGGTCGCGCGTGTGCGGAACGTCCTTTCCGACTACCGCCGTGAGCTCGAGCGGCTCGGGGCCGAGCGGGTGCTCGCCGTCGGGACCAGCGCCGTGCGGGACGCCGAGAACGGCGAGGCGTTCCTCGGCGAGATCGAGTGGAGCTACGGCTTCTCGACGCGGCTTCTGAGTGGCGAGGAAGAGGCGGAACTCACCCGCCGCGGCGTCGCGAACGGACGGGGCCTCGAGAACGGCACGGTCGTGCTGGACGTCGGCGGCGGCTCGACCGAGCTGATCACCGCCGCCGAGCGGACGAGCGTCAACGTCGGCTCCGTGCGTTTGACCGAGCGGCACCTCCGCTCCGATCCGCCTAGCGCGGGCGAGCTCGCAGCGGCGGCGGCAGACGTGCGCAGCGTTCTCCCCGGCCTCCAGCCAAGCGACGCGATCGGGGTCGCCGGGACGATCACGACGCTTGCGGCGCTCGAGCTGGGCGGCTACGACCGCGACCGGGTGCACGGCTACCGCCTCTCGCGAGAGTCGGTCGAGGCGCAGCTGGAGCGGCTCGCCTCGCTCCCGTTGGCCGAGCGCCGTCAGCTGCCGGGCCTAGAGGCCGAGCGGGCGCCGGTGATCGTCGGGGGCGCGATCGTCGTGCGCGAGGTGCTCGACCGCTACGGCCTCACCGGCCTCGAGGCGAGCGAGCGCGACCTGCTCCACGGCGCCGCACTCGAGGCCGCCGACCTACCCGAGCCCGAGGAAGGCGCAGCGCCGCCCGGCGCCTACACCTGCTGCTGAGCTCGTCTCAGCCCGTGACCGGGAAACGCCGCGCCCCGTAGAAGCTCGACGAGAACCAGCCGGTCAGGCGCGCGTAGCGCACCGCCGCTCCCGGATGCGGGGCATGGATCAACGCGCCGTGGCCGAGGTAGATGCCGACGTGGCCGAGGCCGGAGAAGAAGAGCAGGTCGCCCGGCTCGAGCGCTCGGCGAGAAACGCGCCGGCCGTAGTGCCACTGGGCGGCCGAGAAGTGCGGCAACGACACCCCGACCGAGCGGTACACCCACTGGGTCAGCCCCGAGCAGTCGAATCCGCCCAGCGACGCGCCGCCCCAGCGGTAGCGGACGCCGACCGCGCGCCAGGCGCGCATCACGACGCGGTCGCGAGCCAGTCGCCTCGCCCTCAGAAGCCGCACTCGGCGGAGGTGGGCCGACTGCCGACGGGCATGACGCACCTTCGGGCGATGGTGGGCGTGCCGTCCTTTCCCGGGGGTCGCCTCGGCCTGGCCGGCCGAGAACGCAAGCAGCACGATCAGGAAGCCGGAGCAGAGCAGGGCGCGCAGAGCCAGTGAGCCGCGCATTTGCCGATGTAAGCGACGCTCGACCTGCCGTTGTCTGACGCAGCCGGGTCAAGGAGACTGCCGGCGCCGGGCGCCTACGCCTGCTGCTCGTCCAGCTCGGCCGGCGGCTCGTCCTCGGCGAGGCGCCGCTGGAGCGAGCTCCGCGAGAGCACGCCGACGAGCACGCCGCCCTCGACGACCGGCACGCGCTCGGCGTCCCACTCCTCGAGCAGCGCGAATGCCTCGTCGAGCGGGAGGTCGGGGTCGAGCGTCCAGTTCGGCTGCTCCGCGATGTCCCCCACCCGCACCTCGCGCGGGTCGCGCCCGGCCGCGACGACCTTTTCGACGAGCGTCTTGCGCGTGACGACGCCGACGAAGCGGTCGGAGTCGGACACGTAGACCGCGCGAACGTCGGGCTGCGTCAGGTGCGAGCCCGCTTCCTGCGCCGCCACCGACGCGTCGAGAGAGCGCGGCTCCGGGATCATCGCGTCGCGGACACGGTCGGGGCTCATGGGTAGATCCCCCGGGAGCGCAGCGCACCGGCCACCTCGCGGATCCCGGCCACGAGGGCGGCGCTGCGGAGCGACAGCTTGCGGTCCTCCGAGAGCGTCCAGACGCGATCGAACGCGTCGCCGAGCTGGTCGGCCAGCTTCGCGCGGATCTCGCGCCGGTCCCAGAAGAGCCGGCCGAGGTCCTGCACCCATTCGAAGTACGAGACGGTGACGCCGCCGGCGTTCGTGAGCACGTCGGGGAGCACGAGGATCCCGCGCTCGCCGAGGATCACGTCGCCCTCGAGCGACGTCGGGCCGTTCGCGCCCTCGGCGACCAGCTTGGCCTGCAGCCGCGGCGCATTCTCGGCCGTCACCTGGTCCTCGCGCGCGGCGAGCACCAGGATGTCGCACGGCAGCTCGAGCAGCTCCTGGTTCGTGATCCGGTCGCCCTCGGTCCAGTCGGCGAGCGAGCCGTGCTGCTCCGCGAAGCGCATCAGGACCTGGACGTCGAGCCCGCCCGAGTCGTAGACGCCGCCGGAGACGTCGGAGACCGCGAGCACCGTCGCCCCCAGCGCATCGAGCTCCGCGGCGGCGATCCCACCGACGTTGCCGAAGCCCTGCACGACACAGCGCTGCTCCGAGAGCTTCCAGCCGAGCCGGCGGCAGGCGCGCTCGATCACCATCACGACGCCTGCGCCCGTGGCCTCGTGCCGGAAGAGGGAGCCGCCGAGCGCAATCGGCTTACCGGTCACGATCTCGGGGACGGCGTGGCCGATCTCCATCGAGTACGTGTCCATCATCCAGGCCATCGTCTGCTCGTTCGTCGCCATGTCCGGCGCCGGGATGTCCTTCTGCGGGCCGATGATCGGCAGGAGCTCCGAGGTGAAGCGTCGCGTCATCTTCCGCAGCTCGTCGAGCGAGAGCTCCTTCGGGTTGCAGCGCACACCGCCCTTCGCGCCGCCATACGGCAGCCGCAGCAATGCGCACTTCCACGTCATCCACATCGCAAGCGCCGCGCACTCGCCGAGCGAGACCTCGGCGTCGTAGCGGACGCCGCCCTTCGTCGGGCCGAGCACCGTCGAGTGCTGCACGCGGTAGCCGGGGAAGACCGTCCAGCGGCCGGAGTCGAGCCGGACCGGGACGCTGACGACCAGTGACCGCTCGGGGTAGCGCAGCCGCTCGGCCACGAACTCCTCGACGTCGGCGTGCGGGAGCGCCTGCTCGTACTGGGCGAGCGCCGTCCGGTAGAGCGGCGTCTCCCATTCGAGGTGCCCGTGCTCGGGCGAGACCTCCTGGACCTCGGTCACGCCCGGAGTCTAGGGAACGTCAGCCGGACTGCTTGACGAGGCTCGAGCACTTGTCGGCCTTCTTGAACGCCGACTCCAGCTCGCCCTTGGCGTCGAGGTTGCCGAGCTCCCCGAAGGTGTTCGTGACCTGCTCGCCCATCTGCGTCAGCGTCACCCCGACGTTCGCGAGCGCCTTCTGGTACCCGGCGACGCCCGAGGCGCCCTTGACCTCGGACTTGATCTTGTCCGCGTCGGACTGGATCTCGCCGGCGAGCTTGTCGACCGATTGCTGCGCCTTCTGTCCGGAGGCGGTGTCCGGACGGCCGAGACCCTTGAGATCGTCGGCGAGCTGCTTCGTCGACTGCTGGAACTCGTTGACGGCGCTGCTCAGGCTCGACTTGTTGACGCTGCCGCTCCGGAGGTCGTTGCCGGTCTTCCGGACCGAGCTCGTCCAGGTAGTGATCGCCGAGCACACGCTGTTCGCCCAGTCCTCGGCGGGCTTCGTGTCCGAGCTCGAGCTCTTGCCGCCCCCACCGCATCCGCTCGCGAGCAGGACTGCGGCGAAGACGGCGGCCAGCGCGGCGAGCCTCGTTGTCGAGACGGCCATGCGGTGAGTGTCCTCCTCGACGGCCTGCCGCGTCAAGGAGGTGGAGCGGCCGACCTCAGGCCGCCTGATGGGCGGCCGCTCCGGGGGGAGAGTCGCCACGCGCCCTGCGGCGGAGCGACCTGGGCGATGCCACACGTGGACGACGGCCTCCGCCCGACCCCATGGCGTCGCGCCCCGTGCCCTCCTGGACGAGGAGCAACGCCGAGCGGAGATCATCGCGCAGACGCTGCAGTCCGTCGACGTCGCCGCGCCGTTCGAGCTCAGCGAGCGCCAACTCGCAGGAACCCAGTGCGCGCTCGAGGCGAGAGCGGTTCGTCTCGAGGTCGATCGTCCGCTGACGGAGGTCGAAGTCCACGACATGATGGTCGCCGACGATCCCGCGTCGCCGCGTGACCCGTCTGCGTCAAAGCAGTACGGGGTCGTGGCCGGCGACTGGCGCACGAGCCGATTCGCGAGCTCGCGCCTCGCGGATCAGCCGGCAAGCGGCGTCCCTTGAGCGTCGCAGGGAATCCTGAGCTTTCCGCCGACAGCTGCCGCCTCCTGGTCGAGGACCCGGATTCCTCGCTCCATCGCGACGGGCCGGAGTCCACCGACGCCGGCGTGGTAGGGGTTGTCCAGGAACCAGAGAAGGAGCAGGGTCGACGAGATCACGATCGCCACGCCACCCATCATCGTCGCCTGCACGACCGCGCGCTCGGCGCTGTCGGCGAAGAACAGCATGAAGATGAAAATGACGGTCGCGCTGATGAACAGCACGATCCAGAGCGGCGCCGCGATCACCCCCTCGGCGCCGTGAACGCGATCCGACCTTGCACTCTCGCGGTCGGAGCGCTGGTCGAGCCACTTCGAGTAGGCGGCCTGCTCGGAGGCGGTTCGCGGCTCGACGGTCCGGAGCGTGCGGAACGTGGCGACTCCCCAGGGATTGACGGTGGCACCGAGGGTTCGTGCCTCCATCTGCGGCCACTCCTTGTGAATCACGGTCCGCGCGTAGCAGACCAGATCGCCTGAGAGGCTGGCACGAACGGCGACCGGGAAGAGCTGTGCGGTTTCGAACTGCTGCGCGACGATCTGCGCCTCCGTCTCGGCACCACTCCGCGCAGTGTCGAAGCTCTCGAACGCGAGGAAGACGACGAATCCCAACAGCACCGCGAACCCCGTCGCGAGCACGCCGAAGACCCCGGCCGCGCGATCTCCGTCCTCGAAGTAGCTCCCCGCCGGAGCTCGCCGGCGGACCAGCAGCATCGCCGTGATCGCGACGGCCGCGACGGCCACGATGATGAGCCCGGCCCAGAGGAGGTTCACGAGGTCGCCGCGGGATACACGGCTGGCCCCGCGACCGCTGGCATGCCGCCGACCACCGGTGCATCCTGACGCAACGGCCCGACGGGCGAGTGACCATCGCGTGCGCCGGGTTGCCCGCGTACCGTCGCCTTCCAGCCCGGTGCGGCGCGTTCAGCCGGTGCGGCCTTCAGGATTTCCCCGTGTTCTTCTTCAGGCTGACCAGCTGGGAGCTCGGACTGCTCATCCTCGCCGTCGTCGGGACCGCGACCTTGGTGGGGTTCGCGATCGGCAAGTACCTGCGGGAGCATTCGGCCACGCTCCGCGAGCCGTTCGGGGTTCTTCAGGCGGCGCTGCTCGGGATCGTCGGCCTGATCCTCGCCTTCGGTCTCTCGCTCGCCGTCGGGCGCTACGAGGATCGGCGTTCGGCCACCGTTGCCGAGGCGAACGCGATCGGAACGACGTATCTCCGGGCGCAGTTGATCGCGGAGCCAATGAGGAGCCGATCACTCGATCTGTTGCGCAGTTACACGACCCTCGCGGTGAACATCACGAACGAGGTTCCGAACAGCACGTCGATGCAACGGACCACGGCTGCTCAAGGCGTGCTCCAACGCCGCCTCTGGCGGCTCGCCGGCCAGGCGATCGACTCGGCTCCGGTTGCATCCGCACCGCGCCTCTACGTCGACAGCCTCAACACGACGATCGACGATCAGTCGGCGCGACTGTCGTCCCTCAACAACCGCGTGCCGGGCGCGGTCCTCGGTCTCGAGGTGATCGGCGCCGCGGTTGCGCTTGCGCTGCTCGCCTTGCACATCTCGATCTTGGGGCGCGGACTCTTCGCGATGATGGCCGCCGCCGCGCTCGTGACGTTGCTGCTGCTGGTGACCTTCGACCTCGACCGGCCGACCCGAGGCTTGATCAAGGTCCCGTCCACACCGCTGGTGTCGGTGCGAGCGTCGATGGCCCTCCCCCCGGCCGCGAGCGGACCCAAGCCCTGAACGGCGGCTAGATCCGCCTGCGGCGCCCCGGTGTGACGGCTGCAGCCACTACCGCCGTCCTCGCGACCGGCGAGGGGCCGGGCGAGACGGCCTTGGCGACCACCGCGGTCTTTGCAACCGGCGCGCCGATGACGCCGACTCTTCCTCTGCGTGCCGCTCTCAGTGGCATCTCAGTCTCCTTCGGTCGCAGGCGCTTCATCGGCCTCGATGGAGGCGATGATCGCCTGGATGGGAATCCGTCCGTTGGCAATCAGCTGGCCGCCCGAGCGTCGCGCCGCCGAGGCGAACGGCGCAGCCCACAGGTTCTCCCAGATGAGCACTCCCGCAGTGCTCCCGGGCTCCATGGCGGCGGCGAGATGTACGACGTCCTCTTCGGCCAGCAGCTCCGCCAGCTTCGCCTCGAGTGCCTGCAGTTCGCCCAGGTCGTCGAGGTCGGAGAGCTCCATCGCCTCGACGGAGCCGTCCTCGTCCTTGACCAGGATCAGGACGTCGATCAGCCGAATGGTTCCGGCGTTGACGAGCCTGACCAGCTCTTCGGTCATCTCGCCCGTGAAGTTGCTCGCTCCGGCTGGAAACTCGACGACGATGTAGTCGACGGGACCCAGTGAGTCGAGATCCGTCTCTTGAGTTGGCGCCTCAGTGGTGGCGTCGGTCATGAAACCCCCTTCGGGCTGCGTGTGTGACTGTCCGTGATTCGACCCATCGTGATTCAGGCGAGTGCGGGCCCGGTCCTGTCCGAAACCATGTAGGCGACCAGCAAGGCCGCCGGAAAGAAGATCAGGCTGAAGATGAAGTAGCCGAAGAAGCTATGGCCTTTCCGCGCTGCAACACGGGCCGGCCAGAACGCGATCGCGATCCAGATCACGACTGCGAGAAACGTCCAGAGCCACACTCCACTTGCTGCGAGAACCATCAGGTCACCTCCGGTTGTAGTGCGTCGCGCTCGTGCCTGTCACTGCCGCGCCATCGCGACGCGCAGACGCTCGTCGGGCGTGATCAGGTGGTCGGCGTCCTCGGCGTCTTCGCCGAGGTCGATCTGCACCCAGTTGACGGTGCCGGTGAAGACGCTCTCCTCGCCGGCATAGTCGTCGCTGACCGGGGATGCGGTGTCGCGTCCGACGTCGGCCGTCTCGTCCCCCGAGAAGATCATCGGCACGGTTCCCTCGACACGGCCTTCGCCCACCTCGGCCCCGTCCAGGTAGAGCGTGACCGCGCCGCCCTTCGCAAGGCCGCCGCCGTCATAGGCGAACTCCATCCGCACCTGGTGCTCCCCGGGCGGGATCGCGGCGTCGCCCTCGACCTTGAACCGCTGCAGGCCGAGCAGGTTGTAGCAGTACTTCGGACGCCCGTTCTGGGCGTACAGGCTCCAGCCGGCGAACGCACCGCCCTGCGCGATGATCACGCCCTCCGCGCCGGTTTCGGGGACAACGATCTCGGCCGTGACGGCGTGGGACTTGTTCTTGATGTTGAGAACACTGCTCTCCGTGAGGCGGCCCATCCCGCCGAAGAGCAGCTGCGAGTTTCCCTTCACGAGCTGCGGCCGGCCGACGAGCTCGGCGTTGAATCGTTCCACCCGCCGGTCGTCGAGCGGGAGCACGTTGTTCTTGTGCGCCTCGTCGAGCCAGCGTTGCTGCAGCTCGGCCAGCTTCTCGGGCATCTCGGCTGCGAGGTCGTGGGCCTGGCTCCAGTCGCCCGGCTCGTAGAGCTCCCAGACGTCCTCGTCGAACGGAGGCAGCGGCGCGCCCATCAGCCAGGGGATCGAGTGGCGCGTGACCGCGGTCCAACCCTGGTGGTAGATGCCGCGGTTGCAGAACATCTCGAAGTACTGCGTCTCGTGGCGGTCGGCCGCCGAGGCGTCGTCGAAGGAGTAGCGCATGCTCACGCCGTCGATAGGGTGCTGGTCGACGCCGTCGACCCGAGTCGGGTGCGGAAGCCCTGCGGCCTCGAGGACGGTCGGGGCAACGTCGATCACGTGGTGGAACTGGCTGCGCACCTCGCCCTTCGCCTCGATGCCGTTCGGCCAGTGGACGATCGTCCCGTTGCGCGTGCCGCCCCAGTGCGAGGCGACCTGCTTCGTCCACTGATAGGGCGTGTCCATCGCGTGAGCCCAGCCGACGGCGAAGTGGTTGTACGCGTTGGGGGTGCCGAACTCGTCGATCCGGGAGGCCATGAACTCCGGCGTCTCGAGCGCGGCCGCGCCGTTCAGCATCATGATCTCGTTGAAGCTGCCGTTCAGCGAGCCCTCGGCGCTCGCGCCGTTGTCGCCCACGATGTAGTAGACGAGCGTGTCCTCGAGCACACCGAGGTCGTCGAGCGCGTCGACCAGCCGCCCGACGTGGTGGTCGGTGTGCTCGAGAAAGCCGGCGTAGACCTCCATCTGTCGAGCGAGCACCGGCTTCAGCTCGTCCGGCATGTCCTCCCAGGCCGGAATCTCCTCGTGCCTTGCCGTCAGCTCAGCCTCGGGCGGGATGACCCCGAGTTCCTTCTGTCGCTGGACGATCTCCTCGCGCAACGCATCCCAGCCGCCGTCGAAGCGACCCTTGTACTTGTCCGACCACTCGGTCGGAACGTGGTGCGGAGCGTGTGTCGCTCCCGGTGCGTAGTAGACGAAGAACGGCTTGTCCGGCATGAGCGACTTCTGCTGGCGAACCCACTTGATCGCCTTGTCGGTCATGTCCTCGGTGAAGTGGTAGCCCTCCTCGGGCGTCCTGTCGGGCTCGACAGGAGTCGTGCCCTCGTAGATCGCCGGGTAGTACTGGTTCGTCTCCCCGCCGATGAAGCCGAAGAAGTACTCGAACCCTCCGCCGCCGCTCGGCCAGGCGTCGAACGGGCCCATCGGGCTCGTCTGCCACACCGGCACCTCGTGGCACTTGCCGAATTGCGCCGTCGAGTAGCCGTTCAGCAGCAGTGTCTGCGCGAGCGGCGCACAGGTGTTCGGGCGGATCGAGTCATACCCGGGTGCCGACGTCGCGAGCTCGGTGATGACCCCCATCCCGACGGTGTGATGGTTGCGGCCGCTCAGCAGAGCGGCTCGCGTGGGAGCGCACAGCGCCGTCGTGTGAAAGCGGTTGTACTTCAGGCCGTTCGCGGCCAGGCGCTCGGCCGTCGGTGTCGCGCACGGTCCGCCGAACGCGCTCGAGGCGGCGAACCCGACGTCGTCGAGCAGGACGACGAGCACGTTCGGCGCGCCGGGCGGCGGGTGCAGCGGCTCGATCGGCGGGAACGTCGCCTCGGGATCCTTGGCGTCCAGAGGCAATTCGCCCTCGTAGGGACGGTCCGGGATCGGCAGGACGTCACGGGAGATCGGGTCAGACACCTATTCGCTCCTCTCGGCGCGGCTCGGCTTCAGCCCCGCGGTCGATGGGTGGCGGTCAGCCGTCGCCAGATCGAGCCTGGCATTGGGCACAACCGAGCGCATCACCCCATGTGAATGACCACGCCGACGACGCCGGCATACGAAGAGACCACCGGCGGGTCGTTCTGATGCCGGGGAAGGGACTCGAACCCTTACGCCCGCAGCGCGGACACCTGGGTCGTCGAGCAGGTGGATGTAGAAGCCTGCTGGAACAGGGTCGAGGCAGGTATGCCGGAGCGTGTGGAGGCATCCGGCCCGCTCAGGCGCGGTTGGTTGGTGCATGATCAAGCAATGCCTGTAGAGGCGATCCATCTCGGTGCTCCTCGTAAGCGGGACCTGCGGACGGTTGAGTCAGTACGAGCAGTTGCCGGAAAGGGGCTCGAAGGCGACCGTCACTTCCATGCCGACGGGGCCGCGTCAGGCCAAGCGCTGACGCTCGTTTCCGCCGAGGTCGTCGACGGCGTTGGACTACTGCCGGGAGAGACTCGCCGGCAGGTGACCGTACGCGACGTGGATGTGAACAGCCTCGTTGGCAAACGCTTCCGGGTCGGCGAGGTCGAGTGCCTCGGTGTGGAGCTCTGCGAGCCGTGTCGGCATCTGGAGGAGATGACGCGGCCGGGGATCATCAAGGAGCTCGCTCATCGGGCAGGGATCAACGCCGACATCCTCGTGGGTGGCGTCATCCGCGTCGGCGATCCAATAGTCGAGCTCTAGGCGCAAGTCGCTCGCCTGGGCCAGAGTCCCGGAAGTCACCCGAGCGTTGAGTAGCCTCGGCTAGCCGTGCAGGGACAACTGACGCTGACAATGCTGGCGGGCGTAAACAGCTCGTGGTCGCTCACACGGCTTGCGGAGCTGCTGGACTAAGAGACGTGAGCGAGGCCCGACTGATGCTTACCTGCGGGTTGCCCGGGGCGGGTAAGACCGCGCTCGCAACGCATCTAGCCGCGGACCGGAGCGCCGTGCGCCTCACGAAGGATGAATGGCTCTCGGCTCTCGGCTCTAGCCCTTGGGATACGTCGGCCCGGGAGAAGGTCGAAGGCGAACTCTGGCGCCTTGCCCAAGAAATCCTGCGCTTCGGTCTGAGTGTCGTCCTCGATTTTGGGCTCTGGGCGCGGATCGAACGTGACGAAATGCGATCCGCGGCTCGTGCCCTTGGTGTCGCCGTCGAACTGCACTTCCTTGACGTGGCTCCTGACGAACTCTGGCGACGTATCGAGGCCCGAAACTCGCGGCCACCCTGGGACCGCTACCCGATCCGCCACGCCGACCTCGACAGGTGGCTGACCATTTTTCAGGCGCCCGATGCTGCCGAGCTCGCTTTGTTCGACTCCCCGCCAGACTCAAACTGAGCCACCACCAACGGCTAGCTCGGCCGTAGGGCGTTCCCCACAGCGATTCAGACCCCGGCCACAGCGCCGTCGCCTGCGCCAGGGTTCGCGAATGTCACTGGACGTTCGGTCTGTGAGCTCTTCCTACCGGTCAGGTCGACTCAGCGCCGGCTGTTCCGGCGCACTTGGGCGAGGACCTCTGCTCCGTCGTTGATGCTGCGCACCGCTTCGGCCAAGCCGTTCCCCCCGGCG
>Ga0207665_10000470_pt1 | contig 27437 bp, 25 predicted proteins | sample LARL112metaG_FD_184351 | JGI IMG/M metagenome (GOLD analysis project Ga0207665, IMG submission 184351) | Corn, switchgrass and miscanthus rhizosphere microbial communities from Kellogg Biological Station, Michigan, USA - LAR L11-2 metaG... | ecosystem: Host-associated > Plants > Roots >... | reverse complement strand
ATCGAATACAGGTTCCTCATTCTCATATAGAAATGATATGGATTGAACCGGTGTTCTGCATATTGAAAAATTATCAACTCGAAATTACTATTTTGTACAATTATAATACATCAACCGCTGTTTCAACAAAGAACGGTTAATCTGTTATTGTAATCCGTCAAATATGAAGACAGACTAAGAGCGTTTCCGAAAAGTAGTTGATAATTGTTGAGTCTTAGGCATACTAGGTTTGGACAATAAAGCTAAGCCATACTACACCACCTTATGATTCATAGTGATATCCAAACTCACTGAAAAGTTTTTTAGACTTGCTTAGTAGCAACCTAGCTGTCGATACCTCTATTTCTTAGCTCTTTGTCCTCTCTTTCCGACTTCTGATGCTCTCTAAGAGAATCAATCGTATCAAATTCCTGCCCACATTCTTCACATCTTATAAGTTCGCTTGAAGACATACTTTTGTTCTTATAATGTAGTGGCTTCAACGGATTAAAATCTTCCCTAGATAGATGAGGTTTCAAATTCACTTGACGTATAGAGTATACTGCCGCTTTTAGTTTGAAAGGTTTCGATGGTTATTTACATTTAATTTTGTGTTGATAAAAGTAGTTATGTTGACTACAGCGCCTATAGGATGGAAACCTGGACTAACTTTACTTTTATTTTAATTTGCTCTTCTATAGTGCAATGTGCATTTGGTGTTATCCATAATCCACCCACACATTACCATATTTTAAGGCAACATCTTCTACCACGTCAGCAACATCAGCACAGCGATCAAGTGCGCCGTCAAAGGTTTCATAAATTTCTTTTAATTTTATTATTTCGAGGAGCTTTATGTGCAACGTTTCTGGAATCCCACGACCTTCATTTGCTTAATCTTGTACATCAAGATGCATTTTATGAAGAAAGCGTAAGACCTCTATCGACGTAGATTGTTGGTGATTCATTATTGAAAATAAAAATACAATTGATGAGTTTAAATATTGTTAGTAGGTATGACAAATTTTTATGGCTATGCTACTAATAATAACCATGAAATAATATTCTGCTGTGAACACAAGTTTGTTTCTGGATCAATACAGCAATTTTAAACATTTTAAATTTACAAGAACTTGAAAACCTAATTGAGAATAGAGCATTAGAGTCATTTTCAAAATTATAATTCACTACCTGCTAATTTTATCACTCAAATGTCACTTGTTGGGACTTTTCTGTCACATGTGATCGCACGCGGACAGACTATCACTGATCCAAAACCACCGGAAACATTTACTGCGCCTTGAAAGTTAATAAGTATACAAATCTTAGCTTTTCCAAGGCATGACTGTAACGGCAACAGATCCTGAGGTAAAGATCATTCTTGATTCACTAGGTTACTCATCACTTTATCCACCGCAAGAATTAGCTCTTTCCAAAGGCCTTTTAGAGAGCAGGAACTTGCTTATTACTACGCCTACAGCGAGTGGTAAGACACTGATTGCAGTAATCGCCGCAATAAAGCCAATTGAAAAAGGTCTGAAGGTTGTTTACCTTACTCCATTAAGGGCAATAGCTACAGAAAAATACCACTATCTTCAAGTTCTCCAAAACATCGATATAATTGATAAAAGAATTCGAATCAGAATTGCTACTGGCGACTATGATTCTTCAGGAATGGAAGTATCAAATGCAGATGTTATAATCCTAACAAACGAAAAAATGGATTCTGTTATACGCCATGGTGCCGAATGGATTGCCGATGTTGGACTTTTTGTAACCGATGAAGTTCATTTACTTGGTGATAAAGAGCGTGGTCCTACACTTGAAATGATACTAACCAAGATACGTAAAATGTATCCACAATCACAGATATTAGCATTAAGTGCAACAGTTGCAAATTCTGAAGATATTGCAAAATGGTTAGGATGTGAACTAATTCAAAGTAACTGGAGACCAACCAAGCTAGTAGAAGGAGTATATGAACATGGCACAGTTAATATGAATGATGGAAGTCAGTTCAAAATTGAAACCTCTGCTATTTCATCTTCTGCAATAGATATTGCGATTGACTCTCTTGATAACGGTGGACAGGCGATAATTTTTGCTGAAACACGTAAAAGAGCATCTTCGCTTGCTGTTAAGGCGGTCGAAGGCGTCTATAAACGACTTGATAAAGCTACCAAATCAAATGCTGCTGAAGCATCGTCCCAAATACTTAAGAACGGAGATGATACCGAACTCACAAGGACTCTCTCGCAAGTCGTAGCAAAAGGCGTGGGTTTTCATCATGCCGGGTTAGGACAAACAAGTAGAGAAATCGTTGAGGAATCATTTAAGAGTGGCATAATCAAAATATTGACCGCTACTCCAACGCTTGCGGCAGGAGTTAACCTTCCCGCAAGACGTGTTATTCTAGCCAGTATTTTAAGATATGATCCTGACTATGGTAGGAATATACCCATTAGTGTTCTGGAGTACAAGCAGCTCTGTGGTCGGGCAGGTAGACCAAAGTATGATAGTTTTGGCGAATCTATCATCATAGCTGAATCTGGAGTCAATGCACAAGAGATCTACGACCATTATGTCTTAGGTAATCCTGAACCTCTACGCTCTCAAATGACTAACGATAAATCTATTAGAGTTCATCTACTCAGCACTATAGCAACTATTCCTGGAATGAAAAAATCCGAAATTTATGAGTTATTTGGGAGTACATTATTTGCCCAACAATATAGAAAAGCGACAGTAGATTTCAAAGTTGATACGGCGTTAAGTTATTTAGAGTCGGAGGAGCTTATCAAATCAAGGAATAGCAGATATATTGCAACTGATTTTGGAAGACGGAATTCGCTGCTTTATATTGATCCAGTCACTGCAGTAGAGTTTAGAAAAGCAATCCAATCAATCCAACGGCAGACAACTGACGTAAATAACGATAATAAATACACGCTAGGTTTCCTACATCTTATTACTAATAGCCCTGACTTTTATCCAAAACTATCATTACGAAAAAAAGATGTTGACGAATTGATTACAATATTCCAAGAACATAGTAGCGAGCTATTCTATCAAATAAATGAGTATGAGTGCTCAAGAAGCCTAATAGCAGTTTATAAGTGGATTAATGAAACTAGTGATAGAGTACTAAACGACAGGTTTGGGATTGAACCAGGTGATATGCACAGAATAGCTGAGAATAGCGAGTGGCTAGCTTACTCATTATACGAGGTTTCCAAAGTAATTAAACGTGAAGATTTGCTAGGATCACTATACAAGCTTAAGATTCGAATAAAATATGGTATAAAAGAGGAACTATCATCACTTGTTACGCTCGAAGGTATTGGCAGAATACGAGCACGAGCTTTGTACGATGCTGGTCTTACAAACATAGGAAAAGTTACGAATACGTCAGAATCAAAACTATCTGCCATTCCAAAAATTGGGCCCACAGTAGCAAAAAAGCTCAAACAGCAACTAAGAAGCCATTCAATACGACACAGATAGTGCTTACCGGTCCTGCTGCTAATCTGTTGAACGAGGATAACCAATTTATCATATCTATCTGGTATTTCACGATTCGGTGTCTAGTGATAACTTGTAAGATGGTATTAGTTTTCAACTTTCTGTTCTCCCCTTCTCTAAATGTGATAACTATGGATTCTGGTTTTCGGGATTTACGTAATACCCAATATTACCAATTTGAAGGTGTACGGTTACATGCATGATATAGAGATATTAACCTCTATCATATTTGAGGTAGTAGTAACAAATGCTGGAGTTGTCCTCGGGAAATAATATCCTAATTTATGGAACGATTGTTTCTGTCATTTCTTTCTTTGCTACGTTATTTGGAACACCTAAAATAATCAATTTGTTGATAGCAAAAGGCGAGATAGTACAAGATTATCATAAACCTGAGAAGCCCAATGTTCCAAGACCAGCCGGACCGGTATTAGTAATAGCGATTGCAGCGGCTGAAATTGTCCTTTATTTGCTGACATTCAAAATTAAAGTCATTGCCATTTTACTCACTGCTATAATCGCATTCATCGTGGGATTCACTGACGATAGAAAAGTGATGCCAGGATGGTTCAAACCTGTCGCCCTAATAGGGGCAGCAATTCCACTGATAGTTTTGGGAGCTCATGGAAGTCATCTTAACTTGGTATTTGGCAGAGTGGATATTCCATTATTATACTTACCCCTGATAATGATCATCATTCCAATTGCTGGTAACACTATTAATTCCATTGATGTCTTAAATGGAGTAGCTAGCGGATTCGTAATGATTGCTATGATTCCACTTTTAGTCAGTATAGCTATCTTTGGCAGCAGTGAAGTGTTCATCGCTTCACTTCCTTTACTTTTTGCAACAGTTGCTTTTTATAAATATCATAAATTTCCAAGTAGAATATTTCCAGGTGATTCCGGTACTTTACTGATTGGAGCAATGTATGGCGCGATCGCAGTGGCAGGGAATTCTGAAGTTATTGGAGCTATTGCTCTCTTACCAGCGGTAATGAATTCTTTTCTATTTCTTTCAAGTGTCAAAAAAATTGTTGAACACAGACAGGTTAAATCACGACCTACAGTTCTGATGGATGATTTCAAGTTAGTAGCATCAAAAGAAAAGAAAGCACCTACTACACTGGTAAGGCTAATCCTTGCAGATGGTCCGCTTTCAGAAAAAGAGATTGGCTATCAAATATTCAAACTGGCGGCATTTACTTCCTTTCTCGCCTTTATTTCGATTATTATCCAATATCATTTCCTATCATGAATCTTTGCAGGAGATGTATTATCATAATGTAGATAATCATGATAATGGTAAATGTAAATTGCAAAAATTATTGAGTTAAATGCATCAAGTTCATGGCTATGCTTCGATAAGCCCTACACCTGTTATTCTTTATCAGCTGTATAGATTTCTTTGAGCATTGAATAACCACGCTCTTCTAGAAAAGACCAGCTTTTGCCACAAACTGTACAACCTATATGCTTGTCACTTGAAGAAAATTCAAGCTCATAATGGCTGCAGCGGATCTGAAACTCGTGTTTTAGAGACTCCATTTGTTTGAGAGTTTCTATATGCCTGACAGAATTTTCCGCCAATATAAGATATATTTATTTAATTCCTCTTTATCAATGTTCTTAACTAACTGCCTCGAGTCCATAACTGCATCGCATTTAGACGATTCTAATTCCTACTCATTCACTTTTGTACGTCAAACGTACAGGAAAGGACTCAAGGAAACAGTGATGTTGTTGCTTTGCCATATATTTTCTCATTGGCTGGTTGGGAAATCAAAGACTTTATCTGAATACAGCATTGGAGAAATTTGAATCCCTTCTGAGTAGTCTTGTAAATTGAATTATCTTCACTATCTTTATCGGTACTCAGCAAGCTGTGGGAAACAAGTGTGTGAAAATAGAATTTCATTTGTTCTGAACTTAAATTGGCTCTATACATTATGTGCGTCTTCTTTACTCCCCCATCAACAGCAGAAGCGAGTATGTCATATATAATATCGACTTTATTTCTATTTTTAAGTTCGTTATTCATATTAACTCCCTCAAATAGTGTAGTTATCACTCAAATAAAGGTATCAACTAAGTGCTAGATCCTTCCTTGATATGTCTTATTTCAGTAGAAATTGCAAGTTGAAAAGATTGCGCACGGAAAGAAGGAATTGGAAAGCATTGTAGGCGAGCTTATGGTGCTCATAAACTACAGCAAATAGAAATAAGTAAAGTCGTCAACTGGTTTTTCCTCCAGGAATACCGCTCAATGGATTGGTAGATAGTTGTTACATAAACCGGTATTGCAGCGGACAAAGGTTTCTATTCGATATTTGTTTTGTGTCTGTTATTATTGAGTGAGTATAACGAAATACAGATATGCTGTTTTAATATCTCCATTTATTAAGGCTTGAAAGAAAGAATTAAGTTATATGCTGAAATAGTGTTTGAAAGCCTTATATTCTAACATCTTTTTATAGCAGAATATGAAACGCATAGAAGCTGTTATCGCTAGCGAGAAGGTTCTAGCCGTGAATGAAGCATTGAAGAAAGTTGGAGTGGGCGGATGTACTGTTCTTGATGCTAAAGGTAGGGGCAAAGGAGAAAAGCCTATCGTTGAAACTAGCAGAGGGACGGGAAGATTCACCTCCGAATTTTCAGTTAGAGCAGATCTTGTCATAATAGTGGAAGATTCAGAGGTAGACAAAATCATTAATACGATAGTACAAACGGTAAGCACTGGTTCAGCAGGTGATGGTAAGATTTTTGTATCCTCAGTCAGTGATGCAATTGACATAGGTACAAAGAAAAGAGGGGAAGTAGCTATAGTTTAACAAACACTAATAGACACAATAACATCCATTCTACATATTATTTCTTGTAAAGAATTTTTTGGTCTCTCCGAATGTCAATACTTCTGCCGCAGCTATTTTTACAACTATAGGTAAATCATATACGACCTTTCCTATAGATAGGCAATGTCGCTGAGGCAAGGTCTTGACTATTGACCTGATAGTTTCATTATCTGCTAAGGACACCTTCGATATTTTGTCCAGATCTGTGTCATTAGTAAAATTAAACAGAAATATATTATCTACTTGCCGGTAAATTCCATCACCTATAGCATCTGGTTGGTTTGTGATGAATGTAGTATAGATTCCAAAATGCCTCATTCTTGTGACAATATCTTCCCAATATGTGTCCCTAACGTAAAGATGGGCTTCTTCTGCAAACAGAAAGATAGGAGGAATTATGACTTTCTCAAGTAGGTCAACTATTTTACTGAGAACCACTTCTACAATCATCCTTCTCACAACAGGTGTTGCTTTGCCCATACTAATTACTATTACAGCACCCTTGTATTTTTGTGAGATCACCTTTTCAAATCTCAGCCCGTCTTCATTATCATCAACTGAAAATAAACGCGATGATTGAATCACATGATATCTTGAAATGAGAGCGTCCCGTACAAGTTCATTGATATTCCATGTATTAATCGCGTTGCCCAAAGATCTGATCTCTAGAGTTTGTTTGTTTTCAAGCGAATCCCAGATTCTGAAGAATTCACGTAATGAGGCAGCTGGCATGTCAAGCGCATTTTTAAGCATATTGGATATGGCAGCCTTACCACAGTAATCAAGTGAGAATTTTAAACCATTTCCAGGTTCAAATACCATGATTTGTTCCTGAATTGAAGATGGAGAGCCATCTTTATTCCATGCCAATCCACCATATTCATTGTTCAAATCAAACACAATGACAAATGCCCCGTGTTGGACTAATGTCTTCACAAGGATCTTGGAAAGGTGGGACTTGCCAGATTCTTTCTTTCCAGTAATGATATTTAATTTACCATCAAGATCCTCGGCATAGACTTCAAAATCTTCGCTATCTGTTCCAGCTTTACCTATTGGAATTGGAAAAACCCCTTTTCTTTCAATTAGCAAATCCAATTCAGAAATCTTTAATCGTCTCACTTTAGAGTATACTCTTGATGGTAGCCATGTGACATCATTAGATAGTTTATTTGATAAATCTATGGCAGCCCTTATCTTAGCTCTGAACACCCTTGCATCTCTTATCATCTTAGAAAGATTACTGATATTGAGGGGATCATGTAGGTTTTCTGTACTTGATGCAATCACCACTTCATCCTTTACAATATCTTCTATTAAAGACTGAGAGGAAAGGTACTCTTCATCGTAGATCTGAACAACCATCTTTCTTCTTGCTTTTTCGTCTTCAATTATCAAATAGTCGCCTTTGCTGGCTACCTCTGTTTTCATTGCAAGCATAACTAATTCATTGCCATTTTTCGACAGGATCTTCATACCGGGATTGACCCAAGTAAAGTTTTCCGGATATCCTCAGAGACAAGCTCTATGACATCACAGTTGCTTAATACGTGACCCTTAAGACAGGATATCTCTGTGTTAGTGAAAATAGAGATATGGTGTGCAAGTTGCAATGTTTCAGGATAGCCATGCACCATCGAGTCATTTCCAAGTAATTTTCCAAGTGATTCATCTTTATCAGAATTAGGAGTAACAACATCAACACGCAATACAGGGCTATTGTTACTGCTAAATTTTACAAGAAGGCTATTACCGATCGTATTTCGAACCAAGCTTTTCACGATTAAGTCAACATCCATGTATGCTGGAACTCGGATCTTTGTAAGAGGATTTGAGATCCTATCGAGAATCTTAAACCTTGTATTCTTGCTGATTCCAATCATGGAATTTTGTTGGAGCGAGCAATTTTCTGCGACAGTTTTAATGTTCTGACTTCTGTCCTCTAACAATGATGACTTCAATGATCCATCGACAAGGAGTATAGATTTACTAAGGCGTCTGGAAAGTTTCATTTGGATTGCTCTCTCAACGCGTAACCTGATCATTCGTTTTGCAAAATCACTGTCTGCTAAGATAAGTTTGGCTAACCTGTGATCAATTTCAGAATTTCTAATAGTTTGCTCACTCAAGTAAAATAGAATTGGACCAATTTTGAAATGCATTAGCGCATGACCGCCTATAGAAATTGCAACTCCACTCTTCACACCATAAAGGGAACCCTCTTCAGTCTCAGCAATTTGGATCGTGCTAGAATCGATTGCAGATACCATAGTATTACCCACAATTGGCTGAATGGTTGTCATCGGCGTTGTACAATAAGGACTCGCATTGATTCCCCAGCCCTCAACCGGCAGAAGATTTTTCGCATCTCTAGTAAACATGATCTTTTTCCCTTTAAGTGCATCCTTTATGTTGGGCGATAAACCCTGGTTTAAGGATCGTTCAAATACACACTCAAATTCATTAGGGTTGATTCCACATGTTCGAAGGTTTAATTGTCCAATCATGTTGTTCAACAATATAATTTTAATCTTCTTTATTAATGTTGTGCATCATGTTCAATATGTTCAGCAACAAGTTTATCTGACGGCAAATTGTGAAGCTTATATATTCCTCTTATGAGCGAATCATTAACATCCTCCTCAAATGAAGTCAAGATTAAATTAAAACATCGTGACTGGGAGGTTGAAATAACCTGTATTGAGAGTAAGGTTAAACAGGTAGTAGAAGATGTTCTTTCTGGTATCGATATATCTACAACTGTTACTCAAGGTTTGAATACTCAGATTGCTGAATTTCAAAGAGAGATTAACTCTTTAAAAATGCAGATTAACCCAAAGGACATATATCAAACGCACAATGTAAATTTGATAGAGACGCGGCGCATTGATATGCCAAGGGGAGGAACAACCTGTAGAGGCATACTTGAAAAACTATGGTATGAAGGGTATTTTGGTACAGAAAAGCCGCTAGGAGAAGTTCATGAGGAGTTGTCAAGACGTGGATACAACTACGACAGGACCGCCGTATCCCATTCACTTACAGATATGGTAAGGGAAAGTATTCTAACCAGGATTGGAACAATGAGAAACTACCGGTATACTCAAAAGAGACCACCCTCTGAGTCACCATTATGATGGTGTTATAGAAGATATTGGTTTTGTTCTTTTAATTATAGTAGAGTTCAACCAGTGGATCCCAGATGTAGTAATTCTATAAGCGACGGGGGATCCAATTCCGTCTTTTGTAGTAGCTCTTACCACATGTCCTGCCTTTACCAACTCAGATAGTCTTGAGCTAGCTGATTTTGGATTGAGAGACGTACTAGATTGAATTTCAGACACTTGCATTGCATCATCTGGAACCTTGCCAATATCTTTTGCGATTTTTGATGCTACCAGTTGCAATGCAACCATTTCTTTATCAGAGAGCTTCTTCAATCCTGATTCATTTAAATCTGGAATTACTCTTGGACCCTCCGGAGTTATTTTAATTAGATTTGCATATATCTCAATAAGCTCAGTAGCCGCATAATTTAAAGAAATCTTTCTTGCCAGATCTATTGTTGGAACCTGTTTAGCTATGAAGGTAATGACGGATGTTAGGACCGAATCCACAGAGCCATTGAATTGTACCCTTACGTCTCCAATCGTTATCGATACGTTAATATTCACAGTATTTTTATCATTTTCAGACATTTTATCACCCAATGAGATGAAGGTTATTAACAGCTCCTCCTATATTCCAACTACAACTGCGGTTACGTTATATACACGTTCTTCTTTTAAAAGTAAAGTAACAGATAAACGTAGAGGAATTCTTTCAATACCAACAACCTTTCCTGATTCAATCATATTGACAATCTCAAATATCAGATTATTGGTAAACAATCTTTTATAAAATCTTTTTTAACTATTGGTGTACGTTATTGAAATCGAACGAAATAATTGTATAACAATCTCTTGCATAAGACCACGAGTATTTTTAGGATCCCAAGGAGTAATACGGCTATTAAAAATGATGATATGCTAAATTCAGCTATTTCAGATTAAGTAACCGCAAACACAATATAGAAGATAAAATCGTAAACTATCTATACTGGGTGTTAGCAAATTAAATCTTCAATTTCGGAAAAAATTCAAACGTATTACTCTTATATGAACTCTATTGTTGTAATGCATGATTTCTTTCTTGACAGGATTATAAAGTTAAAATCAAGGGAGGGATTTATTGACACATTAACTGAAAAGACGAAGTTTGGTGGCGGTAGTATCCGTGGCATTCCTACTGTTGATATCAAAGGAGGTAATGCGGTAAATATTGCATACTGTCTTGCTAGACTGGGTGTAAGGGTCACTCTTTTTACAATTTCAGATGAAATTGGTACATCTATGCTTAAACAGATGTTTTCAAAATTTGGAGAAAATGCAGATCTGCATATTATAAATGGAAAACATGGCCTTACTACGGCATTTGAATTTCTTAATGAAAAAAATGTTAAAGCAAATGTAATGGTAAGTGATATTGGAGATAATGTAAATTTTGGTCCTGAGCGGATTAATTCTGAAGATGACATAGAAATTTTGAGATATGCTGATGCGGTAGTTGTTGTGAATTGGGCTAGCAATTCGAAGGGAACTCAACTAATCGAACATGTTTTCAAAAACTCACCAAAAGCTCTTCACTTTATTGATCCTGCAGATATTGAAATCAGAAGAAAAGAATTTTATGATTTATTATCAACTATGAGCGATATTATTGATATTCTGAGCTTGAATGAAAATGAATGCAATTCTCTTGCCTATGCTGCAGGCTTGGATACCCTCATACCATCAAACAATTATAATTCGGCAGAGGTGAAAAATGCCGCAGCGAGACTTGCAGAGAAAATTGGAGTCACCGTTGATCTGCACACGAGAATAGGTGCCGCATGGTCTAACGGTAAAGAAACTGTATTTGCTAATGCAATCAACGTTGAAACAAAAACCCTAACTGGCGCTGGTGATTCTTGGGATGCAGCAGATATAATAGGATATTTGGCTGGATTCGATGCAATGGAACGATTAGTATTTTCCAATGCGTATGCTTCACTTTATATGGGAAATCCTTATGCAGAGCCAGCAAGTGTTAAAGATGTTTTTGAATTCTTAAAAAATTTGGATATTTAATTAAAATTGCATATTGAATTAATTGTTAATGGCATGGCCGGAAAGCCAAAGGACAAAAGTAGCTTTATAGATCAGTTAATACAATACTTAGCAGACTAGATGTGTAATAAAGCGTGTCGTTCTTAAAATATCGGCTAATGAGAATAAGAAGGATAACTAAAAACAAGGTCTACGTTCTATTACGTTACCTTTTATTTTTATATTTTAAGTTTAAGATTAAGTTCGGCTGGTATTGACAAACATCTGCATTGTGTAGATTTAACTTTTATTTCACACATCCTTCTTGTTTTAAAGACGCTCATTGCGGTTCTATTGTTGCGGGTGGTTTGCTTGAAACAGCATAGGTAACCCATGTCACACCTTCGACCTCGTTTGTAATTCTATCGCTAATCTTTTCAATTAATTCATAAGGTAGTCTGGTCCAGTCAGCAGTCATTGCATCAAAAGAATCTATGATCCGAATTATTACAATCTTGCCATAAACACGCTTGTCACCCAAGACTCCGACTGCCTTGTCATCGCCTACTGCCGCATACGCTTGCCATACTTTATTATATAAGTCAGCCGCCTCCAATTCTTCTTCTACGATCTTACTTGCATCTTTGGAAATACGTAACTTTTTGGCAGTCACTTCTCCAATTATTCTAACCGCTAAACCGGGACCCGGATAGGGATGTCTCTTTAAGAATTCATTTGGGACATGAAGCAATTTTGCAACCTCTCGAACTTCATCTTTGTATAAACTACTCAATGGTTCTAGGACTCTTAAATTGAGCCATTTTGGAAGACCGCCGACGTTATGATGAGTTTTAATTATTGCTGCTGGCCCCTTTGAAACCCCACTTTCAATCACATCAGGATAGAGAGTTCCTTGTGCAAGCCACTGAAATGGTCCATTCTTTTTTGCAACATTCACGAATACGTTTGCAAATTCTTCGCCTATCACCTTGCGTTTCTTCTCGGGATCGCTGACTCCTTTTAATCTCTGAAAAAACTGTTTCGCTGCGTCAACATAAATTACCTGAATTCCTAGCCGATTTTTGAAAAGTTGCATGACTAATTTTTCTTCATCATGTCTTAACAATCCATGGTTGACAAACACACAATGTAAATTATTGCCTATAGCCTTGTGTAACAAGGCTGCGACAGTAGTAGAATCAATTCCTCCGCTTACCGCACAAAGAACTTTATCATTTCGAACCTCCTTTTGAATATTCTCTGTAATCATTTCTATGAAACTCTCCATATTCCAGGTAGGTTTTGCGCTACTGATATTCTGAGAAAAATTCTTCAAGATCTCAGTTCCCTTGTCTGTATGAATCACCTCTGGATGAAATTGAATTCCATAGAATTTTCTCTCCTGATTCCCTATTGCAGCTGAGAAGGAGTTATTTGTATGGCCTAATATTTTGAAGCCTTCTGGTATCTTCTCTGCAGTGTCGCCGTGGCTCATCCAACATTTTGTTTTACTATCTAACCGGTTAAATAGATCAGATTTGTCATCAATAATTAGATCAGCACGTCCGTATTCTCTGCTTACCGATCTTTTGATCTTTCCCCCGAAATTATCTACAATCAACTGATGACCATAACAAATTCCTAAAATTGGATATCCCAATTGGAAGATCTCCTGGTCAGGTTTTGGTGAACCTTTTGAATAAACACTTGCAGGACCGCCAGAGAAAATTATCCCCTTTGGTCCTATCTCCTTGATTACTTTGGCTGGTGTGTTGTAAGGTAAAAGCTCACAATACACATTCCCTTCACGTATCCTTCTGCATATTAAGTGACTATACTGAGAACCAAAATCTAGGACTGCTATTTTGTCCATGTTATCATCTTATCTGCCAATCTTTTCCATCATCCTTGTAAAAACCCAAGTAGATGTATTAAATATCTCAGTAAGCCGTTCATTTTCTCTGTAATTGTTTATAACAATTCTTTTAATTAAACCACTACTGTCTTCTTCGATCTGATAATTGAATGACTCCGACTCTTCAATTTGACTGTTACTTACTTTTTCCGTATCCTTCGTTTTCATCCCTTCCAAAATTCTATTTAAGAAGAATGACTTGAAAGGCGGGGTATTAATATTGAGATCAATCCCTTCTGCAGGAGAAATTTCGACACTGCGCGGCGATATTTCAGCGTTGGCCAGTAACATATTGTCTTTAAGTCGTTTTAATGGCTTGGTTTCTCTGGATTTTATTGCATCGGTTTGTTGACCGTCAATAGCAAAACCCTCTGTGTTGTCGTTACTGGCATCCGCTGTAGCACTCTCCTGTCTCAAAGGGGTTGAAATTTTTGTGGAAGTATTATTAGATGTCTTTGCTCTTGGTAATAGAGTAGATGAAGAACCAAGACTAGAAGCAGCTTTAAAGCTACCCTGTTTTAAAAGGCTATCGATAAGTGAAAGAATAATACGCAACCTTTCAACTTCATCTTGTTTGTCAGAAATTTGTTTGATGAGCCATTCACGTATTTCAGCAGCACTTCTGACATCATCTTCAGAATAATTGGACATTTGCAGTTCATCTTTACATAAAATGATATAATAATTTTTCAGACCAGTATAAAGAAGGTAATAGAGAACACATACGGCACCAAAACCTATTTCCTATGAAGGAAACAGCCAGCTTAATTAAGTTGTTGATGTGGGTTTATGAGGTCATTAGCTGAAATAAAAAATTAAGCACAATGATATACATAGATCGGTAAAAAATAAGGCTAAACTATTGAATATGCTACTGTGTTTTTTGTGCATGAGCAGTTTCGCAAAGATACTCCATAATATAAGGAGGTTATTGTCAGAATACCTATTATTTCTCCAGCAGCGAGTTTCTTTGCTTCCTATAATTGCAACAGAATCTTGTGGCTTATTCATGCTTCGATGCCACCAAATTATACTATATCATTTTATTTTTCTTTTCGCGTTAAACCATTAATATAGCCTGTCTCAAGCATAAGGAGGGCATACAAAATATTTGCTATATGCGTTAGTACTATAGAATTAGCTACAAGATCACCTTGAACATTTGTTTCAGTTCTGTATGTTATTTCAGTAGAGTCCTCGCTCGATATTTTTAATTTGAAGGTTTCTTTGATCTGAAACTGTCCATCATTAGTCATTGTAGTAAATTCCACTTCATTATTCTTCTTATCTCCTGATAGAGTTCTTGTAACTCCAGTAAAGAATTCAGGAAAGAGCCGTTCTAAGCGCCTATCTTTAAGAGAACGATAAATCACATCAGATGGAACGCGCAGAGAAACTGATTTGAAGATTAATGACATCTCTTCTAATTTTATCATGCTGAGGTAGATAAGTATGAGACAGTCACAATTTGCTGAGCAAATTGTGATTGTAAAAATTAACACTAGCGTTGCGGCATAACAAAGACAATTGGCGATATTGTGCTCACAGGTTTGTACGGCTATAGATTATACAGAGGACCGTAGTAAAGGGATATTTGATGGTGATTGGCAATTTGTTTTAATATGGATACACTTCCTAAAATACAACCGCTGGGTTGAAGATCAAGCGGAATAGTTAGAAGTATCTAAACAATTTGTATATTCTATATGCTGCGCCACGTATCTCTGATGAGCTGCTGTTGCCCTAGTAGCGATGTTGCTGCTATTGTCTTAAGAGTATTAGAATTTAAAGATTTATCTTCTCTTCAATGTATAGCTTTTTGGTAGATGACATACTATAATCATCGATTTTAACATCTCAGTTTTGCTTCTTAGCTGTTAATCAATATCCTGCTTCCGCTTGCATTACATTAATTCAATTATTCTCCTCGATTATAAAACGGTTGAATCCTTTAATTGGCCTATTAGATGTATCGTAAAGCTGCGAACGAGATCGTTTCGCAAGCATCTCTAACAAACGCTTACCAGCTCTCATTTTTTTCTTTTTTAAGTCTATATCGGCTATTATTTCTTTTGAATACTTGCCAATATTATTATCCAGTTCCATTCCTACAAGAATGATTTCTTTGGCTCCAAATTCCTCTGCCAAAAAAACACATCTGTCACCGTCAGTAAAACCTCCAAAGTTATAGACGTTTTCAACAGGCATTACCTGTGTTGATCCAATAAGATGTCTGAATTTTGGGACTAGTTTTTTCAATTCGTTGATATTATCCCCATGGGCATGAACAACTAATGTTGCTCCGATTTTCTCTGCCTTTCGTAAAAATGATGGATTGCCATCCAAATCTGTGACAACGATATTTGGTTTGATGTTTCTTTCAATCAGAGCTTGCACTGAACCATTTGCAACTACATTTACAAAATTGGCATTCATTTCTATAAATTCGATATTCTTTTCCAAGCTAGGTCCTGCTGCTATAACCATTACCCGTTTTCCTGCAATTTTTCTTTGCAATACCATTGTATCCAAGGCTTTTCTCTTGATCATTCTAGATAACATATTTGCGGCTTCCTGATCCTTCTGAGTACTATAGCCAAATTGCCACCTAATGTTCTGATAATAAGGGAACCAATCTATGAACTTCATTCTAAGAATTACACACAGTGTTCTTTTGACATGACCTATAAACCATTTAGTATTGACGAACACCCCAGAACATGTTTCTTTTCATAAACAATCATATTTTCTATAAACGATTGCTATGTAAAAATACGGAATTAAAATGGTTTTACTCCATATCCATTCCGCCCATTCCGCCCATTCCGCCCATTCCGCCCATTCCGCCTCCCGGAGGAGGAGAAGGCGTTTTAGATTTGCTGGAGGCTATTACATCGTCTATTCTCAAGAGCATACAAGCGGCTTCAGTGGCAGACTTTATAATTTGTTCCTTGACAATGACTGGCTCTAGTACGTTCTGTTTGAACATGTCAGCAACTACAGTGTTTCTAACGTCAACACCAATCCATTTCGAACCTTTGCTCCCTTTTGCTCTTAATTCTGTCATAGTATCAATCGGGTCCATACCCGCGTTTTCCGCTAGACCCAATGGAATAGAGTCAAGTGCTTCGGCAAACTTTTGAACTGCCAATTGTGCTCTTCCCTCTAAATTACCTGACCATTGTTTCAATTCATTTGCAATATATGCTTCCGTAGAACCGCCCCCAGCAACTATTTCAGGTTTTTCAAGGACATCTTTAGTTACCATTAAGGCGTCATGTACAGAGCGGTCAGCTTCGTCAACTACTCGTTGTGATCCACCTCTTATAAGAACAGTAACTGCTTTCGGGTTCTTGCATCCTTCAATGAATACCCATTTGTCAGTCTCTACTTTGCGTTCTTCCACTAACTCAGCAGAACCGAGATCTTTGTCAGTCAGATCATCTAAATTATTTACTATCCTGGCTCCAGTTGCTTTAGTTAACTTGAACATATCGCTTTCCTTTACACGCCGTACCACTAGGACACCTTCCTTTGCAAGATAGTGTTGTGCTATGTCATCGATACCCTTCTGACACAGTACAACATTAGCACCTGCTGATATTATTTTATCAACCATAGACCTAAGCATCTTGTTCTCTTCATCCAAAAACATTTGCATCTGTTGGGGGTCATTAATACGTATTTCAGCACTCATTTCCGTCTTCTCGATTTCAAGCGCAGAATTGAGTAATGCTATTCTAGCTCCTTCAACACTCTTGGGCATACCTGCATGAACAACTTCCTTGTCAAGTACTATACCCTTTATCAGTTTTGTATCGCCCATAGATCCGCCTGCTTTCTTTTCGACCTTTATATTGTCTAGATCGATCTTCAAACCTTCATGATCTCCGATTTTTTCAGCTACTTGTTTTGTAGAATCAACGACTATTTGACTTAAAGATGGGCTATCGTCAGAAACTAGTTTAGAATCCATACTTGTCCTAGCAATCTTCTGCAACTGTTGCTTATCATTTACGTCTACTTTGACTGCAATCTTCTGCAATATTTTGAGTGCTTGCTCAGATGCAGCTGTATACCCGTCCACTATTACCGATGGATGGACGTCTTTATTGATTAACTCTTCAGCTTTTGCTAATAATGCACCTGTAAAAACAACAGAAGAGGTTGTTCCATCGCCAACTTCATTATCAACGGACTTTGCGACTTCAACCATCATTTTAGCCGCTGGATGCTGAACATCAATTTCCTTCAAAATAGTTGCGCCATCATTTGTAATTGTAACGTCACCCAGACTGTCAACTAGCATTTTATCCATCCCACGTGGACCAAGACTAGTCTTCACAATCTCTGCGATCAGCTTGGCAGCAGTAATATTGTTTTTTTGTGCGTCCCTGCCCTTGCTTTCTTTAGTTCCTTCTCTTAAAATTAATACTGGCATTCCGCCAGCGGTAGTTTGAACTGATGCCATCTCATATCACCTAGTAGAATATTACATGTTTTCTAATGCCTCTTTTATAGTTTTACACCTTAGTTTGCATTTCTAATTGTTTTTGCTTTTCAATGAATCTAGTTCTAAACTTAGGTATATTGATTACAAACCTCTCATGTCTTCCATCTCCAATCTTTTCTATTCTGTCAGATGCCTCAATATCAAACATAACTCGTCTCCCATTTACTAAAACAACTTCGGCTTTGAGAAACACTTCAGCTCCAACAGGCGTGGCAGCCAAGTGTTTAATTTCCACAAATGTTCCGACAGAATCCCATTCCCCATCAATTATAAATTGCTCTTTAAGAAGTAGCCTGCAAGTTTCTTCCATTTCAGAAATCATTGAAGGTGTTGAAAAGACATTCTCGCCTTCCCAAAGAAAACTTGTTGACTGATTTGAATCGATCCTAATTTTCCTCTCCTTTGTAGCACCGACTTTAGCTGTTAGAATCATCTTCATATTGAATGAAGAAAAGATCCTTTTAGGCTTTCTTCTTAGGAGATTTAGTCTTGTTTTTTAACATACACATCTCTTAAATCATGCTTCTTTTAGTTGAGTGATTACGTGTAGTTGTTGTAGGGAGTTTAAGATAGGTAATCTGTGTTTTTGCCTATCTACTATGATTCAAGGTAAGCATAAAGAATAGATAACAAATCAAGTAATAGCATACTAATATTTCATATACATGCTCGATAGAGTATTTCAATTGGATGGGGCCGTTGTCTAGCTTGGTATGATGCCAGCCTCGGGCGCTGGAGGACGCCGGTTCAAATCCGGCCGGCCCCACTACGTCAAATCTCAATGACAACCAATAGAGATTAAATCACTTACATCGAGCACAAAAGGCTTGTATAGAGGGAGGACATCATGCCATATATATTATTAAAACCTTAAGACTATGTAAGAGACCCTGTAAGTATTTGCAGAGGTAGATAAAATGAACCTCATCAATACAATATTTTGAGTTATACGTCTATAGGAGTCTTTTAATTTCTAGCTCTTCTTATATAGGTTTCATGAGCAAGGTATCCAAATCTAGTTAGGTATAAGGTAGATAGAGATCTGCCTATTGTTTGACCATCTTTTAGATTTAAATTATCCTAAAGCATTCAACACTTCAATGTCGGAAGCACAACCACAACAGAATCAACAGGTACAGAAAGAAGGAACTCATGACGCAATATACATAGGAAAGAAGCCTCTTATGGCATATGTCACATCGACACTCATTCAATTAGCCAACCAGCCTTCAGTGACAATCAAGGCAAGAGGTTTGAGCATCGGAAGGGCAGTAGACGTTTCACAGATCATCCTAAAGAGAATGGAGAATGCAGGTTACAAGATAGGCGACGTAAGAATTGGCTCCGAAACTGTTCAATCAGAGGATGGTAGAACTCGAAACGTTTCTACGATTGAAATCGAAGTAAAGAGAAGCTCATGAGGGCTCTCTGATACTTTTTGTTATTTATATATCCGATGTTTTTGATTTAAAAATTGAGAAGATACGCTGCCATCTATCTCGGACACTTGAATCCACTGACAAAGGCTCATAAGGATGTCATCTCGTTTCTACAAAAGGATTATAATGTATATGTTTTCCCTGTAAGATTTTTGAAAGGTAACAAAGAGATCAACACAAGAAGCTTTCCATTTCCTTATAAAATAAGAAAAGCAATGATAGAATCTGTCCTTGATAGCAATGATAACATTAAAATCTTGCCGGACTACACATTCTTTTCTCCATTTATAAAATATCTGCCACCTATACTATCTCCATATTCATGGATGTTACGAAACCAAATAGTCAATAATATTCAGGAAGAAGCATTCTTTGCATATACTGGCGATAAAATAGAAAGGTTCGCACTAAAAGTGTATAGGCTGCATCCCATCAAAGCAAGACGACGAAAAATATCTTCCTCCATTGTAAAACAAATGCTTTATAGCCAAGTAACTGAAGGGGGACAATCCCACTGGCAAGATAATGTACCGGCAAAAGTTATTGATCTGATTAAAGATAACTGGGAAATCATAGAAAAATTCGCAAGATCACCTGATCTGACATTGAAAACAATGGGAATAAAATTCCCTAGGGACGGCTTTATCTAGTTTAGAAGATTTTTATAAGCCATAAACCGACTTGCAATTAAATGAGAACAAAAGGTGCAGAATTCATCTGGTTTGACGGTAGATTTGTGAAGTGGGAAGAAGCAACGATTCCTGTTATGAGTCACGTTTTACATTATGGTACATCCGTCTTCGAAGGGATTCGTGCATACTTTGCAAAAAATAACCTCTATATATTTAGACTAAGAGATCATATGGAAAGACTTCATCGTTCTGCAAGAGTTTATTCGTTTGCTCTAAATTATTCGGCAAAGGAACTATGTGATGCTACAATAGATTTACTAAGGAGGGTCAGCATTAAAGAATCATGTTACATAAGGCCTTTGACGTTTGTAGGGATACATGGTATAGATCTTAATATTACAAAAGACTCTCCTACCCATACAGTAATTATAATTTTTCCTTTTGCTAAATACTTTAAAGAGGAAGGGATCAAAGCATGTGTTTCTTCTTGGCGTAGAATTCATGATACATCAACCCCGCCTATGGCTAAAGCTGCTGGGAATTACCTTAATTCAATACTAGCGACTCAAGAGAGCAGAAACAATGGATATAACGAATCGATTTTGCTTGATACGGAAGGCAACGTCAGCGAGGCAGCGGGAGAGAATATTTTTATAGTTAGGAATAAAAAGATTTACACCCCATTTACTGCATTTTCAGTATTGGAAGGAATTACACGGGATAGTGCAATGACTATTGCAAGAAATATGGGGTATGAGTTGGCTGAGCGACCCATTGTCCGAACCGAACTATATATGGCAGACGAAGTCTTTCTAACAGGAACTGCCGCTGAGATTATTGCTGTTACAAATATCGATGGTCTTCAGATAGGTGACGGGAGAGAAGGACCAGTAACGAGAAGTATCCGGGAGATGTATACAAAAATTGTATCTGCAGAAATTAAAGACTATCTTGGCTGGTTAACGCCAGTATGGTAGCCATAGGATCCAAGCTTAGGCTGGCTATAATAGGTGTCGGTGGATGGGGCAAGAACCATGCCAGGGTCCTTCATGACCTCGACGTTCTGTCAGCTATCTGCGATATGGATGAGCTGCGCGCTAAAGAATTGGCTGATAGATATGATGTAAAATCGTATAATTCTGTTGATGAAATGCTCAAGGGAGAAACAAAATTGGATGCCTGTCTCATATGTACTCCTACCAACACCCATTTTGTATTTGCAAAAAAAATAATGGAAAGAGGAATTAATGTTTTTGTTGAAAAACCACTCTCTTTTTCTTCTAGAGAGTGTGAAGAGATGATAAAGGAATCTGAAAAGAAAAAACTGATTTTAACATCGGGTTACATAGAGCGGTTTAATCCTGCAGTTCAGGATGTTAAGCGACTTATTGAGGGCAAAATGTATGGAGATCTATTGATGATGGAATTTCATAGGGAAAATAGAATGCCATTGCACGTGAAGGATGTCGGTATAATTTATGACACTTCTGTCCACGACATTGACACAGCAATGTTTCTGTTTGATTGCAGACCTCATGTTGTTTTTGCACGTGCTGGTAAAAAATTCCACGTATATGAAGACTTTGCAACTATTATGCTTGGATTTAATGACCAGAGGGTAGCGATTATTGCATCAAATTGGATCACTCCACAAAGAGTTAGAAGATTTAGTGCTGTGTGTACTGATGGAATAATTACGGGCGATTTCATTACCCAAGAAATCAAAATTGATCATGGAGAAGCTACAATAATCCCACGTCGGCAGCAATTTCACGAACCTCTTACATTAGAATTAAAAAGTTTTCTTGATGCCATAGAGGGAAAGATTAGCAGGCCGGTGGTATCGGCAACTGATGCGACTAACGTTACCAAAGTAGCAGAAGCAGCACTTTTATCTAACAATACTGGATCTCCTGTTTATCTGGATCTGAAATAGACAATGAGAAAATCTATGCTTGATCTACTTGCTTGTCCTATTGATAAGCACTATCCGCTAGAATTGTTTGAAATCAGTATAAAAAGAGAAGATAATAATAATGACGATATAATAATAAGCGAAGGAATTTTGTTTTGCGCCAAATGTCACCGGTTCTATCCTATTATTGACGAGATACCGGTGTTATTACCTGATGAACTTCGTGAAAAGCAAAAGGATATTGACTTCCTGCAAAGATGGCAGAACAAAATACCAGCCAAAGTTATAAATCAAGGTAAGCCGTGGCACCTGTGAGAATATAGAGTAATGGTAAGCCAGGATTTTCATAATACCGACACAATAAATTATGTTTCATCAACTGCAAAGATTGGTAAAAATGTAAAGATTTGGCACTTTGCCTATGTTGGTGATCAAACTGAAATTAAAGACAATGTAATGGTAGGCTCCCTAACACATATCGATTACAAAGTAAAAATTGGTGAAAACACAAGGATAGAAGGCTCAGTATACATTCCTCCACTAACAATTATTGGCGGGAATGTTTTCATTGGTCCAGGTGCCACTTTTACAAATGATCCCTATCCTATGAGTCCAAGAATGGCTGGAATTATAGTAGAGGACGGAGTTATCATTGGTAGTAGGGCAGTAATAAAACCAGGAGTGAGAATAGGACAAAACAGTGTAGTCGCAATGGCGGCAGTAGTAACAAGAGATGTCCCTCCGGACGTAGTTGTCATGGGACATCCTGCTAGGATAAAATATTCTAGGACAGAGTATAACAAGAAACAAGCAGCGTGGAATTTGTCTATGTGATTGCCCTCCCAGCAGCGGATAATGTGAATTAAAAAATCGGAGAGATGTGTTTCCCGTGTTGTTAATAGTGAAATATTGAACTATACAATTTACTTCCAATCAACCGATGGTTTCACATATGGGATTTGCTTTCATTAAAATGCAGTCCGGGATTTGTTTATTTTTAGATGAAATCTTGGCGAAGTCGTTCTTAGTGCATGCAAGAGCTATCGTAGTTTTATCTACAGGATATATATCAAGACTTGGACCTTCTTGACGTTCCACATCGCCAATATAATCTTTTAATTTTGTTTCAAGGGAAGATAGTAACTCTATTTTGTCTCCCCTCATTTCGTTAGGATCCAGCGTCCATGCAATGGATACTTTTGTTCGACTCGCCTTTAGGTCACGTTTCTTTAGTATGCTCCGAATTTCATCTATCATATGTTTTATATAGCCTTCAATGGCTTTGATGGTGCCGTTAACAAGATACATCAATGGCCCAGCTCCACTAAGTGAAGAGCCTATAGCCCTAAGATCATACAGGCCATTCGCTACATCATCTACATAAATATCCCTAAACGAGTGGTGCATTAACTCCTTACTTATCTCACTGTTCGGGACATGTTTACAGATTTCTAAAATGCTTGCCATACTAGTGTAATGTCCTAATATTTTGATGGAATGTACAAACTCAGCCGAAAAAATGTCAATAAAACTTAGTTTGCGTCTGACATCTGGGTCGTATAGCATTCTAGATATCTGTACATCCTGTTTTGATTTGAAAGAACCCACCAGAATTTCAGAACTAGAAGCGACATTTGAGTTACATTGAGGCATATAATAATAGAAAACATCCTTACCAACTGACAAACCTGTTACATGCTCTATCAATGCAATGTTTTCATTATTGCCTCCGATGCCAGTAGGCAGAGCATAAATCACTGAAGTTCCTCTTTTCAAGACCCTGATCGCATCTCTGAACTTGGATGTAACATCACTCTTTACATCTTGTCCAATCTTCCTAATCCTTGGTGCAAAAAAAACATAAGATGCATCTTTAATTGCGATATCAATTGGCTCAAGAGCAAGCAATGGCTCATCCTCTATTAAGGAGCTAACATTAGGATATGTCCGCGCAATATCTGGTTTTAGTTTTATAGCCATTCGAGCAGATTCGTCAATTAACGAAACTCTTGATCCTTTGACTGCAATAGAAGATGCAATGCTGTATCCTTCTGTGCTTAATCCATATACAGCTGTTGATGGCAATCCAGTACTCAAAGTCACTACTGAGCCTCCTTGCTAGGCATCTCTAATAATCCATCCTTACGCTATCTAAAAGAGGGTTAAAGAAAAGTTTTTTCTATCAAAATTTGTTTATTTATTACCATTGAAAATCTGGTTTGATATTTTAACACCAAAGCAGGTAATGTTTTTTAAACCTGTTGTAGATTTGCTCCGTGAGGATGGTCATGAATTACTTTGTACATCTAGGGATTACAGGGAGGCAGTACAATTAGCAAGAATCAAGCACTTCGATCTAAAGATTATCGGAAGACATGGGGGAGCTGGAAAGTATGAAAAGCTATATGAAAGTACAGATAGAATATTTAAATTAGCTGATATAATAAAGCGGTTTGAACCTGATACGGCAGTTACATTCTCATCTCCAGAAGGGTCAAGGGTTGCATTTGGACTCGGAATAAGACATATTGGGCTGAATGATTCGCCTCATGCGGAGTCCGTCGCAAAACTTACAATACCTCTGATGAATCATCTGTTCTGTCCTTGGGTTATCCCATATAATGCTTGGTTTGGATTCGGAATTTCAAAGAATAAGATTACAAAATATAGAGCATTGGACCCTGCTGCCTGGCTCAAACGATATCCAATGTCTTCACCACCGCTGCCATCTGCTGTAACAGATAATCTCGAGTTTGATGGACAGAAAAGGATTGTTTTGATAAGACTCGAAGAAGCAAAAGCTTCCTATATTGCAGACAGGAAGTTAGGAAGCACAATTTTTATGATTGATGCACTTGTGAAAGATTTGTCCGAATCGGCTAACATAATTATTCTTTGCAGATATCAGGACCAGCTAAAGGAGATTGCAGAAAGGTATGAAGGAAGGGCCCATGTAATACAAAACGTAATTGATGGAACGTTATTGATCTCCTTGGCCAATGTATTTATAGGAGCAGGCGGTACGATGACAGCAGAGGCATCTCTTCTAGGAAAGCCTACTATTTCCATTGCTCCGCTTCACTTTTACGTTGAGAAATATCTTCTTTCTACGGGTTTGGTACAGAGAGCCTGCACCTCGAACGATCTACTTCGATTGACCAAGAAGATGATTATAGACAAGAAATACGCTGAAAAACAGAAAAAGAAAGCCAAGTACATCCTTGATGAGATGGATGATCCCGTAGACACAATACACTCGTATTTAGAAGGTCTTGAGTAAGATTATAAAGATAGTAAAATGTATACGGAAATATACCCGGGAGCCCGGTGGAGGAATAAAAGATTCCGCCGACTGTAGTGGCCAAGCATAGAGGCCTTTGGAGCCTTTGACCCCAGTTCGAATCTGGGCCGGGCTATCTTTTTGACTTCAGGGTATTCGACGAGATATACATACTACTAGGTACGGCAAACAATTTGCATCATATAAAAGAACTGGCTGAAAATCTCGAGATCCGGCGATGTTATTCATATCATTGACGAATTAACGGAAAGTCTAAGATTTCGAATTTTGAAGTATTTCAAAATTACAAGTGATGAAAGTTTTATCAAATACTTTTCTGCATTCTGTAACAAACGGTTAGTATGACTCGAAAGGAGCTACCAAAGTATGACATTGGCGTACAAAGTGATTAAAGTATTGTCAACCTGCAAAGTTGACTACTCATATACGACATCGTTAAGCACTCAGATAGTCTTCTGTGGTTTTTGCAAGGTTATCGAATGCTGCTGCTATACATCTCTTGCGTTTAGACACTCCTTCCCTATACCCGGCTAACTTACGATAGGAAAAACTAATCATATTATGCTGTTCTTTTGGGTTAGGTGATCCAGATGAGACTCGCAATTCAAGGGATCTGTTGGGAGACACTTCTCTTATAAGTTGCATCAGTTCTCCTGGTTGAAGATTGGATTCAATCTTTTTTAATACATCATCGATATCCTCTTCCTGCAACATATTAAATGGAATATTATTCTTACTTACAGCCTTTTCAACAAGAGCTCCAACAACTTTATGAGCGGAACGAAATGGTATTCCCTTCTTCACTACTAGCTGTTCTGCTATATCAATTGAGATGGCATAACTATTACTTGCTGCCTCCTGCATCCTCTCTTTGTGTATATAAAGTGACCTCACTAAGCCATTCATCATTTTTAAGGATTCAAGTGCGGCGGTTGACATTTTCCACAATGTTGGTTTCAAATTCTGCAGATCTCTGTTGTACCCTGATGGCAGGGATTTTACTGTTGACAATATTGTTACCAAACTTCCTATCATTAATGCTGCTTTCGATCTGATAATTTCCAACACATCAGGGTTCTTTTTTTGTGGCATTGCACTTGATGTTGAACTATATTTGTCAGCAATGTCGATATAGCCAAATTCGAATGTGGACCAAATTATAAAATCCTCTGCCATCCTACTTAATGTAACCATTAAGATAGAAAGCGCTGAAACAAATTCTATGATCGAATCACGAGAAGAGGTGGCATCAACGGAGTTTTTTATTAATCCATCAAAACCTAGTAGAAAAGCAGTTTTCTTCCTATCAATGTTAATACTTGATCCACCTATCGCACATGCGCCGAGAGGTGACTGGTTGATTCTTCCATATGAGATATAGAGTCTATCCATATCTCTGAAGAGGGCATCTACATATGATAAAAGAAAGTGAGAGAAACTTCCAATTTGCGCTTGTTGCAAATGTGTATACATTGGCATCACAGTTTCTGTATTTTCATTTGCTTTTTCTAAAAGTGAGTCAATTAAATCAATAATTGCAAGGCAAATACCATTAATCTCGTCTCTAACCTTCATTCGGATATCAAGTATTACCTGATCATTTCTGGAACGTGCAGTATGCATTTTCCCGCCTGAATCATTACCTGCTTGTTTTATTACAAATGCTTCAAGTGATTCATGAATATCCTCATAGCTACCAGCATACAGAACATCGGGATTTTTTTTTACTTCCTCTAACGCTTGAAGAATTTTCTTCAAATCTACCAGAGTCAAAAAGCCAATCTCATACAGCATAATGGAATGTGCTTCGCTACCAAATATATCATAAAGTAATATAACACTGTCCTCACACAATGAAGACAGAAACTTGAATGCATCCTTGTCAAGCTCAATTCCAGATCTTGATCGATACACAAATAATGCAATAAGATGGCTTTATTTTAACATTTTATATAAACAGATGAAATTCTCTTCCTGATGGATTTTATCTCATTGGAACTAAAGCAATGCCTACTAAGTAGATTGATTAGCTAATAATTTTTATAACGCATTTGTACTTGTTTACAAGCCAATTATCAAGCGTAGTCTTCTTCTGGTTTATATCTGCTTTGTTGCATAACTAAATAACTCGCGAAATATTGACTATTTCAATACAGGTTATCCCTAATTATACTTGATTTGTCACTATGAAGCATGTATATTTCTGCCATTATTGACGAATAACAGAGTTATGCAACAAAGCA